>Ga0209212_1002299_pt1 | contig 27622 bp, 30 predicted proteins | sample RifGroC2_FD_183996 | JGI IMG/M metagenome (GOLD analysis project Ga0209212, IMG submission 183996) | Groundwater microbial communities from Rifle, Colorado, USA - Groundwater C2 (SPAdes) (version 2) | ecosystem: Environmental > Aquatic > Deep subsurface > Groundwater | place: Rifle, Colorado... | reverse complement strand
TCATCTCCGGCGTAAAAAAATGTTTTGGAACAACTATGAAATTTTGCACTTCGTAATTATGAACATCGTAGTTAAGAAAGAAAAAACTTGGGTTGTTCTCGCTATTCAATCTTTCAATCATTGTGCCGTAAGCGCCATCTGGAATTCTATTGCCCATTTTATCTTTTTTACTTTTCAACTCATAATCTTCATCGCAATTTGAACAAAAGAAGTCGCTGACTGGTTTATTGTTTCTGTGTTTATTAATTTCAAAATGTCCGCAATTTGGACAAAAAATATTTTTTTCCGTCCACGATTCGGAAATAACCCTAATTTTTTGAGCTGGGTTATTAAGATTATCGGCTAATTCTTTGTCAAAAATAAGGTTCATAAAAATTCACAGTTCACTTTTTATCAATAATCTTCAAAAGCGGTTCTTCCCAGCCGAAACAAGTTTCTTTGCCTTGACTTTTGTATATACGGGGTTAGTATACATTTACAAACGGCTTCGGCCCTCCCCCGCAAGGGGGTAACAACCAATCAGGCAAGTAATTGCCTGATTTTGTTTTTTAGGATTTCAAAATCAGAAACTTTCATGCTTCCAATTTTATATTTTAAACGCTTTGCATCTACTAAACGAACTTGGGACAAAATTGCAGAACTTGTATCATTCCCGGAACTAAATGAAAAACGAAAATAATACTCCCCTTTCTTTTTTGTTCTAGTAAGCGGAACCGTCCAAAGCACTTCATTGTTAAATTTTTTTAGCACAATAATAGGACGCAAAAATTCTTCACCTCGTCCATCCTGCTCAAACCCGACATTTTCACCAAGGTAACAAAACCAAATCTCCCTTTCGTTAAAAAATACTCGCGGACGATCATTTTCAATTTTCTGTTTCTGCCCGTGCCAATTTTTAAAATCTTTTTTCATTATTTTATCTCTTCCATTATATCGTCCTTTATTTTTCGAAACAATACTTTTTACAAAAACAACCTGGCTAATCGCAGTTCTTCGTAGGAATATTTTCCGCCGAGAATTTCATAAACGGGAGAAATTTTTGTTTCTCCTGATTTTTTGAAAGCATCGCCTATTATCTTCAAATCTTTTTCTTTGGGCTTGTAAACGTTAAGATTAAGCGACGAATTTTTCGCTTTCAATTTTTCCAAGTGGGAAATTACCGTGCCCAAGGTCATTCCCCTTTTCCCGGCAATCTCGGCTAGTGACAATTTTTCGGCGATAAACGCCAAGGTTTTTTCGTAAGTGGAAATTTTTTCTTTAAATACTTCTTTTTTGTCTTTGTTTTTGGCGGTATTTCTAGTTATTTCTTTCTCATCAATTATCCCGCCGATTTTCTTCAAAAAATTTATGCGCATTTCATTCATCTCCTTGTCGCTGAATCGTTCCAAAACTTTTTCCCATTTTGCCGATTCGGCGAGCAAGCGCGCGTCAACTTCCATCGCCCGCGGATGCATCATCAGCGCCATATCGTTAAGTCCGCGAAGCGACAGTCCGGCAAAATCGCGCAAGCGCGACAGCGCCACATACCCTTGCCCGGGCACGAAGGCTTTGGAAAGGTCAATTTCCGCCGAGTCTAAACTCATCCCTTGACTTTTATGCACCGTTATCGCCCACGCCAACCGCAACGGCAACTGTTCCACTTTGGCCAAAACTTTCCCGTCTTCTTCCACCGTCCATTCCGCCGGAGTCACATATATTTTTTGGCCGGAAAATGTCCGGACAATGGGCAGTCCATTGTTGTCAAAATCTTCCACTATTCCCAAAGTGCCGTTGACATACCCTTCGTCAAAAGAATTTTTGACGAACATCACCGCCGCCTTTTTCTTCAAACGAAGATTTTCCGGCGCCAGCACGCCTTTCTTGAGCGCTTCTACTATGTGCGTTTTTCCGCTAGACGACATCTCGTAAACGCGCGCTTTGCCTTCAAGTTTTTCCAACTCTCTTTCGTTTTCCGCATCCACGTCAACATTGTGCGTGTAAAGCCGCGTCGCGGAAACGAGTCTTGGAGACGCCGAATTCTTTTCACGAATTTCCATCAATTTGTTTTTTGACGCGGGTAAAATTGTTCCGCTGCGCATTTCGTTTAAAATTTTTTCCAGCGAAGAATCTTTGTGCCGGAATTGTTCGTCCAGATAGCAGACGCGAATGTCCATTTTTTCCCAAACTTCGGACGAATGAATAAACTCCGCTCCTCCGCCCTCTCGCGCTATGGGAGGCAGCTGGAAAAAATCGCCCGATAACACCATCTGCATCCCGCCGAACGGCTCTTCGCTTCGCTTCATCGCCCGGCATACTCGCTCCACGGCGTCAAACAAGCGAGAGGAAAGCATAGACACCTCGTCAATCACGAGAACTTTTGTTTTCTCAAATCTTTTATACAAATGCTCTTTGGAAATCAGATATTCAATGTCTCTGTCGTCTAGCGTGTCTTTGATGCCGAGACCGGACCACGAATGAATCGTCGTTCCGCCTATGTGCGTGGCGGCGATGCCGGTGGATGCGGTAACGGCGACCGATACTCCGCGATTTTTGAGATACGAAATGTATTCGTTAAGAGCGTAAGTTTTCCCGCTTCCGGCCGCGCCGGTAAGGTAAACATTCTTCCCCGCCTTCAATATCTTAAGAGCGTCTTTCTGCTTCATAGGGGAAATTATACTTTGAATAGCTTGTTTTTGAAAATTTATGCTTTGATTATAGCTATCACTTAAATTGGTTAAATATTTTTTAGTGTCTCAATTTTTTCTATGTTTATCCAAGGAACACATCCTCTGTATTCAGTATCGTCAACACCATCGTTCCAAACACAATAGTCAGAAACTTCTCCTGAAACAATTACTACATCATCGTATTGTATTTTTCCTGTTGTGGGACTATAACGCGATCCACCATCAACAATAACATCATCAGGCTCTGCTATAAAATATTCATAGCTGTTGTTAGGGGTAAGATTTTTAAACAATATCCTGCCGTAAGTCATTATCCAATGGATTTTTCCAGTCCAAGTTATTTTCACTGGAAGATCGGGAGGATTAAATTCCGATGATGACGGTATCATTTCGCTGTCAACGTCTTTATATGGAATGGTCTTTTCACACTCTATGGAAAGTTCATTTTTAATTTTTTCTTTAATTTCAATCGTAAAACTGTCTTTTGTGTCGCTATATGCTTCAGGATCTGATGTTTCTTCAGGTAAAAGAGTGGCATTATATCCATCTTTACAACTTAAGGTCATAAGATAAAAGGGCGTGTTAAAACTGACACTAGTATATGTATCTTTGTCCATGTAGGTTGGCCAACCTTCTTGGTTAATACCTGAACCATCACCGATATAATAGGCTCGGTTGGTGTAAATATCTGAACCAACGCCACCTACTTGGATAACCGTAGCAAAATACAAATCCGGCTCAAATGATTGCTTGGATTCTTCTTTGGTTAATTGATCTCGTTTTTCTTGTTCCGTCTTAATCTGTTGTAGTCTTTGAAAAAACTGGTGTCTATCATTTTTAATCGCATAAAAAACTGATGTGATAACAATTAACGCAACAATAATTGATATTAGAAAATTATGGTGCTTAAAGGCTTTTATCATTTTCATATCCTTCAATAAAGAATATCATATCAACTATTTTTGCTTTAGTGTATGACCGACTGCCCGCTTCTCCGCTAGGATACTCAAAAGTTTTAATTCTAGTTGCTTCATCAGAAATAATTTTTTCATACTTATCATAAAAACTAGAAATTTCTTTAAGTGAATGTTTGTTAAAAGTACCTAAATTTGAACCACTTCTGAAATAACCATCGAAAGCTGGCATATTCCCAAACACGCCAAGCATTATTTTGGTAATCAAAGTATCGGTAGCTTTTTTTATTTTGTCCACGCCAGCCTTTTTTGTTTTATGCATACCCAATTCTTTTTCTATTCTTTTACCGCATTTTATCAATTTTTCTATATTGTCGTCTGTATATTCATTTACATCTATACTCCAAACATCACACTCATCTGATGCGACATATTGAATAAGTGGTTCAAAAATCTTGACACTTTTTTGTAACAAAAAAGTTGATCCTCTATACATTCCCCAACTTGCTAAATAAAAACCTAATTGCAAACAACTCAATTGTATATTTTTAGAATCCTTAACAATTGTTTTTATTTCACCATTTTTATATTTTTCTTGAAAATAATTGAAACAATAATCAAAAGATGCGTATCGCTCCAATGGATGACGATCTTTTTCAAAAGATCGTAGGTTTTTCTTGATTCTATCTAAATTAAGTAAATTAATTTCTTTCTTTTTCATTTTTTAAAGCAACTCAATAAATTCATCAACGGTTAAGTCGGCTTGTTTTATGATATTTCTAAGCGTGCCTTCCGGCATATCTCCGCGATGTCGCGGGATGGTGGTGTATTTGTTGTTGTCCGAATTAAACCAAATTTCATGACTTCCTTTCGCCTCTCTGAAAAATTCAAAACCCGCAATTTCCAACTTTTTTACGATTTCTTTATATTTAAAACCGGAAAGCCTTCCCATTGTGTTATGCGGAAATCATCATAGGATATGTGATAATTTCTCGTTGTTTAATATTCCCTTTTTGCGCATGAAAAAGAATGGTTGCGATGTCTTGCGCGATTTCAATCGTTTTTTCAAAAGTTTTCGCTTGAGCGACAAGCCCCTGCACATCTCGGCTGGTCGCCACATAATATCCTTCAGGAAGTTTTTCAATATCAAGCGTAATATAGATGCCTTTCTTCATATTTTTACTATATCAAATCGCGCCATATTTTTCAAACGCAAATTTTTGCCGTTTTATTTCTGAGCCAATGCCCTGATGCAAGAGACGCAAACGGTTTGACCTTCGCGCGTGGCGATATATTTGTTGCCGCAAGAGCAAACCAAGACAGTGCTGCGCGTGGGTTTGTAGACCCATTTGCCCGGCTGGTTTGGCTTTTTGTTTATTTTTACTGTATTTTGAATTGTATTGTTTTTCATATTATTTATTCGCATGAATTGCGAAATACTATTTTTGAAACCCTCTCGGAGTGCGGCGGCGCGAGAGAGGCGGATTTTCAGCAGAAAATACCGCCGAGGGTGAAAAAAATAGGTATTTCGCAATTCACAATTATTTCTCCCGATTATTCTATAAAAGTAAGCGCTTTGCCTTGCTTGTCGCCCCGTCCCGTCCGGCCGATGCGGTGCACGTAATCGTCGTATGTTTGCGGAATGTCGTAATTGATGACATGGCTGATATCGGCGATATCCAAGCCGCGCGCCGCCACATCGGTCGCCACCAAAACTTGAGCGTGATTATCCTTGAATTTGCCGAGCGCTCGCTGGCGCTGAACATGATTTTTGTTGCCGTGAATGGATTCGGCTTTGATGCCCTTTCCCACAAGCATTCCGGACAGCTTCTCCACCCCGCTCTTGGTGCGGCCGAAAACGAGCACTTTGCAAAATTCTTTTTTGGTCAAAAGACTGTGCAAGACGCTGAATTTGCTTTCTCCTTTTTGGATTCTTATCACATCTTGGTCCACGTTTTTGGAAGTGTCGCCTTTCTTGACTGACACGCGAATCGGAACCCGAAGAAATTCGCCGATAAGTTTCTCAATTGTCGCGGATAGCGTCGCCGAGAAAAACAAAGTCTGTCTTTCTTTCGGCATGCCCGCCATAACAAATCGCATTTCATCAATGAATCCCATATCCAGCATTCTGTCCGCTTCGTCTAAAACAACCGTGTTGAATTCGGGAAGGTGAATCATCTTTCGGTTGATAAGATCTTTCAACCGTCCCGGCGTGCCGATTATAAAATTATATTGATATCGCAACTCCGAAATCTGCCGGCCGATGCTCATACCCCCGACAACGCACACCGAATATATTTTCATTCCGGCGGTAAAACCCTTCAGTTCTTCATCTATCTGTATGGCCAGCTCGCGAGTCGGCGCAATAATCAAAACTTGTTCTTTCCTGTCAAGCCTGACTTTGTTTATAAGAGGAATAAGAAAAGCTCCGGTTTTGCCGGTGCCGGTGTTGGCGATACCCATAAGGTCTTCGCCCTTGAGAATATGGGGAATGGCGACATCTTGAATCGGCGTGGGTGTAACATACCCTTTGGCGATAATCGCTTTTTTGAGAGTCTCGTCAATATTAAAATCGGCAAATTTATGCGCGGGGACAAACTCTTCCACCAAACAATTAACCGCCGTCTTGTTGATAAACCTTGAAGCGTTGATGTTCTCGCCTCTTCCGCCTCGGCGCCCTTGACCGCCGTAACGCGAAGAACCGCCACTTCTGGAATGGGCGGGCTTGAGAGAAGCCTTTTGCGCTTGTCTTCTGCTGCTGTAAACATTTCTAGTTCTATTAAACATAAGCTTTATTGGATATAATAGTATATTAAAAGGATAATTTTGTCAAATAAAAAAGCCCCGCGTACATAAAGTACAACACAAGGGCTTTTTGTTTTTTTCTCCTTTCTTAAAATTAAAAATTGAATTGAAATAAATTAAACCGTTGCCCGCGATACAGGCTGCTGTAATGAAGCCTGCGCCGCTGCAAGACGGGCAATGGGCACCCTGAACGGCGAGCAACTTACGTAGTTCATACCGATCTTATGGCAGAAGGCTACGGTTTGAGGATTTCCGCCGTGTTCACCGCAGATACCGACCTTTAGACTAGGACGAGTACTTCGCCCCCGCTGAATCCCGATCTCCACCAGTTGTCCGACGCCTTCCTCGTCCAATACTTGGAATGGGTCTTTCTCCAAAATGCCTTTTTCTATATATTCAGGCACAAAGGAACCCACGTCATCACGGCTGAAACCAAAGGTCATCTGGGTAAGGTCATTGGTCCCGAAGGAAAGGAATTCGGCGTGTTTTGCAATCTTATCAGCTATAAGCGCCGCTCGAGGCAGTTCGATCATGGTACCAATTTTGTAATCAATACAGAAATTATTTTTTCTGTTCATCGCCGAAGCAACTACAGAGTAAACCCTATCTTTCAAAATGCTAAATTCCTGCTCGGTGCTGATAATGGGTAACATGATTTCAGGATATACCGTAACGCCCTTTTTCTTCACGTTGCAGGCAGCCTCAATGATTGCCTGCACCTGCATGTCGTAGATTTCCGGATATGTGACGCCGAGCCTGCAACCGCGGTGTCCTAACATTGGGTTCAATTCGTGAAGCGCCGACACCTTGTCCTGCACTTCTTTAAGACTCAACCCCATTTGCTTTGCCATTTCTTTCTGGTTGTATTCTTCCTGCGGCAAAAATTCATGAAGAGGCGGGTCAAGCAGCCGTATCGTAACGGGGAGTCCATCCATAGTCGTGAATATCTGCTCAAAATCGCTGCGCTGCATGGGGAGTAATTTCTTGAGGGCTGCTGTGTACTGACTTAAGGGTTTCTTAATATCTTTTTTAGCTTGTCGCAATAAAATTTTTAGATATTCTCCCTTGCCATTCATCCTTACCAACTCCTTTTCAAAATAGGCGATTTTGTTTTTTAAGCTTTTTACATCCGGAGCGAAAAGGATCATCTGTCGGACTGAGTCAATCCTGTGTTCTCCAAAGAACATGTGTTCCGTCCTGCAAAGTCCGATACCCTCTGCGCCTAATTCGCGCGCCTTTTTTGCATCCTCCGGAGTATCGGCATTCGTCCTTACTTTAAGCTTGCGAATTTCGTCAGCCCATTCCATAAGGATGGCAAATTCTGGGCTAAGCTTGGACTCAACAGTAGTAACCTGACCCAACATTACTTCACCGGTACTGCCGTCTATTGAGATATAATCTCCCCTTTTTACTACCTTGCTGCCCACCTTAAAGGTTTGGGTTTTATAATCAATATTCAATGAGCCGCAACCGACTACACAACACTTACCCATTCCCCTTGCTACCACAGCAGCGTGAGAGGTCATACCGCCACGGGTTGTTAAGATACCCTTGGATACATGCATCCCGCCAATATCTTCAGGCGAGGTTTCCTTTCTCACCAGAATTACCTTTTCCTTCTTTGCGGCTAACTTTTCCGCATCTTCAGCGCTGAAAACCACTTTCCCCGTAGCCGCGCCCGGTGAGGCTGGTAGCCCCACAGCGATAACATCCTTCTTCGCCTTAGGGTCAAAAGTGGGGTGTAACAGCCGGTCAAGTTCATTGGGATTAATACGGGAAATCGCAGTCTTTTTGTCAATCAGCCTTTCTTTGACCATATCTACCGCAATCTTCACAGCCGCCTGGGTGGTGCGTTTCCCGTTTCTGGTTTGCAATATAAACAACCGGTTTTCCTGAATGGTAAATTCGATGTCCTGTACATCTCTGAAATGTTTTTCCAAAGTATTTTTATATTTGACAAGTTGCGCATAGACATCGGGCATTTCCCTCTCCAGATTTACAATCGGTTCGGGAGTGCGGATACCGGCAACGACAGATTCACCTTGGGCATTAATTAGAAACTCTCCGTAAAATTTATTCTCGCCCGTAGAAGGATTCCTGGTAAAACACACGCCAGTAGCGGAATGATCTCCCATATTCCCAAAAACCATAGCCTGAACATTTACAGCGGTACCAAGCAGACCCTTGATCTCATGAATTTCCCTGTATTTTATTGCTCGTGGACTATTCCACGAAGCAAAAACGGCATCAATAGCCCTTTGAAGCTGTATCTTTGGGTCATTAGGAAAATCTTCCTTTGTTTCTTTTTTGTAAACAAACTTGAATTTTTCCACAATAGCTTTTAGATGTTCAGCGGTCAGTTCTGTATCATTTTCCACTCGCACTTTTTTCTTTTGCTTGTCAAACCAGTAATCAAATTTCTGACGATTCACACCCATGACAATGTTGCCAAACATGGCGATAAACAGCCGGTATGTATCCCAGGCAAAACGCTCGTTGCCTGTCTTTCTAATAAGCCCGCTAACGGCATCAGGAGTTAATCCAAGGTTTAAAACCGTATCCATCATACCGGGCATTGACGCCGCGGCGCCGCTTCGCACAGAAACGAGTAGTGGATTGTTCGGATCACCCAGTTTTGCCCCCATAAGTTTCTCCAAACGGGAAAGATTCTGTTCTATCTCTTTGGCAAGACCTTTCGGGTACTGTTGATTATTCTTGTAATACGCGTCGCAAACCTCTGTCGTTATCGTAAATCCCGGAGGAACGGGGATACCGAGATTGGTCATTTCCGCGAGATTGGCTCCCTTGCCGCCGAGCAGATGTTTCATATCAGCCCTGCCGTCAGCGGAGCCGTTGCCAAAGAAATAAACATATTTGATTGGCACGTATAAGTCTCTATCTGAAAACATTCTTACTCCTTTCTTTCAATTCAATTCAATTTTTTTATTAAATTATCAAAGGACGCGCGTCCTTTGAAATAAACAGTAAAAACTCCTTTCTTGGTTTAAAAAAGTTTAAATTTACGTATTATTTTACAAAGAATTCCACAGCGAGGCTAGCAATAAAACGGCTAAAAGTCAATCTTATGCACACCCACTTGTATATTGTTTGAAATTAGACTTTACCAGCGATAGCAAATATACTCTAATTTATTTATTTTCAATTAACTTTAATTTTTCCTCTCGGCGAAGTCTTTTTATTTCCGCCTCGCGTTTTAAAGCTTCGCTTCTTGTCGGATATTTTTCCGTATATAAAATTTTTTCAACCTTATGCGCGCGGGTATAATGCCCGCCGGCTTTATCGCGATGCTCCTTGAATCTCCTTTCCAAATCAGTCGTAATGCCGGTATAAATACTTCCTCCCTCACATTGGATTAAATAAACATAGTACATAAAACCTGGCCTTTGTTTATTTAAATTTCGTTTAAATCATGCCTAATTTCTCCCGAATCGGTCATGATACCGATAGCATTTGACAATAATTTTCTGCGAATGTTTAAACGGTTAAATTCTTCCTCGCTCAAATATCCGTCCGGATTCCAAATCCATAAAGTCTGCCAATCTTTTTTATCTCGTTTGTTTAATTTAATTAAGTCGTCATAAACTTTCGGCAAGTATTCTTTTGCCTTTTCTCTGTCTTCAACTTTAAGCGTAGCCTCTGCTTCATCAATTTCCCAATCTAATCTTCTAATGTCTCTCCGCAACGGAGCTTCATTGGGTATTTCTTCAAAAGGGGTTTCGATACTTTTATTTTTAGGTTCCTGTTTAAATTGTTCTGACATTTGTCAAATTATATTATATTGATACCTTTCGTATAATGTTCAATTTTTCTGCGGGACTAGGATTCGAACCTAGATGACATGATTCAGAGTCATGTATCCTACCATTAGATGATCCCGCAATCTAATTAAGGCTAGCAAAAAAACGCTTTTTTTGCTAGCCGGAGAAAGATAAAAAAAACTATATCTTTAAATACCTTCTTACCGCGATAAGGCTGGAAACGGAGCAAATAAAAACGCCGACGCCAAGTAAGATTGCGAATATCTGTCCGAAGTTGTCTATATAATATCTGAACAAGCTCACTCCGCTGAAAACGGAAGCGATTTTCGGGTCCACCCAAACGATAATCGGGTAGAAAATAATCATCGCTATCAGAGCCGAGAAAAATCCGTACATTGCGCCTTCCACGATAAACGGCCCGCTGGCGAAACGGTTGCTGGCCCCGACCAGCCGCATCACTTCTATCTCGTCGCGGGAAGAATAAATGGCCAAGCGGATGGTGTTGAATGTTACTAAGATGGAAACCAGCGCCAAAACAAGGCTGACAATCAAGCCCAGCTTTTTGGCCGAATCAAGGATGTTGGAAAGCCGGTCTATTATTTTTTTGTTTTGGAAATAATTGACTTTGTCTATTATGGAATCACCCGATGAATCGCTCTTGCCGTCCAAGAATTTGGCCACCGAACCGTATTGGGAAATCTCCTTGGCTTTTATGTTGAGCGCCGCTCCTAAAGGATTTTTGTCCAGCTCTTCTATGGATTGAAGAAGGGTGGCGTTGTCTTTGTGCCTTTCTTTGAAGTCCGCCAAAGCTTTGTCCGCCGAAACATATTCCACGCTTTTCACTTCGCTCAATTTGGCGACAACCTCTTTCATGGCCAAAACATCTTTTTCTTCGGCGCCGCTTTTGAAATATACGCTTATGTCCACTTTGTCCTCTATGTGATTAAGAGCCGATTCCAGAACCGCTTTGGAAAATATAAGCGAGCCTATGGCAAACAAAGTTATGACCACGACCAATATCGCCGCCAAAGAAACCCAGCCGTTTCTCCAAAAATTCACAAACCCCGCCTTCGTCACTCTTTTTATTTTTGTAAAAATCATAATTTTGTTTTTGAGATTTTATTTTTTAGATTTTAGATTTTATTTATGTCTGATATCTTCCGCTTTTATCATCCCTTATTATTTTGCCTTTTTCCATAGTCACCACTCTTCGGCTGAGAGAATCCACCACTTCTTTGTTGTGCGTCGCCAAGATAATCGTCGTCCCCAATTTATTTATTTTCTCAAAAATACTGACAACTTCCCTGGTGCTTACGGGGTCAAGGTTGCCAGTCGGCTCGTCTGCCACCACCAAGTCCGGCCGATTTATTATCGCTCTGGCGATGGCCACTTTTTGGCGTTCTCCGCCGGAAAGCTCGTCCGGAAACCTTGAGCTTTTATCCGTAAGGCCGACAAGGTCAAGCACGAAAGGAACATTTTCTTCTATCTCTTTGGAAAGACGTCCGGCCGCCTCCATGGCGAAAGCCACATTTTCGTAAACGGTTTTATTGGAAAGCAGGCGGAATTCCTGAAAGACAACCCCTATCTTTCTCCTCAATAGAGACAATTTTCTTCTTGGCAGAGAGTGCACGTTGACCGATTCAAAATAAACGCTCCCTTTGGATGGCAACTCTTCGGCCAATAATAATTTAAGCAATGTGCTTTTACCGGCGCCGGAATGGCCGACCAGCGACACGAATTCTTTTGGCCCGATGGATAAACTCACTCCCTCCAGAGCGATTGATGTTTTGGAATAAATTTTTGAAACTTTGTCAAAAAAAATCATTTTAATTTTTGTTCCGCTTCTATAAACTCGTCCAATTCTCCGTTTAGCACCGCGTCCACATTTCCCGTTTCCACTTCCGTCCGATGGTCTTTTACCATCTTATACGGGTGGAAAACATACGACCGAATCTGATGCCCCCATTCGGCTTCAACGGTTTTGCTTATCCACATCGTTTCTTTTTCTTTTTCCTGCTCTTTTAATTTTAAACTATAAAGCTTGGATTTCAAAATCCCCATCGCTCTTTCTTTGTTTTGCCCCTGCGATCTTTCCGCGTCCACGTGGACGGCGATGCCGGTGGGAAGATGGACCAGCCTGACCGCCGTTTCTCTTTTGTTGACGTTCTGCCCGCCCGCTCCGCCGGATCTCATCAAGTCCGTTCTCAAATCTTTTTCGTCTATTTTTATCTCTTCCGGCGCCACAAATCTGGGTATTACTTCCAGAAGAGCGAAGGCAGTGTGCCTTAATTTCTTGGCCGAAAAAGGCGATATTCTCACTAACCGATGAACCCCGGCTTCGTGTTTAAGTGTTCCGTAAGCGCCCCTTCCTTCCAAATCAAAAGTTATATTTTTATAGCCTCCATGCTCGCTTTCGTGCTTATGCAGAATCTTTATCGTCCAACCCTTCTTCTCGGCAAACTTCCTGTACATTTCAAAAAGAATCCTCGTCCAATCTTCCGCGTCATCACCTCCCGCTCCGGCAAAAAGAGTCAAAACCGCATCTCCTTTGTCGTATTTTTCTCCTCCGGTCAGTTTTTCTTTAAGCTCGCCCAATTCTTTTATAACCTCTTGCGCCCTTATCTTATCGCCCCAAAAATCCGGCCTTTGCATTTCCGTTTCCAGCTCCTCTATCTTCTTTTTTATCTCCTCCATCGCCCTTGATTATACCTTAAAAAAATCCTTGGGCAAAGAAATGACCCCTAGCCTTCAATAAATTCAAAAGTGTCTAACAACTGTTTGAATACTTTTTCTCCTTCAGGGTAACTTTCAGTATCATAAGCAAATCTAATGACATAGTAATTGCCTTGTTGGTTGATGTGAACATCTCTTAATTGCCCCAAAAAAGTTGGTTCTGAAAAACGATGATATTCGCCATCCATTCCTCCTTTAAAATTAAACTTTGAACTTTCAAAAATTTGGGCATTGCCATGATCAATTTCTCGCTCTCCTTTAATGGTTGTTATATTTAGCGTTGCTCCGCTGTCGTATTTTTTTCGTGAAAAACCGTCATTATTAACCATATGGGAACGAAAATCTTCGGTTTCCAGAATGAGTTGGGACAATTGATCACCCAAAGACACTTCTCTTTTGGCAAAAACAGAACTTCTGATACGCCAGCCATTAATTTTTGCAAACTGATAAAGACCGGAAGGGTCAACTATTTTATCTAGAGAAGAAATTTTTTCTTCTCTTAAATTAACTTCCGACTCATCGTCATTCTCTTCCAAAATCATGGCTTCAAAATCTTCGTTATTATCATTAGATAAAGGCTTTGCGATTGATTTATTTGATAAATCTTTTGGCGGCCATAATTTTCCGTTCACATACACATTTTTTAAAACCGCATTTCCGTTTTTATCCAAAACAACCTTGGCAAAAGTATTCTGCCCGTTAAAACTTACATTTCTTCCAGAATTTTCCGGAATGAAATATTCTTCAATCCCATACGAAACAAAAACTTCATCAATTGAATTACCATTCTGTCTAATTCTAATATCGTTCACTGTGCCTTTTATAAATATGCCCGTATCCGGTTTGTTTTTGCTAATGCGGTTAGTGGCGATATGATAATTTTTTCGTTTTAACAAAGGGATGTAAATTTTATCCCCGTACTTAATCTTTTCTGACGAATCAAAAAGACTTCCTTTTATTCGAGAAATGTCGTATTGAAATGTTATATAGTCTCCCCTAAACGGATCTCGCGGATCTACCGGCCTGATTTTTAGAAAAACTTCCTCGCCGCCGCTCAAAATCAGCAACTTAAACAGAATGATGAAAAAAAGAATAGCCGTTTGAATGGCGATTGCGACTATGAATTTGTTCCTTTTTGAATTAATCATAAAATATTAAACGGCGATCTTGCTTGAAGAAAGCATATACCTTCTTCCTTTTTCCATAAACCAACCTAAAACGAGAAGCAATATTCCCGCGCTGATAAAGAAAACGCTTTTGTCCAAAAAATCAAAAGCCCAATCAAAATATTTGACAATAATAAAAACAAAGAGAGAAAGGGATCCTAAGTTAATAAACCAGTCTTTTTTCTTCAGATAACCAGTAAAAAGCAGGGCAACCAAATGAATCAGCAAAAAAATATTAAAAAAAGCGGCTAAATAAAGATCTTGTTCTCCATCGCTAACGTCCGGCAAAAACACAGAGAGACCGAAAACAGCTCCGTATATGAACAGCGCCGCCCCTTCAATCGGCTTAGCAATATTTTTCCCCAGAGAATAAAAAATACCAACCGCAAAAATTACCCCTCCAAAAACATAAGAAAGAAATAATTGCCATGAATTAAAAATATCCGCCCCCACTGTCATTTCCTGTAAAGCTTCTATGCCAAACTTTGTAGAGACAAAAAACAAAGCGGCTGTGATGGCAATAACGGGCAGGACATTATAAACCGCCGCGTATCTTTCAAATTTTCTATTTTGTCCTTGAATTAAACCGACAATATAAAGAAATAAACAAAAAAGCAAAGGCAAGGAAAACAATGATAAATCTTTTATGTCTGCGTCTACTGCTTCCATTGGGTTTTCTAAAATGGTCCATTCTGAAGCTTTAAAAAACCACCAAGAAAATAGCCCGATCAAACCGATAGGAAGAAGCAATATGCCCTTAAATCGATAGGAAAGAAAAACACTGACAAAAGATGACAAGAGGATTATAAGAGGCCATTCTGTAACATTCCCCAAATTGCGGCTAAAAGACATGGCGGTAATGGCTAGAAAAAATACGAATAAAAGAAAAAATAGCTGGCTTAATGTTTCTTCCGAAGAAAAACTGATCTTGAGATTGGAAGCGGATGATATTGTTTTTCTTCTAAAAATACGCCATACGAGCATACCAAAACCCGCAATGACACCTAGCGCGATAATTATTGCTATGATTATTAAAATTTCAATATCCATATCTTTAATAAATATCTCTTGGAACTGTTTTCTTGTAGAAAATAATTCCAAAAATAAAAGTAATGATCGTGGCAGTTAGCAACATAAAAGACGAAGTCAATAAAAATCTGTCTTCCATGAAGTTGCTAAAAATATCAAAAGGATGACCGACAATCGCCACAAACCCCACAGGAATAGCAAAATAAAGAATGGCGAAAGAATTCATAGCTAAACCCAAAGCAAGCAAGCCGAACATCCACAAAATAAAAGCGTCAGGCCAATTAGCTCTTATGTTGAACATCTGACCTATCAGGAAAATTCCGGCGCCATAGATGATTGAACCCAATAAAATCAAAGCTTCTCCTGTTTTTACCCGATGGTATTTTTCCTTCAAAATCCAGCCTCCGTAATAACTAGACAGCATAGAGCATAAAATAATTAGAATTTTATAAAGCTTGCCAATCTCCTGCCAATTAGCCGCGACAAATGAAAAAATGCCGGCTCCAACAAGAATGGCGCCGATAACAGCCATAATAGTTGTAATCCTTTTTTTAGAATCTTCTTTTTTGTATTCTGCGGTCAACAAAGAAAAACTCTCGTTAATAGAATTAATTGTTTGTCCCTCAGCAATCAAGTCCTTATAAATATCCTCCTTTGATTTACCGATTGCTAAATTTTCTCTTATATAATCAATTATTTTTTGTTCAATCATACGAACCTTTTAAAGATTCTTTTATTTTAACACAACAAAAATAGACCGCAACTAAAATTTATAAAAATGTTCAACATCGAATGTCTAACAAATTAAAATCCTACCACTAATTATGCACCACAAAGAGTACTTCCGTTTTTGTAACGCCTTCGGCTAACAAAAATTGGTCGCTCCAGTAAAATAAGCGTATGATTTTGTTTTCTTGCTTTTTTTGATTTTTTCGCTCAAATATCCACGCTGTGGTATATTGTTAGAAAATATGCCCGAACAGGAAATAAAAGGAACAACAAAAAGCAAACGCTTGGCGTTGGCAGTTTTAGTTCTTTTTTCTTTGCTTGTTTTGATTTTAATGAGCAAATCATTTTCCGCGACAGAAATAAAACAACACGAAGAACCGCTATTTGATTATTCCCCGGCGTATAAACAAGGCTCACCCGAGCCGAAAATATCCGCCCTTTCCTATCTCGGCGCTTATCTGGGAGAAGACGGTCAGCCGATGATTCTAGCCGAAAAAAATTCGGAAGATTTACTGCCGATGGCCAGCCTCACCAAACTGATGACCGCCGTCGTGGCTTACAAAAATTATAACTTGGAAGACGAAATCACAATGGGCCCGAAAGTGAACGACTGGCCGGACAGCTCCAAAAGATTCATCCCCGGAACAGTTTTTAAAATAAGCGAGCTTCTCCGCGCTTTGCTGATAGAGTCAAACAACGACGCCGCTATGGCGCTGGCCGGCAAAATGGGGCTGGATAATTTTTTATCCGCGATGAATAATGAAGCCAAAGAACTTGGCATAATCACAACATATTATGATAATCCCGTGGGGCTTGATCCGACTTCCCAAAAAGAAATCATAAATTATTCCCCCGCTGAAGAATTGCTTATTTTGGCTCGAGAAATAATAAACAATTACCCGCAAATTTTGGAAATAACTTCCCTCCCGCAATACGACATCAAAACTGCTTCCGGCGGCTATAACCACACGGCCATAAGCACGGACAAATTTCTCACGGACGAAAACGAAAAACTTTTTTGCCAAGGCGAACCTCTTAAAATTCTGGGCGGAAAAACCGGCTCCACCGACTTGTCCAAAAAAAATTTGATTCTGGTGGTGGAATCACCGAACGAACACGGATATTTAATCACCATTATTCTATCCGCCGACGACAACTTTCTGGAAACAAAAAAACTAACGGATTGGATTTGCGAATCTTACGACTGGCCCGCCTCCGTTAAAACTGCGGCGGGCAAGCCCGAGACGGAAACAAATCAATAAATCTTCCTCAATTTTTCTGAACGGAAACTATTTTCCCGTCGTCCAGATGAATAACTCGTCCCGCCATTTTGGCGTATTGCTCTTCGTGGGTAACCATAATGATGGTCTGGCCGGCCAGATGAATTTCTTTGAAAATTTCCACGACCGCTTTGGAAGATTCGTTGTCCAAATTGGCGGTCGGCTCGTCGGCAAAAAGTATTTTTGGATTATGCGCGACGGCGCGGGCGATGCTCACTCTCTGCTGTTCTCCGCCGGACAAATGGCTCGGCAAATTATCAAGGCGGTGGCCGAGCTTAACTTTTATCAAAGCTTCTCTCGCTTTGGCGTAAGCTTTTTTGCGTCCGATGTTTTGCATCAAAAGAGGCAAAGCGACATTTTCCAGCGCGGTCAAATCCGGAAGAAGGGCGTAATCTTGGAACACATACCCGCATTTTTCCAAACGAAATAAAGTCTTTTCTTCAGCCGTCATTTTATGAGCGTTTTTGCCGTCAATAATTATTTCTCCGCCGGTGGAATCGTCCAAAAGACTCATCAGATAAAGAAAAGTGCTCTTGCCGGCGCCGGACCGGCCCATAATGGCGACAAATTCTCCGTCCTCAGTTTTGAAATCAATGCCTTTCAACACCTTTGTTTCGGCTTCGCCGTCTTTGAATGTTTTTACAAGATTTTTTGTTTCAATCATAAATTTTAATTTCTGCCCAAAATTGAGTCTAGAGTATTTTTGCGGACGATCATTCGGGCGGGAATGTAACCGGCGATAACAGTAGACAGCACCAGAAGTCCGACGCGAAAAATCGTCTGGTCAAATGGCGCGACCAGTATCCCGTCGCTAAATGGAAAATCAATCGGATGAGCGATAAAAAACGGGACAAGAACGGCATACACCAGAACCAGTCCGACAGCCGATCCGCAAAGAGCGTAAAAGATGGATTGGAAAACATAGGAAGCTTCAATCGCCTTTCCGTTGATGCCGATGCCTTTCAGAATGCCTATAAATTTTCTTCTCGTAATGGCGTTGATGAAAATGACGATAAAAATCGTGATGGAGGCGACCGCCAAGCCGATGGAGCTAAGCATATTCCCAAGCATGGCAAAAGTTTTAATAACATCTTTTAAGAACTGCGGTTGAGCTTCATAGTACGTCTTAATCTTGGCAACTTCATCAACTCCGCTTAGAACGAGCGCTTCGCTGACTTCTTTGGGATCAATCCCCTGATTCAATTTTATCGCAATCTCAGAAACATTGCCGTCGTTTCTTCCGATTATGCTCCGGAACTGCGAATCAATCATATACGCATTGCGGCTGATATCCTGCACTTTGCTTTCAAAAACGCCTTTTACGGTCACTTCACGCTGAACGCCGTTTACATTTACGCGTATTTTTACGCCAGGCGAAACATTCTTCAATGTCGCAAACAAGGCGTTAAAAGAAAAATCCTCTTCCAGAAGAAGCGACCCTAAAACTATTTGGTCATAGTCATCGGGCGAAAGATACTCTCCTTTAATGATGTTTTTTGACATATTGGAAACATTGTTTTCCGCCACCGGATCAATGCCTATGATTTGCGTAACCGCGATATTCGGCTTGTCCGTTTCTTTGCGGGTTTTATAATTCGCTTCCAAAGTGCCTCCTAAACGATACCGCGCGCTTGCGTCTTTCACTTGCGGCAATGATTTGATAATGCCAATCACTTCCGGACTGTTTTCTATGTATTTTTTATCATCAAGGCTGGAAACTATAACATCCCCCGTATCTTGGGTGCGATGAGAATCAATCGACCCTTGAACAATCCCGACAAGCACTCCGCTGACCACGACCAAATTGAGAAATGTCAGCACCATGACAAAGACGATAAGGCCGGTAGTCCAAAGGCTGGCTCGTTTTATCTGCCTTACCGCCAAGAAAAAACCGATGCGAAGATTGAGCGCGGAAAACATATTATTTATTCGCTTGTTCCAGCATTACTATATCCCCGTCTTTGAGGCCGGAAACGATTTCCATCCGGCCGAGTGACGAAACGTCCCCTGTTTCAACCGCTTTTTCAACGAAAATCTCGCCTTCTTTGACTTTGACGAATTTTTGGCCGCCTTTGTTTATGATAATTCCTTGAGGAACCGCTATGACATTGCTCTTCTTTTCGGTGGTGATAATAATGTTCGCCGTCATGCCCGATTTGACCCTGTCGTCTTTGCTCGCGAATTGAAGTTTTGTCTTGTAGGCGGAGACCCCGTCGCGAATAGTTTCCGCCGGGTAAACCGAGACGACTTCGGCCGAAAAAGACGCGTCATCGCCGTAAGCGTCAAGCGTGATTGCCGCCTCATCTCCAACTTTTACAAACGAAATGTTTTTTTCCGGAACATAGCTTTCTATTTGAAGCGCGTCATCGCTGATAACGGATACGGCGATTTCGTTGACGGCGGCGATTCCGCCTATTTTCGCCTTAACATCGGTTACAATTCCGTTGATCGGAGACCTGATTTGCTTCTTGGCCAATTGGGCCAGAATGTTTTGGACATTGGCTTCGGCCTGCTTGATTTGCGCTTTGTTCAAAGCGATATCGGAAGAGCGCGCCGGAGCCTTTTTTAGAACCAGCTGGTTCCGGGCGGTTTTGAGATTTCCTTCGGCTGTTTTTACATCGGATTCTTCCGTTCTTATTTTTTCTTCGGCCGAAGACAGATTGGACAAAGCCGTGTTGATATTGCTTCGGGCGGTTGAGTTGTCCGTTTTCCAAGCCGATGGTATCGCTCCGCAAGAACCGCTTATGCTATAGCAATTGCTTGTGTTGTTAATCGCGGTTGAAATTTTATCCAAAAAATTTCTAACCTGCTGGAGATTGTTTTTCGCTTCTTTGGCAAGTCCGTCAAAATCGCTGTCCAAAGAAAGCGATGAAACGGACTCTTTCCATTTTTTCAAAACCGGACCGACCAGCAGTCTTTCCCAATTTATGTCCGCTTGCGATTGGCTGTCGCCGGTAAAATTAACTTGCGGATTGCTTGATTGGGGGTTGCTGAACATCTGATCCGTTTTGCCGAATACCGCGTCGTCGGCTTTGGTGTAAGCGTCTTGCAATTTGTCTATCAAGTTTTGCCTGGCGTCATCAAGGGATATTTTCGCGTTATCCAATGCCGTTTCCGCGTTTTCCTCCGCCGTCTCGGCCACGGCAATGTCTTCCTGTGAAGCGCCGGCCAGCAATTGATCCAATTTGGCGTTTTGAGCGTCCACTCCGGCTCGCGCTTCCGCCAATTGGGCTATGATTTGAGCCGTGTCTTGGTTTATCAAAATTTGGCCGGGAAAAACTTTGTCGCCGGCTTTTACCCAAACGCCGGCCACCCGCCCTATTTGTTCAAAAGACAAATCCAGACTTTCCATTGCCGTCACCTTCCCCGATACGGAAACTTGCCGGATGAAATCGCCCGGATGGACAACCATCGTTTGTTCTTGGCCGTTCCCGTTTTTAAATAATATGTATATAGCCAACCCAACGGCAAGAATCCCAATCAATATATAAACCGCATTTTTTTTCATATTAAGTAACATACAATAAAGAATAGGCGTCGGCAAGAAAAAAAGAGGTAAAAAGCGTATTAATGGCAGTATTGCATATAAACACTTATCTATGTTATTATTTATGCAATACTATGGTCAAAACTATATGCCCCACAATTGACGAGCGTGTTTACACCAATGCCGTCCTATATTTCATTAAATACTGCAATAATCAGTATTTGCATGCCACAAAACTGAACAAGCTTTTGTATTATCTTGATTTTATATATTTTCGCGACCATAAAAAAACAGTCACCGGCGATATATACATACATCAGGGTTATGGTCCAGTGCCGTCACAAATCGATGAAATTCTTTCTAAACTTAAAACTGAAGAAGTAATTGACACTAAAGCGGTTGATTATAAGGACGGAGAAATGATTAGTTTTGAAATTAAAAATATAAAAAAATTTGATGAATCTGTTTTTTCCACTGATCAAAAAAAATTACTCAAACAAATTTGTGACGAATTCGGAAATTGGCCGACCGAAAAAATCGTTGCCCAAACGCATCTTGAAGCGCCTTGGTTTTATTCAAAACCGTACGAAGTCGTCGATTACGCTTATGCGCGAGATATTGATTTCTTTCGATAATTTGCGCATATATGTCATGGATTTACGTTGAGCGAGAGCAATTTGTGCGAATGTGTGAAAAAGTTGACGTTTCGGTGACGGTGCGCGACGCAATTAAACTGTGGGCGCCAACCGTGAGTCGTTGCGAGCTTCCGCGACAAAAACTCGTCTATAGGTCGCCAAAGAATCGCTATGAAGCATGGGCCGCTGGTATTCCTAATCCCGACAGCAACAGAGGAAAAAGCGGAGGGTATCGGATAGTGTATTTTCTTGATATTGTTGAGCGCGCAATTAATCTTGATTTTATAGAGGAACGAAAAGAGTTGGGTTTTAAGGATGAAGGGCGTCGTAAAAAAGATAAGTACAACGATTATGTGCGAAACCTGAAAGAATACTTGAAAAAACTGGATATATAAAAAGGAATCGACTCCGCCCGCCCTGTGCGCGCACAAATCCCCGCCGTTTTATAATATTTCCTAAAAACGGCGGGGATTGCTCCTTTAGTTATTTATTTTGAGCAACTAGCTCATTTGCGAAAAGTTTAAGATGTCTCTCTAGGGCACTTTCTTGTTGTGAGAAAACATTATCAGAACAAGAAAGATATTGACCAAAATTTACTAACTGCACCAAACTATCATTATTCTTTTCTATTGGTCCGTCTTTCTTTTTTCCTTTGCAGTAAAAAATTACTTTCTTTGGCGAAATTGGCATGAATATCCAAAAATCTTTCTCGCCAATCTCCCACCAAGGAACAAAACGTAAAATAGTTTGGCGTTCAAAATCTAAAAATACCACAGGGTTATCAGATACCACGAACTCGTCAGTACTATTTTCTGGAATTTCAAGAATATGTAAATTGCCTCTATAAATTTTTTCGCCAATATCAGATGCGATAATCAACGATAATAACAATCGTTGTGGCTTGCCACCCTCTACTCTTGTATTTGTAGTGCCATTTTGTAATTGTTCATATGTTATACCAATATCATTATGAGCAACTTTTCGCACCAAGACTTCTTTATTGCCAAAATCAGAGTGATCTATAAGTTTATTGGAATATCCAATCGAAAAAAATCGTAAGAGATAATCGTGGAATAGTGGTACTCTTGTTATTTGATGACCCATAAAAACCGCAAGAGTACTTTCTTCCAAAAAAGTTAAATCCAAAGATGCAGATGTATTGATATGCTTAATAATATCCGATGCTTTACTCTCCAAAACTTCAGCAAATAATTTTTTACGCACAAAATCACTGGGCAATCCCTTTGCTTTTCCAATGTCCCAATCTGTTTCCCCAGCTATACCATTGATTGCAACTTTCTCAATGGAATCTTTGCTTTTTGACCAACAAAATATACTGCCTTTATCTGTTCCCGTTTCAGCCACACGCCACCTTTTCAATAAAAGACTAGGAACATAATGATCAAAGACTCCTGTCTCGCCAGTATTTAAGTAAACCATTGACTCAAAATAACCGAAAAAGTTCATTATTGAAAAAATAAGTTTTGCCGACCACTGCTTCCTCCCTAAACGCTTACGAAAGACAAAATTGCGGAATTTATTTCCAGCTTTATAAAAAAACCAAACAAGAAAATTAACTTTTGGGATTGAATTTGCCAAGGAAGATGTAATATACAATCCTGCGTAGGACTTCTGTAAGTATTGCGCCGCCAATTAGAAGAAGTGCGCAAATACCAGCAAAGTAAAATATTCTAAATTTTTCTTCCATTACACCCTCAGATGCAATAAAAATATTATTGTGTGTTAGGTAAGAGTATTCAGTTTGAATTTCGTATATTGTTGTAGGTTCAACTTCACAAATCTCACGTGCAATCTTTTCCTTTTGTTCCGTTGTTAATACACCAGAAATGCCGTATGTGCTTTTATTTATATCAACTCTATTATCTCTGTTGTTCAGGCAGGTGATAGCCGTTTTTGTTTCATTGTACGGATAAACAATACTTTTATCATAAAAAATACTGCCTATTTTAAGAATTACTACAAGCAAAGCAATAAAATAAATTATTTTGATTAGACGATATACAACTTTTTTATTTAATTCTTCTATGGTTTCCATATATTTATATTAACTAATAAAATAATCCATTGATTTTTTGTAGACCTTTGCAAACTCTGCTAATTCTACCGCATCAACTCCTCGCTCGCCCCGTTCTATCTTGGAAACATAAGCTTGAGGTTTCTTCAATAGTTTTCCTGCTTCTACTTGCGTTAAACCTGCCTCTTGGCGAGCGGAACGGAGTTTTGCGATAAGTTTTTGATATTTTGCTTGGTATTTCTTCGACATATAGATATTAACCTATTTTTGTCGAACACATCAAAATCTTACTAAACTCAAAACACCATCAAGGCTTCGCCTTGATGGTGTTTTGACGCAAATTCTGAAATGCGGTGAGGGAGGGATTCGATTTTCTTATGGAAAATCCCGGGGAATGACGTTAGGTCATTCCCTTCGAATCCCTCCCTCACTCGCAAAATATATTCGCTTCGCTCATTATTTTTCGGTGAGGGAGGGATTCGAACCCTCGATACGGAAATTAACCCGTATAACAGGTTAGCAACCTGCCGCCTTCAGCCGCTCGGCCACCTCACCAATGCTTATTTCTGCTTAACCATAAAATCAAACTCAAGATAACACAAAAAACTTTAATTTACAAAACTTTTTTAATTTGCTATTCTGACGATATGAAAAACAAAATAATTTTATGGGTGATCATTACGGTTGTCGTCATCGGTTCAATTTTTGGCATTGTTAAACTGGCGTCAAAATCTCAAACTGCCGGCTCGGACAATTTGGCCATTAGTATTTCTGCCATCAATGACAACGAGAATATCAAAGGCAATAAAGAAGCCGCGACAACTCTGATAGAATACAGCGACTTCCAATGCCCCGCCTGCGGTTCTTATTATCCGATTGTCAAAAAAGTCAGCGAAGATTTGGGCGCGAAAGTAAGATTCGCTTACCGGCACTTTCCGCTGCCTCAACACAAGAACGCCAAATTGGCGGCCACTGTCGCCGAAGCCGCAGGTTTGCAAGGCAAATTCTGGGAAATGCACGACCTGATTTTCCAAAATCAATCCGATTGGTCGGAAGATAAAAACGCGGCAATTCTCTTCGCCAAATACGCCCAAGATGTCGGCCTTGACCTCGCCCGATTCCAAACCGACGTCGCCTCGGGCGATATAAAAGCCAAAATAGAAAATGATTACAAAAGCGGAGTCAAGGCCGGAGTTGATTCCACCCCGTCTTTTTTCTTAAACGGCAAAAAAATAACTAACCCCCGCAACTATGACGAATTCAAAAACGCTATTGAACAAGCTCTTGGGCAGTCCAACTAAAAAAGCGATTCTGGTCGGCCTGTTTTCCTTCCTCGGCCTTGTGGACGCTTCTTACCTGGCGGCCAAACATTACACCGGAACGATTCCTCCTTGCTCCATCGTCAAAGGGTGTGAAGTCGTCACTACTAGCCAATACGCGACCATTGGAGGAATATCGGTGGCGCTTCTGGGGGCGATTTATTACCTTGCCGTTCTTATATTTTCCATCGCCATCATAGATACCAAGAGCGACCGGCTTAAAAAATTTCTGGCCAAGTTTTCCATTCTGGGATTAATGGCCTCAATCTGGTTTATTTATTTGCAATTATTCGTGATAAAAGCTTTATGCCTTTATTGCCTTGTTTCGGCCTTTTCTTCCACCGCCATTTTCCTAACGGCATTTTTTCTCAAAAAAGATATCCGCACCCCGCCATTGATAAAATAAATTCTCGGGAATATACTAATTTTTTAAATGAAAAATTTATTGTCTTTTTGCGCTGTTAATTTGAAAAACAATTGGAAATCGGGCATTACCGTCTCGCTTGTTTCCATCCCTCTTTCCATATCTCTGGCCGTGGCCGCCAACGCCACACCCTTAATGGGCATCATTACCGCCGTTTGGGCTGGCTTGATCGCTTCCATTTTCGGCGGGAGCAACTTCAACGTCGTCGGACCGACGGGAGCTCTTTCCGGAATTTTGGCCGTATTCGCCATTTCCCACGGCGCGGGAGCTTTGCCGGTCTTAGCCGTCATTACCGGACTGATAATAATAACCTTCTTCGTCTTTCATTTGGAAAAATACATAATCCTGATACCGTCCAGCGTTATTCACGGCTTCACTCTTGGCGTGGCGTTTATCATCGGGCTCAACCAGCTTAATTTCGCCCTCGGCTTGAAGAACTTGCCGGCGCGAGAACATTTCATCCAAAATGTGTTTGAGTCGCTGAAACATATCGGCCAATTTGACATATGGACGGCCGCATTATTCGCCATCACTCTCTGCATCCTTTTTGTCTTTCTCAAACTCGCGCCGAAAATTCCCGGCCCGATAATAGTCGCTCCCTTGGGAATTATGGTCGGTTATCTGTCGGAACACGGGCTGATAGGGGCGCAACTGCAGACTCTCCATACCAAATTCGGCGAGATAGGGGCGCAAATAATCCAATTCCCTTCTTTCTCTTTCGGTTTCTTTGACTCCGGCGTCTTGAAAGCCGCTTTCGCCATAGCCGTCGTGGCCATATTGGAGACCCTCATTTCGGCCAAAATCGCCGACAAAATGACGAAAACAAAATCCAACTCCAGAAAAGAAATGTTCGGTCTGGGACTGGCCAACATCGCCTCCGGCGTTTTCGGCGGAATCCCCGCCACGGCGGCGCTCGCCAGAACATCTCTTAACGTCAAAAGCGGAGCGAAACACAAATCTTCCGCGACTATCAGCAGTATAACGATAGCTATAATTTCTTTGATATTTTTGTCTTACTTTAAATATCTGCCGCTGGCTGTGGTCGCCTCCATTCTTGTCTATATCGCTTTTAAGATGGTGGAGACAGAACACTTCAAACACATTTACGCCCACGACAAAAAATCTTTCGGCTTGGCTTTTGCGGTCGCCGCCATAACGGTGGGGCAAGATCCCATTATCGGCATCGTGGTCGGCTCGGTCATCGCTTTGCTGATATTCGTCAATCGCCTTTCCAAAGGACAGAGCGAAATAATAATAAACAAAGACAAAAAAATGATCGCCCGAATCCAAACCTTGAAGTTCAACGAAATAGAAAAGCATGAGGGCGACGTGGTGGTGTACCGGCTGGCCGGCCAGATGAATTACATCAACTCCCAATCTCACTTGGACAATTTAAGTAAAATAAACGGCGCCCACACCCTCATCCTCAATTTCCGAAACTTGTTTCATCTGGACGTGGACGGACTTGACGCCATCGGAGAAATAATTGAAACAATGCAGTCAAAAAACAAGAAAGTGATTATCACCAGCGCCGGACCATTCATCCTCACGGATCTTTATAAAACAATATGGTTCAACAAACTGAAAGAAGAAAAGCTCTTTTTCAACAGTACCACGGAAGCCTTGGAATCATTGGGTTTTGACATAAATAAAAAGGGCAATTAACGCCAACTTGCAAGACTGCGTTTAGTATGATATAGTAAAAAGAACTAGCCATTTTAAATAATTAATAACCGGATTGCCGGTTTTATCAAAAAAATTTATTTTATAAGGAGGTGTTGTATGGTTGAGTTAAAAAAGGCACCGAACATTTATTGCAGAAAAAGCGGGTTGTTTTGTGCCTATACCTCGAATTGCAGGTGGTTAAAAAACGGGAACATTCCCGTTGGAGGATGTAAAAACCAGAATGAAAACCTGGTTGCGACACAGATTTGTGAAGAAATAGAATATGGATTATCTGATTAACAGCCAACTTATAATTTATTTTTTAAAAACCTTTTACGCCTCCCGCTTTGCGCGAGGCTATTTTTTTACATATAATTAAATTATGGATTTAATCAGGCAACTGGATTTTTCAACTCTAAATTTTGCGGAGAAAATACGAACGCCGTTTTTGACGACTTTTTTCAAAGCCGTTACTTTTATGGGCGAATGGTATTTCGTTTTGGGCATTCTGATTTCAATTTCTCTGTTTTTTATAATTAAAAAAACATCAAGGTTTCGCCTTGTAGCAAGGCGAAACCTTGATGTTTTTATTCTTTGGCCGATAACTATCGGCGGATTTGGCGCCACTTTTGTCCTTAAAGAAATTTTCCACCGGAGCCGTCCTTTGGGCGCGCTTGTCACTGAAAGCTCTCCATCTTTTCCAAGCACACATGCCATGTTCTCCATCGCTTTTTACGCTTTTATTTTTTACTTGCTGGCGCTAAACGCCAAAAGCCGTTTTTCAAAATATTTATTAATCTCGGCGGTATTTCTTGTCCCCGTTTTTTTAGGCTTCAGCCGGCTCTATTTGGGCGTTCATTATTTGAGCGATGTTTTGGCCGGATACGCCATAGGAGATGTTTGGTTTTTAATCGGAGTTTATGGAATTAAATTCATCAATAGAAAAAGAATTTCGG
>Ga0209212_1002297_pt1 | contig 27643 bp, 41 predicted proteins | sample RifGroC2_FD_183996 | JGI IMG/M metagenome (GOLD analysis project Ga0209212, IMG submission 183996) | Groundwater microbial communities from Rifle, Colorado, USA - Groundwater C2 (SPAdes) (version 2) | ecosystem: Environmental > Aquatic > Deep subsurface > Groundwater | place: Rifle, Colorado... | reverse complement strand
AGCTATGTTTTAAGTGAAACTGATATTGAAGAAAGCAAAAAGGTAAAAATGTTTGATAAGTTTATTGATGATTTAAAAAAATTATTAAAATAATATGACGAAGTCGCAAATACAATTAGCTTGGAAAAAAGTTGCGAGAGAAGCGCGTAAAAGATCAAATCTTGGTGAGCATCTGAAAGATAAAAATATATCATTACTTGGTGATTTGCTATTGTATGCCCAAGTTTTACTGGATAAAATTGAAACTGGAGAAAACGCCGCTTTTAATGCAATAATCTACAAAAAGACCATAAATTTTTATTGTGGACAAATGAGAAAATATGGCTAAAGATTTAATTTTGGAGTCTACAACATTGTGGGATTATCCGACTCAAAATTATGGAGATAGACCTCACGGAAATAATAAATACAATGGCGTAACGCCGGCTTTTGTTATTTGGAATTTGTTGCAACGATACACAAAAGAAGACGATTTGGTCGTTGATCCGATGTGCGGAAGCGGAACGACTATTGATGTTGCTAAAGAATTAAAGCGAAAAGTTATTGGATACGATTTGAATGTAACAAGACCAGAAATAATCAAAAACGATTCTCGTAAAATTCCGCTTGCGGATAATTCTGTTGATTTTGTTTTCATTGATTCGCCATACTCCAACAATATCAACTATTCTGACAATAAGGAGTGTATCGGAAAAATTTCTTGCGAGAAAACGGAATTTTACGATGAATTAGAAAAAGTGGCGAGTGAAATGGCAAGAATTTTAAAACCGGGTAAAGCAATGGGTTGGGTTATTGCCGATCAATGGATTAAAAAGAAATTTACACCTGTTGGATTTTTACTTTGGCAACGCTTGGAAAAATACTTTGAGCCGATTGATCTTGTTTGTTTGACGAGAAAAAATCAAACTTCAAATACTCCGATTTGGCATAACCGAGCAAGGCAATTTAATTTTTATTTGAGAGGTTTCAAGTATTTGTTTATAATGAAGAATCTTGAAACGAAAAAATAACAACGGCGGCGCGCCAGTTTCACTGGCACGAAATTCGGCGGCGGCGGAAAAATCGGAATCGGAAAGCGAGGGCGGGCAAAAATTCCTTCCCCCCAACCCCCTTCCTTTTTGCCCGCCCGAGTGTTCAGTTTCTGCCGCGCGAAGCGCGGCAATCATTCGGGATTTTGCTCAAAAAAGGTTCGAGCTTCGTTCAGCAATTGCGACTAAAAATTGAACCGGCCTTAATAGTATGGTATACTAGTAGTATGCAACCATCATATCTAAAAGAAAAAGTTATAGGGCTAAGAAAAAAAGGTTATTCTTATAGTTTAATAGAGCAAAAACTTGGCGTGAGTAACAGTACTTTAAGTGATTGGTTAAAAGATGTCCCCTTTAATCCTAATAAGACTGTTTTGAGAAGAATAAAAAATGGTCCCTCCATATCGGGGAGGATAAGGCATAATTTAAAAGTCAAAGATGTAATAGAAATAAAAAAATTAGCAAAAAAAGAACTAGGAAAGATAACTAAACGCGACTTATGGCTTCTAGGTTTAGGACTCTATCTTGGCGAGGGTTCAAAAACTTACGAAATGGTCAGAATAATTAATTCTAATCCGCAAATAATTAAATTAGCCGTAAAATGGTTTAAAGAAATCTGCCAATTAGAAGACACCAACATTACAATCTCCCTTCATCTTTACCCCGATAATAACATAGATGAATGCGTGAAGTATTGGAAAAAGGAAACTAATTTACCATTAACACAGTTTAGAAAGACTCAAATCGATAAAAGAACTGATAAATCCAACAAAAGAAAAAGGAAACTTCCTTATGGCACAGCGCATTTAACTATAATCAGCAATGGTAATAAAAATTTAGGTGTTAGACTACATCGCAAAATAATGGGTTGGATTGAAAACATATTTGAAAGAACTTAAGCGGGCATAATATAATGGTTATTATATCAGTTTTCCAAACTGATAATACGGGTTCGATTCCCGTTACCCGCTCACTAAACTTATGCCAGAAAATTTTAATATTGAAAGGGTAAACGAGAAAAAAATAATAGAGCAGTTAGAAAAATAAACTCTTGATAGATTTAGTAATTTATCTGATGGCCATGGATTAGGTCATACATTAAGAGTTAAGGAATTGGCCAAAATAATTGCCTTAGGTGAAAATGCCGATACTTTTAAGGCCGAAACCGCGGCCCTACTGCACGATTGGGGAAGAGCTACCGAGGCATCTGATCCGCAAAAAAGAAACCATGCCGTACTATCGGCAGAAGCTGCCAAACCTCTTTTTCGGGATTTTTATGAGCACAAATTAATCGGCGCACAGCAATATGGTGATATAATGAGGGCGATAAAACGCCATGATAAACGCCAAGAAACTTCCCGAGAAACCTTGACCATAGTTCGTGACGCGGATAGGCTTAGCCGCTTTGGCGCGGTCGGTATGTACCAAAACATGCTGGGCAATTTTGATGAAATGCCGGACGCGCTTTTTTATATTGAAGGCCATACTGTCTTAAAAGACAATGACGCGCCCGCTTTAAGAGGCAAAGATGTTCAATGCCAAATTGATGACTTTAACGCAGTCAGAGATTATGTAAAAATACTTAAGACCGAGTCAGGAAAAAAAATCGCCCAAATACTGGAGCCAAGCTGGCACGCTTTTCTCGAGTTGGTGTCGCGACATTTGGAAATTAATGACAATAGTTTTTGGTTGGCATATTTAAAAAGCCGAGCGGAAATTGTGCAAATGAAAATGACTGCCTATCAACAGAATCCGGATAATCAAATGGAAACCTTCGACGATCAGCTAGCAATGCTAAGACAAATTGAAGATGTTTCAATTTTTTCCGAAGATGAATTTAAAAAATATCAACAAGAATATAAAAAATAATATAACAAATATTTGAAAAATAAATTATTTATATTACCCACTCCCGACCCCTCTTACCCGCTCCTATATTGACATACCATCTAAATTAAGCTAAGATAAAACCACTTTATTAATAAAATTTTAAATTTCACCTATGTTAACTATCAGATTAGCTCGCATCGGTAAAAAGAATAAACCTTTATACCGCGTCGTTATCTCGGAAAAACAAAAAGACCTTTACGGCGACTCTTTGGAAATCCTTGGCTCATATAATCCCCACTCTAAGGAGCTGAAAATTGACAGTGAAAAAACCAAGTATTGGCTGTCTAGGGGCGCCGGCATGTCCCCAACCGTCAATAATCTACTGATTGAGAAAAAAATTATTGAAGGCAAGAAGGTTAAGGCCTCAAAAGGTAAAAAGGAAAAAGACACCAAAGCTGAAGCCAAACCGGCCGAAGCGCCTAAAACCGCGGCGCCAGCCGCTAAAGCATAAACCTATCCGGCATTGACAATCAAACATTCTTTGCTATAATAATATAATCCCAATAAAATGGGTTTAATAATTAAGAGAGCTTTCACTTCTGACTAAAAGGGACAGTCCCACAAGTCAGCTCTGAAAGAAAAAAACACTATGGCTGCTAAAGCAACTGATCAAGCATTTTTGGAGATCATCGCCAAGACCGTCGTTTCTAACCCCGACGCGGTAGCGGTAGAAAGAACGGTAGATGAAATGGGCGTTTTACTAACCCTGAAAGTCGACCCGGTTGATATGGGATATATCATCGGTCGAAAAGGCCAAACCGCTCAAGCCATCCGCACTTTATTAAAGATTGTTGGCGCTAAGAACAATGCTCGCGTTAACCTAAAAATCTACGAGCCGGAAGGATCACAAAGACCGGCCAGAGCCGAGAGAAGTGAAAGTGCCGGTATTGATACTTCATCTGTTGACGATTTAAAGATCTAACTTTCCATTTATCATTCCGGCCCGCCTGCTAACGCCTGAGCGTAGCGATGGCGGGCCGGCCTTAAAGCCGAAGGCGAGCCGGAATCCATTACCTTAAAAACTATATAACAAAAAACCACACACTCTGTGGTTTTTTGTTTTTAAATGTCATTGCGAGGAGCCCGTACTCGGGCGACGCGGCAATCTCTGATTAAAAACACTAACCAATAATACCCCAAAAAAATCTTTAAATAAAATTAAACTTCTTAATCAGGCGTTTCATTTATTATTGTTTCTCTTTCTAACCAGAGATTGCTTCGCTTCGCTCGCAATGACATACTAAATTTTATGACTTTCCACATCATCACAATTTTTCCCAATATCTTTGACTCCTATTTTAACGAGTCCATTATTAAACGCGCGCTGAAAAATAATCTGATCAGTATAAAAATTCATAACCTGCGCGATTGGACAACCGACAAACATAAAACCGTGGATGACGCGCCCTTCGGCGGCGGCGCCGGCATGGTCATGAAAATTGAACCGCTCTACCAGGCCTTAAAGGCCGTCAAATCCCAAATTACAAACTCCAAATTCCAAACAAATTCAAAATCCAAAATTCCAAATTCCAAAATAATTTTATTATCCGCCAAAGGCAAGGCCTGGAATCAAAAACTGGCCAAGTCGCACGCTAAACTGGATAGCATAATTCTCATCTGCGGCCGCTACGAGGGCGTGGACGGAAGAATCACTGAATTTATTGATGAAGAAATTTCCATCGGCGATTATGTTTTAACCGGCGGCGAGATCGGCGCCATAGCGATTATTGATTCTGTCACCCGCCTACTGCCCGGCGCCTTAGGCAACGCGGACAGCGCTAAAAACGAGTCTCATAGCACTCCGGGTGTTCTGGAACATCCACAATATACTCGCCCGAAAGTTTTCCAGTTTACCCCCTTGATAAAAGGGGCTAGGGGGATTAAAAAACTTCGCGTACCTAAAGTCTTACTCTCCGGCAATCATAAAAAGATAGAAGAGTGGCGGAAAAAACACAGTAAAACAAAAAAATCCCTCTGAAAGAGAGCTTTAAGAAATAAACTGCCATTGATTTTCCCCGCGTTTTATGATAAAATTACTGTATAAATAAAGCTAAATTTATTCACCCCGTTAGAAATCTTAATCAGAATTCCTCGGGGTTAAAAGATAATATGGGGCAACAAAACCAAAAAATTTCTAACGGAGTAAATTTCAGACCATCTCTTTTTTGGGACATTGACCCAAAAACTCTAAACATAAAAAAACACGCGGCCTATATCATTGAAAGGATAATGGAATTAGGCAGAGACAAAGAAGTAAAATGGCTGTGGCAAACATACGACAAACCGCAATTAAAAAAAGTAGCTGACTCCTCTCGCGCCTTAAGCCCGCGAACTAAAACATTATGGTCTCTCCTTCTAAAAAACAAATAGCCTGGCATATTGAAGCTTTGCCCCGCGACACAAAAAAAGCGCTCGACTTTTTAGCCAAGCAACCGTGGCTCGCACGCGCCAACTGGTACTTGGCCGGCGGCACGGCTCTGGCTCTTTCGACCGGCCACCGCAGCTCGGTTGATTTGGATTTTTTTACTCCGAAAAAATTTAACAACAATTTGCTGCTTAATCATTTTACCGGCGCTGACTGGCAAACGGATATTAATGCTGAAGGAACAATTTATGGCACGCTAACGGGGGCTAAAGTAAGTTTTATTTTCTATCCTTTTTTTCGGCCGGCAAAGAAACCGTTAACCTATGGCTTTATTAAAGTTCTTGAGCCGGTGGACATCGCCGTAATGAAAATAACCGCCATCAGCCAGCGCGGACGCAAGCGCGATTTTTTTGATTTATATTGGTGCGCGAAAAATATCGCTCCGCTTAAAGAATTTATTCTTAAACTTAAAACCCAATACCCGTTATCTACTCATGATTATCATCATATTTTAAAGAGTCTTGTCTACTTCACTGACGCGGAAAACGATCCGATGCCTAGATTGAATTTTTCCGCCGGCTGGCCGCAAGTTAAAAAATTTTTTACCAGCGAAATCCCTAAAATAACCAAGGAAATCATAGAACTAGAAAATGATTAAATAATAATAAATTTTACCTAATTTTAGCTATAAAAAAGCCATCGTCTAAAAAACGATTGACTTTTTTTTAATTTTATGCTATTATATTTAATCGTACCTTTTGATATTCTTACACGAAAGGTAGCAAAAATCGAGCCCTTATTCCTCCCTCTTGGCCTGTTTATTTTTAAACAAGGCCAAGGGCGAGGAACCAGGGTTCGATAATGGATTGAACCTTGAAAACTCAACAACAAACAACCAAAAAAGCAGAAAGTGAGCAGATTATGGCAGAAGACAAAGGAAAACCAGAAGCAAAAGAACCAAAGAATGATACACCGCCGCCACCCAGGCCGGTCAGACTACAAGTAATCAGCTCTGGCCAACAGGGTCAATACACGTTTGACATTCAAGCCATGTCGGACCAAGGGCGAGGCATCAAAGCCAAAGTTCTCGTCATTGAAGGCACCCACAAGCGGAGCGTCAACGAGACGGACGAGAACGGGTTCATCGAAGGTTACAAAGCACAACCCTTCAAAGATGAAGAACAGGAGTTTTCGTTCAGCGTCATCGGATCAGACCTCCGAGAGGAAGTCACGTTGGACGGACCTGAACAACCCAAACCGCCGCCACGCAAAAAAATCAAACCCATTGCCGGCGGGTTCTGGGCAAACTTCAAACACGCAATTGCAGAAAACCGAAAAAACAAAGGAAACTGACATGAACTGGAAAAAATGGACTATCGCTGGCCTTACGGCCATAGCCGTAGTCGTAGCCGCAGGCTACATCTTTCACCAAATACCATGGTTCTGGAAGTATTGGACCATGATCGGGTTGGCAGTCATCGCTTTAGGAGTCTTGACTGTTAAGCACAACAGCACAAGGAAATATCTAGGCATGATGGCAGGCCAACTCTGTTCCAACAACAACTGGCGCTGGGGTGCGCTATTCATCCTGGCCGTGATCTTCTCGATCTCAGCCATGTTGGCTGGCTTCGGCCGACCCCTACTCACCAGCTCGGCTAAAGAGGTAAGATCCTCAATAACCGAAAGATTGGATAACTACCCACAAGCAAAGGCAGAGATGCGAAGCTTGTTTTGGGGAACTAACAGCGCACCATCAGTGTTTACGCCAAGCCGGGTAATCGAGAAAAAATACTCGAGCTGGTGGCACTGGATTTGGGCCGGCTTCCTCTGGTTTGCTTGGGTAGTGTACACCCCATTCGCTTTCAGGGATGAAGCAATGAAAGCAATCAAAGCTGCCATTAAGGCCGTGGAGCTACGAAAACGTCTCAATCAGATCCGAGAAGGATCGGTTGTATCCGCGATAGTAACCCCAACGCCTGGAGCACCGGCACCAGCGGTGGCAATCACCAAAGCAGACCTGCTTAAGAAGGTATTCCAAGTTCAAGTGTTCTGGGAATTCTTGGAGATCTTCGTCAAGCTACTGCTCAAAAAAACAGGAAACTTGTTCAAATAAGAAAGGACACAACATGAAAGAGTACATCAAAAAATTCTGGACCACTCTACTCGGAGGATTTGTCTTTGGGATCGCACTCGCGGTTCTACTGGGCATCCCAATCCGATTTGTGGTTTCACTGGCGATTTTCCTGTTCATCCTGAACACGATTATCGAGCAAGCCGAAGGTTACGGCACAGTAACCAATCTGGTAAAGAAGGTTTTTGCCTTCGCCGTCGGAGTCATAATCTTCGTCGGCTTACGCGCCATCGCCGGATACTTGCTGGATCTACCAGCGGACCGGACTCACCAAGACCTAGTCTCTGGTAGCGGCATCTGGGGTATCACCACCCGCAGTATCACAACGAACATCGTGTTCGAAATACTGTTTCTTATCCCCGGAGCGGCCATCGCCTACCTGGTAGTTAAGGAAGGCAGGTTCTGGAAAACCGCCCTGGTGATAACCTGCACTGTGCTGCTATGCTGGGTGGCTTGGACTATCAAGCAAAGGGCTCATGCCGAGGCCATGAAAAGACAGTCGCAGGCGCTCGTCAGCCTGAACGCTCGAGGGCTAAACAATAGAGCCCTAATCAACGAAGCTGCGGCCACTACCAGTTTCGGCGTCGCCAAGGCCAAGGTCGGCCTGTTCTATCAACAAGACGGAACCAATGGATTCGTCTTGGATCAAAACCTGAGAAACTGGAGTGTTCTCCCCGGCGCAAGGGTTAAACAACTTCACCCTGACGCGCTCCCAATAGTTTTTGAGGGAGAAGCCTTCACTCAGGTGATGTTGCCAAACACCAATGGTTCGTTCGTTGGCGGAACCAAAACCTGGGTTGAATCCTGGAAATTTGATTGGGTAGACGGCAGAAATGCCGCCAATCCGAATCATTCATTGGCCAGACGCCAAGTCCAGGAGAAAATCGTACATTTCAAGTCCGGAGAAATTGTTTATACCGGACTCCAAATAGAGCCTGGCGACAAAGTGAGGTACCTTAACTCCACCAAACCTTTTAAGGAGCTGGGAAAGGGCGGGCTTCACGATGTTGATGTCAGGGCTGACCACACCGCCTCGGCCTCAGGCAGTATCGTAATTGCCGGAGGTGCCGAGGAGGGTGAAGTCAAAATCGTGGTCACGCCACGAATCTAGCCGGCGCTAAGAGCGCTCGGTCACAGCGGCAGACAAACACAGTCTGCCGCTTTTCTTTACTTAAAAAATATTGTATAATATACTTACCGTATAAACTATTATAAATACTGCGATTATGAAAAAAATATTAATACCAACTCTGTTGCTTTATTTTCTATTTTTTAGCTTTATTAATTCCAGTTATGCCGGCCCGGCCGGAGCGGGAGCAGTTGAACAATCTAATCTCGGCACCGTCCAACTCACCAACCCCCTAACCGGCAACCAAAAAAGCGACGATATTCCCGTCTTACTCGGCAAAATTATCAACTACGCCATGGGCATCATCGGCTCGCTGGCTTTAGTCATGTTTATTTACGGTGGGCTCACCTGGATGCTGTCGGGCGGCAACGAAGAGCTAGTTAAAAAAGGAAAAAATACCGTGATGTGGGCGGCTCTGGGCATTGCCCTTATTTTCACTTCCTACGCGCTGGTCAGATTCGTGATCGAAACTATCGGCAAATAACAGTCTCTTAATTAATAATTTCCAACTCATAACGCAAAAACCTCCGCCAGGAGGTTTTTAGGTATCACCTAATTTTAATTGATTTTATTTTTTCACTTTTATTTTTTCCAAAACATATTCTTTAATCTTGTCGGCCGCGGCCGAAGCCGCTTCGGCATCTTTCCAGGAAAATTCAGGATAATCCCCGGCGTAACGAGTCTCAATATAGTATTGATTTAATAAAGCGGCTGCTTCGCCTATTGCTTTGATACCAGGCGCATTATTTTCTAAAAGTGAAATCAACTTTATAAGATCATGAATTTTCATTAATTCCAAATCATAGAATATCAACATAGCTTTCAAATATTTTTCCGCCATTTGCTGGGACAAAAAGCAAGCTCCGCTCGGCGCCCCATCCCGATGCTTCAAAATTGAACGGATGTTAAGCTCATCCTCTCCGGCTTTCCTAACCCACCTGGCGACTATAATTTTTTTATTCTCTGCCTTCATAAATTTTCAAATAAAACTTTGCCCTCTTTGGTTATTTTTGATACGAAAGGTTCTTCAAGGTTAAGCTCTCTTTTTAATTTGGCCGGAGTATAAACAATTAAATCAATAGGAAATGGACGGGGAAAAATTGAACCATCAATTTCTTTAGCTGTTTCCCTGGTGTTTTCCGTCTCTTTCACCACCAACAAATCCACATCACTATCATGGCTCGGTTCTCCCCAAGCATACGAGCCGAAAAGGATAATTTTCTCCGGCTGATGCTCTTTTACTATTTGGCAGGTTATTTTTTTAATTTGTTGATAGATTTGATGTTTTATCATACCAATAATCTAACATGTCCTTAAGTTAAGAGCAAATCTATCGCCTCATTGAGCGAATATCTTTATTAAGGGGAGGCAATCACTACGAGACTAACAACGCCGCGCCGATCGCTCCGGCGTTCACTCCTAACTTGCCCCTAACTATTCTAATCTTCTTGGTTTCGTCATGCTTAATATATTGGCGCATGATCTTCTTGGTGGTGGAGATAAACAAATTGCTTGATTCAACCACGCCGCCGCCGATAATGATTAACTCTGGATCAATAATATTTACGATATTGGCTAAAGTCACGCCAAGGTAATGGCCGAATTCCTGATAAGATTTTTCGGCTAAAATATCGCCCCGATAAGCTTCCTCGGCTAAGGTCGCCGGATTATTCTGCGCTAACTTATGATAGGCCTCTTCCAATCTAAGGCCGGCTTTATAATCAACTATTGACCAGCCCGGACCTCTCACTCCCCCATGACTGCCTAAATAAATCTGATTGTTTAACCACCAGCCACCGCCAATGCCGGTACCGATAATTACGCCCAGAACATTATTGAACTTTTTCCCGGCTCCTAATTTCATTTCTGCCAGTAAAAAACAATGCGCGTCATTCTCCATCTTTATTACCTCAACGCCCAGCCGGGCCGCTAAATTTACCGGCAGTTTCTGCCCGTTTAAAAACGGAATGTTCGGCGCTTCTAAAATTTTATTCTCCTGATAATCCAATTCAGCGGCCACGCCGACGCCAATACCCCTAATTATGGCCTGATCTTTATTGGCTCGATCCTGGAGCGGCTCGATCAGGGCTTTAAGCATGATCATAAAATGCTCCAAGTTATCCTTGGGCGTGGCTAAAAGATAGTCGGCCGCTACTTTGGCGCCGTCAAACAAAACCGCGCTCATTTTTGTGCCGCCGATATCCACGCCGATGGTATAATTTTTAGTTACTTTATTCATAATCGTTTACTGTCATCGCGAGGAGCTTTGCGACGAAGCAATCTCACGCATGTCTTATCTTATTAAATTTCGCCACAATTTTATTATGATTATTTTTGCCGTTCGTGAGATTGCTTCGCTTCGCTCGCAATGACAAATATGTTTATTTAAATAAAGTCCTGGCATAATTCCAAGCCTCGGGCCGGCCTTGCTGTAATTCCCAATACCACCATTCCGCGCCCCAAAGGTAAAATTCGCGAAAACCGGCTTGGCGGCTGAATTCAATAATATTTTTAAATTTCTCGAGGTTCATGGTGCGATCGCGGTCGGTTTGGCTTAATTTTTGATACGGCTTCGGACCCCAGGGTTCGGCTTGTAATTCTATAACTATCCAATCCTTGGGCTTGGCGAAAAACCGAACCAAGTTCTTTTTAAAGCGAAAAAAGCCAGGAGCGATTGGGTAATGAATGTAGCTTTTAAAAAATTTAGAATAAGTATCCAGATACATGGTAGTGCCGAAAATATCGGCTCTTCTCGCCGCCCCCAGCCAAATAGACAATTCACCAGAATCGGTTATAACCACCGATCGAGAGTCAATCGAACGCGCTAAAATAATTTCTTGATCTAAAAATTTTTTATCAAATTTCGGACAATCGCCGAAATGCGATAAAAATGGCTCGTTCTCAATCTGCCAAGCCGTAATCTGCTTATTACCCTTATATCGCTCAATAACTTTAGTTATATAATCCAAAGTTTTATTTTCAATTTGCGCTTTCAGTCTGCCCCTGGTCCAATCCGGCAGATGGCACTCGGGCCAGCGCGGTAGACGAGCCCCAACCGCCAAAATTACTTTGGCCTGCCGCTTGGTGGCCTCGTTTATCTGCCAATCCAAATCTTCCCAGAAAAAACTCCCTTCTTGGCTTTCAACTTCATCCCAATAAGCCGGCAAGCGAATTTTTTTCACTCCTAAATCGTCAAACACTGATAAATAGACTTCTCGCCAATTAAAACCTAAGTTCTGGGCTTGTTTTTTGGAAAAAGTTACGCCATATTCCAGCTCGGCCTTCTTATAGACATGCCCGCGGCTGGCTAAAAAAATGGCAAATAAAAACAAAATTAAAACGACAAAAAATATTTTAATCCGTTTAAAATTTCTAAACATATTTATCCCAATGATGAAGTGATTGCGGGTTTCAATTAGCGGCGCCAATAATCGCGCTGATCACAAAACTGGCTATAATAAAAGCGGAAAGGATAATTATTAGGCCGATAACGCCGGCGATCAGCATCTTCTTGGCCTCGCCGATCTTTTCTTCGCTGCCGCCGGACAGCATCCATTTAAAACCGGCGTAAAGAACTATAATCACGGCTATAATCCCTAAAAACCCCAGGACTATTCTAATAATTTCAGCGATAAACCGGCGCGGATCGTTAACGCTGGGGTTGGAAGGCAAACCGGAATTATCCACGACAAGTTGTTTCCCCTGCGAGCCGCCCCAATAGATATTCGCGTCATCCACGGCTGCTAAAGCCGGTAGAGCGGAAAAAACGCAATTAACCGCTAATAAAAACGCGGCTAGAGCCATAATTTTTTTAAACATTTTTTTTTTCATAAATTACTGCATTATGTAATTATAAATGTCTTATGGAAATAAAATCTGATCACCGGTGGTCGCGCTGTGAATTTGATTAATCACGAAATTGGCTATAATATAGGCGGATAGAATCAACACTAAACCAATGATACCGGCGATCAGCATCTTCTTGGCTTCGCCGACTTTTTCTTCGCTGCCGCCGGACAGCATCCATTTAAAACCGGCATAGAGAACTATAATCATGGCGATTATGCCTAGAAAACCTAAAACAATTCTAATGGCATCAATCACTATGACGGTAATACTGCGGGGTTCCGCAGCGCCGCCATAAGCTTGGCCTACTTGGTTAAGCCCGCCCTGCTGGGCCTTGTCCCACCAGGTTCCTGCTTGGGCCTGGCTAGTAGACGAAAAGTCAACCGCCAGCGGAGCTAGAACTAAAATTACGGATAGGCCTATAACGGTTAAACTATACTTTGCCCCGTTAGATAACAAGCATCTAATGGGGTTAATAATTCTCTTAGTCATAAGCATATTATTTTGCTATAATTTAATTAGATAATTAATCAGCTTAATTCTATATTGATTATAGCTAAAATTAACAAATCAAGCAAAAAGATTATGAAATTGTCCGCCCGAGTCGCCTATAACACCCTGATTCAAATAATTGGTAAAATTGTTTCTACCATCCTAGGATTAATCGCCATTGCTATCATGGCCAGATACCTGCGCGAGGCCGGTTTCGGCCAATACACCACGATTATAACTTTTCTGTCATTTTTCGGCATTATGGCTGATTTCGGTTTAACTTTAATAACCTCGCGAATGATCAGCCAGCCGCAGGCCGACCAAGCCACGCTCTTAAATAATCTTTTCAGCTTGCGCCTAATCTCCGCCGTCATTTTTCTCGGCCTGACGCCGCTCATAGTCTTTTTCTTTCCTTACGAACCGATTATAAAAATTGGCGTGGCCATAACTAGCTTATCCTTCTTCTTTATTGCTTTAAACCAGATCTTGGTCGGTTTTTTCCAGAAAAATTTAACCATGACCGTGGTTTCGGCCGCCGAAGTTATTAGCCGGACGATTCTTTTGGGCGGTATTATTTTAACGGCTTGGCTCAATCTAGGCCTCTTAACTATCATGGTAGCCACGGTCTTATCCAGTGCCGTTAGCTTCATCATGCATTATTGGTTCGCTCGCCGTTTTATTAAAATAAAATGGCAAATTGACTTAACTGTCTGGCGCGAAATTATTAAAAAATCATGGCCCCTAGGGCTGACTATCGCTTTTAACTTAATCTATCTTCGCGCTGACATATTAATTCTATCTTTGCTTAAAAGCCAAAACGAGGTCGGCCTTTACGGCGCGGCCTATAAAATAATTGATGTTTTGACCTCTTTACCATTTATGTTCGCCGGATTAATCCTGCCAATCTTAAGTCTAGCTTACGCCAGTAGCGACACTAAACAATTTAATAAAGTCCTGCAGAAATCTCTTGATGTTATGTTCCTGCTGGCCATACCTTTAATCATTGGCGCCGAACTGGTGGCTAAGCCCTTAATCATCATGGTGGCCGGTAATAATTTCGCGGCGGCCGGCGGCATCTTAAAAATTTTAATCTTAGCGGTTGGTTTCATTTTCATCGGCTGTTTGCTGGCCCACGCGGTAATCGCTTTAGATAAACAAAAAAAGGTGATCGGCGCCTATCTTTTTACCGCCCTGACGGCGCTGGCTGGCTATTTAATCTTTATTCCATCATATTCTTATTACGGAGCCGCTTGGGTAACGGTTTACAGCGAACTGGCTATCGCCGTATTCTCTTTATATATAGTCATGAGATACAGTCAATTCAAACTAAATCTAAATATTTTATTTAAATCAATCCTGGCCTCTGGCGTTATGGCATTTTTTACTTATTTATCGCTTAATCGGCTAAATTTACTATTAATAATCCCGCTCGCTTGCCTAATTTATTTCGTTTGCTTATACTTGTTTAAAGGCATCAGCCGGGCGGATCTAAAAAATTTAATAACTAATGAGTAGCTATGCCCATAAAAGCCTTAATCATTAACTCGGCAACCGATAAAAATTCCCTGCTCACGGCTATTTTTAAAGAATTGGAGAAAAAAAACTTTTCCTTTAGCTTATGGTCGTCTAAGCCGGCGCTAATCAACCAATTTAAAAAAAAATTTTGGCCGGCTAAAAAAATTTTTCTCGGGCCAGATCTAAAAAACCGGTTAAACATAATAAGCTTCTTGGCCATTCTATCATCAACCCAACTTAAACTTTTAAGTTCTTTAATTAACTTAAAAATTAGACGCCAAGTTGACTTGATTGTCTGTCTGAATCTTAACGAAAAAATTATTGTCACCGGCCCAGCTAAACTCCTGGGAATAAAGGTCTTATGGCTTGAAGCTCCGGATTTAAACTATCGGCAAATTAATAAATTTTTACTTTGGTTATATAAAATAAATTGCCAATTTGCCCAAACAATCGCTTTCAACAATTATGCTAAATTGCAGCTAACCCGGCTCGGTCATAACGAAAATAAAATTAAGATAATCTCTCCCGGCACAAAACTAAACCAATATCAAGAAAATATTTTTAATAAATTAGCGGTCTTGGGCCAAGCAAATTTTCACCGTAAATATTTTACCGTCGGCGCCATCGCCACCTTAAACCACCAACAAAAAATTGAGACTATCTTTCAGGCCATAAAAATTTGCCTGCCGGTAATACCTAATCTTCAACTGATCGTCATCGGCGAAGGCCAAGAAAGAAAAAATCTCTCTTGGCTCGCGAAAAGAATGGGAATTGAGAATTTAGTCTGGCTGGTTGGAGAACAGGAACAACTGAAAAAATGGTTGCGCGGCTTTGATATTTTCTTGGCCGCGAGCGATTCTCTAAAACTTGACGATTACGGCAACATCTTAGAGGCCATGGCCGCCGGTCTGCCGGTGCTCGGCCCGAGAAATATCGGGCTGGAAGATCTGGTCGTGGAAAACAAAACCGGTTCCTTGATTGAATCGGACAACAGCGAAATGCTGGCGCGCCAAATTATTAAACTACACCAAGATAAAAAACTGCGCGCGCATCTTGGCAAAAAGGGGTTGGAGCGCGCCAATCAACTTTTTACCTTTGCCAGAATGGTAACGGAATTAGAGCAGGCCTTTAAAGTAAAATAGGAATTGCCGGACAAAGATTTTGGTTTTTCGCTTAAGACGAAATTTGGGCGATTTTTTAAAAAAATCGCTACAATTTCGTATGCGCTCAAAACCAAAATCTTTGTCCGGCAATACTAAATAATTAAGTAGAGAATTATTATATGATCATAAAAATTACCAAAAAAACCGCCGGCTTAAGGCTAGACAAATTTCTGGCCAGCAGCCAAACAATCTGGGGGAAAAATCAGCTCTCCCGCAGTCAAATCCAAAAGCTGATTGAAAAAAATGTCATTAAAATCAACGGCCTGCCCACCCTAGCTCATGCCTGGCTAAAGTCTAGCGATATAATTAATGTCCAAAAAATTCTGGCGAAAAAAAATCAGCGCAGCCAAAAGGCAATCCCTAAAACCGCGCCAGAGCCAAAAATTGAGATTATTGATGAAACCGCTGAACTGCTAATAATAAATAAACCGGCCGGTTTAATCGTACATGGAACGGCTGGCGATACTTTAGCCGATTGGCTTAAAACCAAGTACCCGAAAATAAAAACTATCGGTGATGATCCAGATCGCCCTGGCATAGTTCATCGTCTGGATAAAGAAGTCAGCGGACTGATGGTTATAGCTAAAACCCAAGGGAGCTTTAATCATCTTAAAAAACAATTTCAAAGCCGAACCATAATTAAAGAATATACGGCCCTAGTTCATGGTCAAATTCAAAGGGACGCGAGCACTATAAATTTTCCAATTCAACGATCCAGCGCTGGTTATAAAATGGCCGCTCTGCCGCTAACAACAAAAGGCGAGCTGACAAACCATGGCCGCTCGGCTGAAACAGAATTCCGGGTTATAACCCGGCTGATAAATTATACTTTATTGAAAATAAAAATTAAAACCGGCCGCACCCATCAAATCAGGGTTCATCTAGCCGCTTACGGTCATCCGGTGGTGGGCGATAAAATCTATGGCACGGCTAAAACCAAGCGCCAAAACAAAAAATTAAATCTAAACCGAGTCTTTTTGATCGCCGACCATCTATCTTTTACCGACCTGGCAAACAAGCAAAAAGATTTTAAAATTAGCTTAACCGAAGAGTTAAAAAATATCTTGAAAATCGTTAAATAAATATGAAGAAGCTAGGCAAGATAGTTGTGATCGCCGCCCCAACTGGTGGAGGTGAAAGCACAATTACTAATGAAATAATTCGCCGTTTTCCTTCGTTTAAACGATTAGTAACGGCCACTACCAGAAAACCCAGAAACAACGAAAAGTCTGGAGTTGATTATTATTTTCTTAGTAAAAGTAAATTTAAAGCGGAAATTGCCAAAGGAAATATTATTGAACATACTTATGTCAAAAACCGCCGAGCATATTATGGCAGTTATAAATTCGATTTAGAAAAAAAACTCAAAGATGGTTATAATGTCATTATTAACCCTGATGCGGTCGGCGCTAAATATTACAAAAAAAATTATCAAGCGATCACTATTTTTATTAAACCAGATTCTCTAATTAGCATTAAAAAAAGGCTAATTGCCCGAGATCTTAATATTAAACCGACCGAATTAAAACGACGTTTAAAAAACGCCGCCAGCGAAATAAAAAATGAGTCGCATTTTTATAGTTTTATCGTCATAAATCGTCAAGGAAAACTCAACCAAGCCATTAAAGAAGTGATTAAAATAATAAAAAAGGGGTTAGCGAAAGAAAGTTGACAAAACCTAATAATTATTATAATATTATATCATTATTAAATATTGACTATATTTAAAATAGAACTCTAGCTGTTCTATTTTTAAATACTGAAAATCATATGGCGAAAGAAACAACCGCGACAAAAATTGATCCTAAAGACTTAAAACCCGGCATGACCGTCAGAGTTTATCAAAAAATTAAAGAACTTAACGCTAAAGGCGAGGAAAAGGAAAGGGTTCAATACTATGAAGGCATGATTATCGCCAAAAAACACGGTAATGAAACCGGCGGCACGATAACGGTCAGAAAGATCTCCGACGGCGTGGGCGTGGAAAAAATCTTCCCTTTGAATTTACCATCTCTAACGAAAATTGAAATCAAAAAACAAGTTAAGGTTAGGCGCGCCAAACTTTATTATCTGCGCAATTATAATAAGAAACTTAAAGAAATAAAACTTGCCTAAATTCCGGCCGAGGTGGCGAAACTGGTAGACGCACCAGCTTGAGGTGCTGGCGGGGGCAACCCCTTGCAGGTTCGAGTCCTGTCCTCGGCACCAGACGCGGACAATTAGCTCAGCTGGTTAGAGCACCTCGTTTACACCGAGGGGGTCGTAGGTCCGAATCCTACATTGTCCACATGAAATTTTCTTCCGTTTCAAAAAAACAAACTTTTAACTTCGCTAAAAAATTTTCCAAGCAATTAACCGGTGGCGAAACGCTCGGCCTGATCGGTAATTTGGGCACCGGCAAAACTATTTTTACTAAAGGTTTAGCCGCCGGCCTAGGCGTCAAAAAAAATATCACTAGCCCAACTTTTGTTTTAATGAAAATTTATCCGGTCACTAAGCACAAACAAATTAAATTATTAGCCCATCTTGACGCTTACCGAGTTAAATCAGCTAACGACCTGATCACCATCGGCGCCAAGGAATACTTCAATCGCCCGGATACGGTTACCGTAATTGAATGGGCGGATAAAATAAAAAGAATCTTGCCCCGGAAGACAAAATTCATTACCATTATTTACAAAGATAACTCGCGAATTATTAAATTTTAATTAAGGTTGTATGTCGTATGCGGGTTTTGTTTTTGAGCGCATACGAAATTGTAGCGATTTTTGAAAAAAATCGCCCAAATTTCGTCTTAAGCGAAAAAACAAAACCCGCATACGACAACCCACAAACTACTATAAACTAGAGCGCCAATCAAGCGCTTTTTTTATTCAAAATAATTATCAATAAAATAACGCCGGTTACGATCATGGCATCGGCCAAATTAAAAACTGTAAAATATTTCAAATCCAAATAATCTATGACATAGCCATATTTAAGCCGATCTAATAGATTGCTGCCGGCGCCTAGGATTATTAAACATAACGGGGCCAATCTATCATATTTATGCTTAAACCAATAAAACAAGCCTAACGACACCAAGGCCAAAATAATTAAAATCAATAAAATGACTAAGACTTGGCCGGCCAACGGCAAAGAGAAAGCAATATTATAATTGGCTTGATAATTAAATTTTAAAATTTCTCCAATTAAATTAAATTGTTGATCTTGATTAGCCGGCGCTAGAACTTTTAAGCAACGGTCCAAACTGACAAAAAAAATAATAGCCATATAAATTGCTATTATTTTTTTTATTCCGTTTAAAATCCGCATGGTAATTTAAGCCATTTTCTGCAACTTAATTTTACAGTCAACGCAAGTATTGGCCACTGGCCTAGCCAACAAGCGCTTTTCGCCGATTTCTTTTTTACAATACTTGCAAATGCCATAAGTGCCTTTACTAATTCTTCCCAGGGTATTGTCAATATCCCTAAGCGTGCTTTCCAATATCTTCTCCGTAGCTAAGTTGGTGGTATACTCATCAATCTCTTGCACATTCTCATCGCTCTTGTCGCCATAATTGGGAAACTTAGCATGATGTTCATCTTTTTCATGGGCATCACTCTTAGTAAAACTTTTCAGATCTTCCTCAATTTGTCTTTTTCTGGCCAGCAGGCCTTTCTTAATTTTGGCTATTACCTTTTTATCCATATAGTTCTTTAAATTAAAATATATTCCTGAATAGCAGAAATATGAGGGGCTATCGCCGAATGCCGTATTCGGCGATAGCCCCTTACATCTATAATATACCGCAATTAAAGCCATTTGGCAAGCTTTTCTCCAAATTTAAAAGCGGCCCAGAACGGGCCCCTTTTTAATATAAAATTAATATATAGGCCGTAAACTGAGCCGCATCCCCAAGGATTCATTTCGTCTCCATCCGCTGGATAGATAAGAAAATCCCTAGTCCTCGAGGTTCTGGCTTTTATTGTTCACTTGAAAAAAGCGATTTTCTACTGGCTATTGGTAAACCTCCGATTTTTTTATGGAGACCTACCTTTATTTTGTTTTTGTTTTTTTAATTGCCATGTGAACTCTGGCAGTTAAGCTGGTAGAAAATTGAAAATATCTCCCAAATACAATTTCGGAAATATTTTCATGAAAATATTATTAATGTCCTAATGTAAATATACCACCAAAAATTAATAATGTCAATAATCGGGCTAATTATATATAAATTACTAATATTAAACAATTTTATTCTAACAAAACGATAAAATAAAACTTAAGTCCACAGAAATGTAGACTTAAGTCGTGATTTTATCCACACAATCCACTAGTTATCCACAGATTTCCTAATATTTAAGTCCACGATAGCGTGGACTTTGGCTGTTATCTATAATTCTGCCATGGAAATTACTAAAAAAGTAAAGTCCACATTATCCTAGACATAAATAACTTAAATTCAGAGGCCTGGGCGGGAATTGAACCCACGTATAAGAGTTTTGCAGACTCTCGCCTTACCGCTTGGCTACCAGGCCTAATATTTACTTAATTTCCAGTTTATCTTAATTAAATATATCAAACATTATCGCTTAAAACAAGCCCATGGCGGCCATCATAAATATGAATTCAGCCCATAAACAAAAAACACCTCAAAGAGGCGAGTTCTATAAACAACCAGAATCAAGCGCTATTTACTTTAGAACCTCTATTTTGGCTATTTTAACGCCAAAATTCACAGCGTCAGGCCTTTCTATCATCCAAACATCAACTCGGTTGGAAAACCGTCTATTCATTCGGTCGCGCACGACAAAGACTCTGTTGCCAAATAACTCCGGAATCTTAACTTTAGCGCCAAAGGGCAAAAAGTTAGCCGCGATCGTATCTTCCACGCCATAGTCGCAAACATTGAAATTATTGGCAGTAAGGCAAGGCGAATCATCGGTTTGGCCAACCTCTGAATTATAGGCGGTAATAATGAGATGTTCTGACCATTTTATGCCTACATTATCGTTGGCCGGTAATTTTCCATTAAATTCCGCGATGCTTAATAATACTTCCTGATTTATGTCGCCTTCTCCGCTAATAATAGTTCCTTGATCCTGACTGACATCAGCTACCTCAACCGCTTGATTGGCCATGGCCGGCAGGGGAAATAACAAAAAATCAAAAAATAAAACAAAAACCAGAAGAATAATAATTTTCTTGGCTTGCTTTAGAGAGATAATTTTTCTATGATTTCTCTTCAACGGATCCATATTGGCCAATTTTAAATAGTTTACTATATAAAAATCCCTATCCTGTCCTCTTGAGGATTATTAGATAGGGATTTTCTTGTCTGATACTATAAGCTTATCATAGAAACGGCCTGCGGTCAACCTTTGAAAATAACCGTCTAATTAAATAGTTAAATTTTACCTAACATTAGATAAATATAACATAATTTAAGCTTTTAGCCGCCTATTAAGAACCAAGATGACTTGCTTTTTTATAAGCTTTATGCTACTATATTAAATCGCTCCTTTTAAAAATTCTTTCCCAAACTGACCGAATAAAGGACTATTTTTCTCTAGTTATCATAAACAACCACCTACCGGCGGCCATAAAGTAATACTATGTAAACGATAACAGCTAAGTAATCCTTCATGCGGTCAGTTTGGTTAACAACAAAACACAGAACAACAGAAACGGAACAACAAATGAAAACAAACATCACAGTAATTGGGGCAACCCTAATGGTTGCCATCATCGGCACAGGGTGCGGTACTTTCCGCGGCCACAAGCAGCCGACCAGGCCTCCGGTCCAGGTCGCCCCTGCAACTCCAGCGCCAGCACCAGTCATTCCGGCCACAGGTCCACAATATCTGTTTCTCAACGCCGGGCCGACCAGCCAGGGCGGTAACGCCACTCCCCAGACCGTGTCGTTCGACACAACCAAGTGGACCGGGATGGTTGGAGGCGTTCCCTGTCTTCTCGGGAACAAAACCAGCGATGTGATCACCCTTAGCATCAGAAACAACAATGGGGACACATTCACAGTTGAGTTAGGTGCGGGAGGCACCAACCGGGTGTACAACATCATCCCCGGGGTGTATACGTACACCTACTGGACTGACAAAAATCCATCGGAACAAACCAGCCGTCGGCTGGAGGTGTACAAGAACCCATGCCACACTCTCGACGGCGTGGGATCGTATCACGCCGTAGTCATCTTCCGCCCGTAACAAGGCGAGGGCTCGCGGGGGCGCTTGAGCACAACAATGCCGGCGCCCCTTTTCTTTCCAAAACAAAACATCTAAGCGAAAACAAAATCATGAAAAACAAAATCACAGTTCTGGCAATAATGGTTGGATTACTCGCTCTCGTCAGCGGCTGTGCGCTCTACAAGAGCGAACGCCAATACGACCAGGGAGAGTGGAAGGGCTGGGCCGGCGGCGAAGAAGTCGCTCGCACAAAACAAGACAAACTGGCTCTCGCCAAGCTACAGGCCACGCCAGTACAAACGCTGGTGACCAACGGAGTGTCGCAGGGATACCTTGGCGTCATCGCCAATATGAGCACCTATCGCCGGCTGCTGTTCAAATACATCGGTCCGGAAACAGGCATCGAATATCTCGGGCCAGGCCAGCAAATTGAAAAATATCTGCTGCCCGGGCAATACCAGGGAGAAATCTTCTACGGAGGGGAGAAGGTGGGATGGCTCACTTTCAAATCTGAACCGGTGGTAAAAACCTTCTTTGGGAGGCAAGTCCACTGGATGTTTTTCTCGGAGTGGTAGCAAGCTCCGGAGAAAACTCAAAAAGCGTACCTACGGGCACGCTTTCTTTTTATATCAACAAAACACTAAAATAATATAACTAACCTCCCCCTGCTGAATTTCCCCCGCCCCCGGGTAAACTGCTAAACACAAAATAGGTGATTGAATAAGCCGCGATAATGATAATTAAACCAATAACCGCCCGAGTTAAGGTTTGTTTTGCTAAAGTCACTTTTTCCTCATCGCCGCCGGCCGTCATCCAATTAAAACCCGAATAAATAATTAAGACTATAAAAATTATGCCTAAGAGGCCCAAAAAGGCGCTGACCACGACTTGTATAATGCCGGCCAAACTATTTTGCCCGCTCGGTACAGTGCCCCAGGCCTTGGTGCCGGCCGTATTCATCTGATTTCGTAAATTCGTTTGCGTGCTAGCATTACAGAGCGATGAAAAAAATAAAAAATTAAAAAAAACAATGATTACCAATAATCCGCTAAAAATACTTATCCTCCGTAGCTTTAGCGAAGGGGGGAATTTTAGATATTTTTTGGACATAACTAATTTATTATACCTGTTCCGACGAGCAACCTATCAAACACCCAATAACTTACGGCATAAGCGCCAATGGTAATAATCAGGCCAACAATTGCCCGCTGGATCGTGTCCTTAGCTTTAGTTACTTTCTCTTCATCGCCTTGCGCGATCAACCAATTATAGCCCGCATATAACATATAGACTAAAAATAACACGCCCAAGAGCCCTAAAAACGCCTGAATCACAATGCCAATAATACTGGCTAAGTCATTATTTTGACCTATGGGCTGATAAGGCGCGTTGCCAACTGTACCAACAGTTTTTAAATTATTAGTAGCCGAGCTCTCGGCCAAAGCTAAAACCGGCAAAACCAGCAGCGTTATTAAACAAACTGAAACTAAAACATGTTTAAATATTTTTTTCATACACTCCCGTTTTATATTATTAAAAATATTAACCTCCTGGTTGATATATATTTGGAGATCCGCCGCCCGCTCCCTTTAAAGTCCCTTGTTCTATCCCGGACATAACGAAAATGCTGATAGCGTAAGCGGCGACAATTATAATCGCGCCAACGATGGCGCGCTTTAAGGTATCTTTGGCTTTGGTCACTTTTTCTTCTTCGCCCTGGGCCGTCAGCCAATTATAACCGGCGTATAGTATATAAACTAAGAGTAGGACGCCGATAATGCTTAAAAAAATATTTATCACGGTTTGGACTAAAATTAACGCTTTGTCGTCTGGACTATCTAGATTATAGCCAGCGGTTACGCCAACATTCTGAGCATCTTTACTTATATTATCCAGCACATTATCTTTTAAAAAATTTCCAGCGCTGGAAAAATTTACTGCCGAGAACATAGCTAATAAAATAACGGCGGCTAAAATTCCTATTTTAATGAATCTCTTAAAACGCATAAAGATTAGAATAATTTCCTAGTATAATAATCGAACAAAAATGAACCGCCAAGCCGCATAAGCGCCGACAACGATTATAATACCAATAACAGATTGAATAATAATAGTCTTGGCTTTGCTGACTTTTTCTTCATCGCCGCTGGCCGTCATCCAGTTATAGCCGGCATAAATCATTAAAACCAAAAAGATTATGCCGATTAAACCCAAACCGATACTGATAACCGTGCCAATAATAACATTTAAGGCATTATTATCGGTAATTTTAACATACGGCCCTTTATCGCTGGCGATGTTATCTATGGTTTGAAGCGCCGGGAAATTTGGCTCGGCTAAGATCATCTGCGGCACTGCCAGGGCAACCATTAAACCAACAGCTAACATTAATTTTTTATATTTTTTTATCATGTGGTTTTAAAAACTACGCCGCCAACAACCGCAACAATAATCCTAACCATGGCATAAGCGGCCAAAACAATTATCAATCCGATAATAGCGTTGGTCAAAGTCTGCTTGGATTTTTCCACCCTCTCTTCATTGCCTCCGGCCATCATCCAATTATAGCCGGCGTAAATCGCTAAGACCAAAAAAATTGCTCCCATCAACCCCAGCGCCATGGTTAAAACCGTACTGACTATAATTTCAAAAGTAACGCTGGTATCAAAGCCCCCACCTTGAACCGCTACGGCGTTTAACGGTTTGCCGCTATTGGAATCAAAAGCATCTTTTAAATTCAAATTGTTGCGTGATTCTGGCAGGGTGGTACCTTCATATGGCCTGGGTTCATCGGCCAATGCCGGAACAACAAAAAATGTCGAAAAAACCGCCAATAAAAACAAAACTAAAAATAATCTAACTATAATCCTGTCATTGATCCGGTGGTAGCGAGTTTCCATAGAGGTATAATTAATTTAAGAATGGCAAAAGCCGAATAGGCCACGATTAGAGCCATTACGGTATTTTTAATTAAATCTTTGGCTTTTTCTACTTTTTGCTCATCGCCCCGCGCCGTCATTAAAGTATAGCCGGCGTAAATGAAGATGATTATACCGGTCACGGCTAAAAAAATCGGCGTTAGGGTGCTACCTAAGAGCTTAGCCAAGAAATTAGCCGGGTTGGCCGCTCCGGCCGCGGGATAGCCGGCCACATCAGCGGTGTTTGTCAAACCATTAGTGAATTGGCTGGCTGAAATCGGCATAGCCGAAATAATAAAAGCGAAAAGTGCGATTAGTATGATAAATATATAAAGCTTTTTCATAAACGAGATTCACTACTTGGGCATGCCCAGCGCTTCACTAAAAAGCCGAGCAGCCAAAGTAGTAATGGCATAAGCGCCTAAAATAACCAGCAACCCCAGAACGGCGCCAAAAATTGTTTCCTTGGCCTTGGTTATCTTCTCTTCCTGGCCCTGCGCCATCATCCAGTTAAAGCCCGCATAGAGTATTAAAAGAAAAAAAATCACCCCCACCAAAGCTAAAACCGCGCCCACCACGCCGCCGATAATAGTTGGCAGATTGGTCTGACTGGCTTTTATGCCGCCTTTTTTCGCCGTATTATCCAAGCCGCCCAAGGCGTTATCAACTCCCGTACCAGCTAAAACCGCCTGTCCGGCCATTAAAAATAATAAAACCATGATTAGGCCGGAGAGAATTATTTTATATTTTGAAGTTAAAGACATAGAAATTATCTGTCATTGCGAGCCGCCCTTGTACTCAAGGCGGCGCGGCAATCTCTGGTTAAAAACGCCTTACCAATCTAAAGACAAATCTCTCCAAACAGAATTTAGTTTGTTAATCAAGGCTTTTCTTTATATTTGTTTTTCTTTCTAACCAGAGATTGCTTCGTCTGCCTGCTGGCAGACTCGCAATGACAATTTAAGTATTCCGCTACTCTAGACGCGAACTAAGCTCCCGTTCAGAGCAGCGGCCCCCAAGGATTTGAGGACGCGCTTTTCTTAATACCGGTATTAAGAATTATTAAATTGTAGCAGCAATCAGTTGATTCAAAACAAAGGTCGCGATGGCCCAAGAGGCCAGAATAATCACCAAACCGATCACGCCGGCCGTAATTAACTTCTTGGCTTCGCCGGTCTTTTCTTCATTGCCTCCGGCCGTCATCCATTTGAAACCGCCGATCAAAATTATCACTACGGCGATAATGCCTAAGAAGCTTAATAGCACATTAATAACCGAAGCCACCATAGCACGCGGGTCTTTATTACCCAACTCAATTGTGCTGGCTATGCCGGCTTCATCCGCACTATTTGCTGCATCTCCCCAACCGGTAGTAACGGCTTGAACCGGCAGAGCAACTACAAAAGCCGTTGTTAGAATTAACATGGCCATGGCTAAAACCATCACTGGTTTCATAAATTTTTGTCTCATGTTTCACCTCCCATCTATATAAACACCAATACCCATGAATCAAAATAAATTAAATCCATTATATTAGTGTCTGTTAAATATAAAGAGTTATCAACCTTTATTATATTTTACCATAAACGGCAAAAAAAACCAACAGGGGCGAACCACAGTTCGCCCCTTAATTACATATTCGCCGTTATTACGGTTGCTAATTTCAATACCCTTTACCTTACCCTTGAACTCCTACCAATTTTTTTTATCTCCTAAACAGGATACCATCGCGCTGTCAGCGCCAGTAGTTATGAGTTTGTCCCATTCTGTCTTTTTATCATCATTGAACTTTTCGTAAGCGGCAGCAATGCATAGATCCCTCTGATTCGCATACTGTTCCTGTTCAATATACCTTATAGTTGAGTTATTGTATTGGTTGCTTTTCGCTGTCATACCGTCAGTGATAGGAATATTATTCATGGTGCTGTATTGAATGCGAGCGCCTCTTTTATTATCTTTACATTCCACGCCTTTTACGCAAGACACCTTTTTATTATAATCATTATTGCAGTTTCTTATTGTATTGTCTCGGGTTTTCTGAAAACTATCAACTACTCTAGTGCCATTAATAACTTTAGTTTTATATGTTTGCATCAGGCCATTCATAGTGGTAATCCAATTTTTTGAGCAAAGATCATCAAATCTGTTATTCATAGCAGATTGAATTCCCTCTTTATCCCGATTGTTTAAAATTACGCCGTTAGGGTCGTTTGCGGCAATATTCTTGAATTTACCTTTAAACCAAACTAATATATCTGCCGGATCGGTTAACTCATATATTTTCTTACCGTCAACAGTCTCGGTATTAACCATTGTCTTTGTAATCTTAGGAGCGGTAGTGGGCGGAGTAGTGGCCGGAACAACGGCATACTCTTTTATTATGCAGTCATACACGCCTTGCGCGCCGGACTTGGCGTTGGAATTTAAGTTATTATAGCGGTTGCCCATGGCATCTTTAAATAATTTCAAAACTTCCTGCGAATTTTTTAACTCCGGCGGTATAATTTTGAAGGCGGTTGCGCTATTAGCACAGTCTAACGAGTCTGTACTGCCTACAACGCAAACTTTAATATGATATTCTGTCCCCATCACAAAGCGGCCGCTCTGAAGACTGCCAACTTTCCAGGAGAAAGCGCAACCGGTACCATCTTTTGGAGTGTTGCACAAAACTCGCGTGGCGATAAGCCTGGTCTCCGCGCCGGCAAAAATTGAAATATTAAATCTAGGCACAGCTACTGTACCGCTATATGTCCAAGTAATGGGTTTGGTTGTCTGATAATTCAGTTTGCCATCGGCGGGAAAATCAACATTGACATTAACCGCCGCCTGGACGCTGGCTGCCAAACAAAAAACAAAAACGGCCAGCGAACAAAATAACAAAATTTTTTTCATAATTTTCGCCGCAAAGCCCAAAATTTTAATTGGGCGTTTGCTTAAATGTATTATTGCTTATATTATACCCCCCCCCCGACTAAAAC
>Ga0209212_1002296_pt1 | contig 27645 bp, 17 predicted proteins | sample RifGroC2_FD_183996 | JGI IMG/M metagenome (GOLD analysis project Ga0209212, IMG submission 183996) | Groundwater microbial communities from Rifle, Colorado, USA - Groundwater C2 (SPAdes) (version 2) | ecosystem: Environmental > Aquatic > Deep subsurface > Groundwater | place: Rifle, Colorado... | reverse complement strand
CAATATGGGCCACGACGGCCCGGTCATATCCGACCGCGGCCTGGCTTATATCGAAGGCTGGGCGGAAGCGTTCGAAGCGCTCTACGGCCCCACCAATCCGCTTCTCAAACTTAAAGAAGAAGAACGCGAAAAATACAGAATTTCCGAATTCCTTTTCACCCGTCAGGATCCCGTCCGCCGCGACCGTTACATCTGGCAGACCACCAAAAAGAAAACCGGCATACTGAAGAACGGGCTCCAGATAGTATCGACCGAAGGTGCCGTCGCCGGAGTATTCTACGATATGCTGACCTCGCGCGCTATAAAAGACCCATTCGTTAAATCGATATCGGTAATGTACACGCACAGGCCGAAAGATTTCATGGGCTTTTTAAAGGGATTCGTCAAAGACAATCCCGGCGATAAGAGAGTCGTCTACCGCATATTCCTCGAAGGCACCAATTACGCCACCGTTTCGAACAAGGCGCGCGGCCTGTACCACGAATATTATCAGGCCAAGCTGAAATACGTCCAGAAAACTCTCGACCAGAAGGCGTTTTACGACATCAAAAACAAATGGACGACCTACAAGGAAGACCTGTTCAATACCGTTATGCAGCAGGACAATATCGACGCTAATATAGGCCCGGACCTGTGGATGAACGTCGGCGTCATTCCGGGCGCGCCCGACGCGAAAGACCTTCACATCAACCTTTCGACCGTCAGTCCCAACCTGCTGGCTAACCTCCAGCTTAAAGGCCTAACTGACGAAGATATCATCAAACTGATCCAGACCCGTGAAGCCATGGGCGTGCTTACGTTCAAATCGGCGAGCGAAGCGCTTAAAAACTTCCTCGGCGACGAGAAGGCCGCTCAGGTTATCGCTGATAATAAAATCTCCGATCTGTAAACCGGCATAAATTTCAGCTTTTAAGATAAGGGGAGAGGAAGGACCAATGGCCCTTCCTCTCCCCTTATTAACCCCCCTCACTATCCCTGAAATTAAATCCGCGAAGGCAGTTTTTCGCCGTCCATGGCTTCAAACTGCACTTCCAACATCGTGTTGGTCGCGCAGTGCGTATGCTTACTTCGCGGATTTGTTGTATTGCCTGAAAAGTCTGCTTCACAGCCTTTTCAGGCAGACGCAGGTCGTTGCCTCTGTCATGGCATTTGTAAGTGGTGGACTAATTTCATTTAGCGCCGGCGGTTTTGAGCAAATCAATGATCCCGGCATTATCTTTGGCGCGGATTTCGGCGTATTGCAGGGCCGTCTGGCCGCTGCTGTCGGCGGCGTTCGGGTCGGCTTTCTGTGCGAGAAGCGCTTTAACGCCAGCGGTGAAACCGTCTTCGATCGCATACAGAAGGGCGGTCTTGCCGTTGTTGTCGCGCGCGTCGATATCTTTGCCGGCGAGTTTTCCGAGCAGAATAAGAAGCGTTTCTTCCTTCTGGTTGCCGGCGGCGCGCATTAAGGGCGTAACGCCTTTATTGTCGCGGTGGTTTATATCGGCGCCCTTTTCGACGAGCAGTCTGGTTATGGTGCTTATTCCCTCTCCGGCCGCGACGGAAAGAGCTGTCTGGCCGAAGTTGTCCTTCGCGTTGATCTCTGCGCCTTTAGCGAGCAAATATTCGATAACTTCTATATTCTCGCGGAAGTTGATCGAATTGATGAGCGCGGTTTCGTTGTCGTTATCTTTTGCGTTGACGTCCGCGCCTTTTTCGACGAGCATTTTTATTATTTCCATGTTGCCTTTGAAGACCGCGAGCATCAGGACCGTTTCGCCCGACCTGTCACGGAGTTTGACGTCCGCGCCGCTGTCTAAAAGCAGCTTGACCGATTCGGTGTCCTCCCTGACGGCAGCCTCGATCAATGCGCTGCGGCCGTTCTCGGAGAGTTCGTTGACGTCCGCGCCGGCGGCGATGCATTTTTTGATCTCTTCGACGCCTTTATATTTCGCCGCGTATACGATGGATGAGCCTGATTTGGCCTGCGAATGATCATCGGCGGGGTAAGCGGGGGTAACGAGGGCAAGCGCGAACGCCGCGGTCAGTCCCATTTTCTTGATCATAACTTCTCCTTTATCAGATCGGTATCAGGCGTAAAATCCACGGCTTCAGAGACCGGGAACGCCTTTTTTTAAGTGCGGGTCCGGCCCGCCTTCCGATATCCTATCATTTTTATCCGTTCTTGTCAATGATGAAAGCATAAATTACGCTCGAAGAAAATTTAATAAGAAAATCTTATAATTGACAAATTACGCATAATTTGATAGAATATCGCCATATTATTACGCGGTACACCCGCTGCCCCATGATTATTTTTTAACTTTAAGGAGAATATCTAAGATGAACGGCGATTCCATCAGACGCGAATTTTTAAATTTTTTCAAGAAGAAAAACCACCAGGTAAAACCTTCCGCTTCGCTGATCCCTCATGGCGACTCGACGCTCCTGTTCACTTCCGCCGGCATGGTCCCCTTCAAAGACCAGTTCTTCGGCAAGGGCCTTACCGACGATAACCGCCGCGCGGCTTCCTGCCAGAAGTGCCTGCGCGAGACTGACCTGGAAAGCGTTGGACGCACTTCCCGCCACCAGACGTTCTTTGAAATGCTCGGCAACTTTTCGTTCGGCGATTATTTCAAGCGCGAAGCCATAACCTGGGCGTGGGAGTTCGTCACCGAAGTGCTGAAATTCGATCAATCGCGCTTGTACGTATCGATTTTCGAAAGTGACGAAGAAACTTTTGAAATATGGAGCAAGGAGATCGGCATCGACCCGAAGAGGATAGTCCGTCTCGGCGAGAAGGACAATTTTTGGAAAATGGGCGACACCGGCCCCTGCGGCCCCTGCTCGGAAATTTACATCGACATGGGCGAATCGCGCGGCTGCAAGAAGCCGGACTGCTTCGTAGGCTGCAGCTGCGACCGCTATATCGAGTTCTGGAACCTCGTTTTCACCCAGTACAACAGAAAAGAAGACGGCACTCTCGAGCCGCTTCCGCGCACCAACATAGACACCGGAATGGGCCTGGAACGCGTCGCGTCGATAGCGCAGGGCGTCACGACCAACTTCGACACCGACCTTATAAGGCCGATAATAACTTTCATCGAAGACCTCGCTAACGTCGACTACGGCTATTATGAAGATAAAGACGTATCCTTCAGGATAATCGCCGACCACGCGCGCGCCGTCACCATAGCCATGTCCGACGGCATTTTCCCGTCGAACGAAGGCCGCGGCTACGTTATAAGAAGGCTCATGAGAAGGGCCATCCGCCACGGAAAACTCCTCGGCATCAACTCATCGTTCATGCACAAACTAGTTGCGGTCGTTATCTCCATACTGAAGAACGGCTATCCCGAGATCACCCGCCAGCGCGAGTCGCTGACGAAAATGGTGCGCGCCGAGGAGGAAAAATTTCAGCAGACGCTCGACCACGGCTGCAGGATACTTGACGAGATAATGGTTAAAAAGGCCGAAACGAAACAGGACATATCCGGCGCGGAAGCGTTCATGCTTTTCGACACTTACGGCTTCCCGCTCGAGTTGACGCTCGAGATCGCCAGGGAAAAAAATATGAGCGTCAATGTAGACGAATTCAATGCGTCCATGGAAAGCCAGCGCGAGCGCGCCCGCTCCAAGTCGTCGCATATTAGTGCGGCGAAAGAATCCGGAGCCGCCACTTTATACGACGAGCTCCTCGCCTCCAGCGCCAGAACGCAATTCCTTGGTTATGAACGCGAACAGTCCGACGCGGCGGTCGTTTTTATTTCGAAGGAAGGGCGCAAAGTTTCGAGCGCCTCGACGGGCGACGAAATCGAGATCATACTCGACAAAACGCCTTTCTATGGGGAGTCGGGCGGCCAGGTAGGCGACAGCGGCGCGCTATTCAACGACGTCGCGACGCTGGAAGTTTCTTCCGTTTATAAGCCCAACGCGCAGCTTTTCGCTCACGTTTGCAGGGTCGTCTCGGGCGAAATAAAGGCCGGCGACAAGATCACCGCGAAAGTGAACGATATTTCACGCATGAAGATACGCGCCGCTCACACGGCGACACATATACTTCACGCCGCCCTCAGGAGCGCGCTCGGAGAGCATGTCAAGCAGGCCGGCTCGAAGGTCGAGCAAGGCAGGCTGCGCTTCGATTTTACACATTTCGAAGCCGTCGACCCCGAGGTTCTCAAAGCGATTGAAAACAGGGTCAACGATGTTATCCGCGGATGCATGGGCGTTGCAACGAAGGTTTCCACCCTCGAAGACGCTCAGAAAGAAGGCGCCATGGCGCTGTTCGATGAAAAATACGGCGACACGGTCCGCGTGGTGTCCGTCGGAAATTATTCGAAGGAATTGTGCGGCGGCACGCACGTATCGAATTCGGGGCAGATCGGCCTCGTTAAAATATTGTCTGAAACGGCTCTCGCGGCCGGAGTGAGGCGCATCGAAGCGCTTGTCGCCGAAGAGGCGCTGAATTATCTCAAGGAAGTCGAAGACAAGGTCAAAAATATTTCGTCTCTTTTGAAATGCCCCGTAGTAGAGGTTGAAGAGGCCATCAATAAAATGCAGGCCGCCTTCAAGGGCGTCGAAAAAGAGAACGTGTCGCTTAAAAGGCAGCTGGCGACGATCAAGGCGAAAACGCTCGCCGACAACGCCCATTCGATCGGCGGCTATAAAGTGATCGTTTCGACGCTCGACGGCCTTTCTGACGAAGATCTTCGCGGCGTTTGCGACATCCTTCTCGAGCGCGTGAAAAGCGGCGTAGTCATATTATCGTCTAAAATGGAACCGAAGGTGATATTCTCCGGCAAGGCCTCGGAAGACGCCGTGAAAGCCGGTATCCACGTGGGCAAGCTCATCGGCGAGGTCGCTAAGATATGCGGCGGCGGCGGCGGCGGAAAGCCGAACATGGCGATGGCCGGCGGCAAGAATCCGGAAATGGTCTCCGAAGCGCTGAAATTTGCCGCAAAAACCATAACCGCGGCGCTCAGTCCGAAGCAGAATTCGATAGTCGATTGAGCTGATTTTATTTTAATTTAAATATTATCAAAAAAAGCTTGACTCTGTTTCAATGATTATGTATTATAAGCAAAAAAAAGTCGGGGAGGGATTAAATGAAAGACCTGATTTCTATTCGTTCTGAAGTGAGCGGCATCGTGGAGTTCTTTCAGATCAAAACGAATAAATTAAAAAGGGTTTTACTGCCTGGCGGCATGATATTCGTTACGAACCGCCAGAAAAAAGAAAGCGCCTTCAAGTTCGGGTTCGCCGAGCCGGTTAAATACACGCTTAAATCTAAGCTGGCTCTTGCGTTCCACTGCCATCACGGCGAGGAAATCGAAGAGGGCGGCGATGTGGCCACAATATATTCCGAAACCGACGGAGAAGCGAGCGTTAAAAAGAATAAGATAACCGTAACTAAAAAAAGCCTCGTTAAAGAATATTCGATAGATAAAAACTTCATCGTTTTGGTGAACGACGGCGACAAGATAAAGCTCGGCCAGCCTCTGGCGAAGATCGTTTCGCCTTTTTACGGCATCGTTAAGTATGCATTCGTGCCCCAGGAGAGCGAAAAGGACCGCACGAAGAAGATCGAATACGTCGAAGTGCTCCAGAACGCGGTGGCATACGAGATACCCGACGAGTTCCAGATAAAGGTCGCCAACGGCGCTGATATCAAATCCGGCGCTGTCATAGCCGAAGGCGTAATCCGCGAAGAAGGCTACGAAGACCTTTCCATCGAAAAGGAAAGTTTCGAAGAGGAAAAAGAGGAAGAAGAAACCTCGGCCGAAGAGGAAGTCGACGAGGCCGAAGACGAATCCCGCGGCGATTTCAGCTACGAAGAAGAGCCGGTCGAGAGCGAATTCGAAGAGGAAGAAGAAGCCAATTCCGGCGACGACGACGATTTCCCGCCGTTCAAGAAAAAGAAAAGCAAATAATACATTCGATAATTTGAATATACCATAAATTATAAACGGGTCTCGCGATAATAATGCGAAGCCCGTTTTTTTATACCTGGAAATAAAAGCAACGATAAGTTCTCCGGCGCTATGTTTTCAGTTTCTTCTTTTTGACGGCCGGAAATAAAATGTTATTCAAAATAAGCCGGTAGCCGGCCGAATTCTTGTGGAGCGATACGTTGGTGGCGGGGGAGCCTACCTCGTGCGCGAAGTCCTCGGGGTCGTGGCCGCCGTAAAATGTGAAACTGCCTTCCTTCATAGATGAGTATACGTACTTTACGTCCTCTTCGTTGATCTGGGCGAGTATGATGACGTTGTCTTTGACGCACTTGCGCTTGAACGCGGTGGTCTGCCCGAGAAAGGCCTTTACGGACGCTTCGTGCGACTGGGTAAGGATGGTCGGCGCCCTGTCGAGTTTGGCCGAGAATTCGAACAGCGTGAAATCACCTTTGTCGGTTGGATTTCGGAAAAATTTATTGGCGTCGACGTCGATGTCGGAAAATTCGTATATGTAGGGGTCCATTTCAAGGGTGAAGTCTTTGAATGCGAATGTTTTCGAAAAATCGAGCTTCTGGGCGCAGTTGGGGTCGGCCGGGGTGCCGTCGATCTCGGCGGGGATTATATCGACGCCGTCGGCGGCGAGGGCGATATCGATCGAATCGCACGCGCAGCACATCATGAACAGAAAGCCGCCGTCCTCGACGTATTTTTTGATGGTTTTGGCGACCGCGCATTTATGGGCCTGAACGCTGGCGAATCCTGCATCGCGGGCGTTGCTTTCATAGAGGCGGACCTGTTTCTGGTACCAAACGGCGTTTTTATATGCGCCGTAAAATTTTCCGTACTGGCCGGTGAAATCCTCGTGATGAAGGTGCAGCCAGTCGTATTTTTTAAGATCTCCTTTGAGAACTTCATTGTCCCAGAGTGTTTCGTAAGGTATTTCCGCGTAGGTGAGCGCGAGCGTCACCGCGTCGTCCCAGGGCCTTTTATCGGGCGGCGTATAAATAGCCACTTTAGGAGCTTTTTCTATTTTGACGGCGTCCATGTTGTTTTCCTTGACCACCGAGTAGATTGCCGCCGCGGACGCGTCGTCGATGGTTTCAAATGAAACGCCCATGTAGTTAGCCGTTTCGCGGACGAAATCCGCGTTATCCATCAGGAACGAGCCATTGCGGTAGTTGAGCAGCCATTCCGCCCCGATGCCTTTCGCGACGGCCTTATAGACCACGCCGTAGGCCTTCAGGTGGTCGTTCTGCATGCGGTCCATGAATATGAGTATCTTTTCGGCGCGCGCGGCGCCGGCGGCCGTTAAAATGAGCGCAACGCTAATTATAACCGAAAAAAGAAGTCCTGTTTTTTTTCTCAATTTTATCATCTCCCTTGATCGCCGAAAGCATTTTCTTCGATTTATTGCTCAGAAGCGCGCCCGGATATTTTTTTAAAATGTTTTCAAGGCGCGATTCCGCCTCGCCCGTCATGGCCGGCTCGTGTTCGCGGTAAAAGCAGGCGAGCTCGTAAATGGCCTCCGCGCGGCTCTGGTCGTCCTGGGCGACGCTGATATAGGATTCGACGGCCTTTTTGAATTCGGCGTATTTTTTCAGTTTTAATTTCGTCGCGTAAGCGAGGCGCGATGCGTCCTGCCTGAGCGTGCCTTCTTTTTTTGAAAGCGCGTCGAGCATGATCTCGGCCGTCGCGAAATGCGCGGCCGCAAACTCGCGCGCCGCGTTGAAATATTCGGCCAGATCTTCTTTGGCGTCATTCTGGGCGGACCTTATGATTTTCATGTCGTTAAAGATTGCCGCGGCGCCCTCGTATGAAGGGTATCGAGCGAGAATGTCGCGGAAGGCGTCTATAGCGGCCTCGTAAGTTCCCTGATATACGAGTTTATAAGCGAGCAGCGCGCCGGCGGATGCGGAGCGGCGGTGGTCGTTGAGCGCGAAAACCTTATTGAGCATATCTTCCGCAGTTTCGATATTTTTCGTGTAAAGCGCCTGGGCTCCCTTGAAATAAAGGCATTCATAATAATAATTCGAGGCGTTGACCTCCAGGGAGTCGAAGATCTCGAGCGCCCTGGCGCGGTCATTCACGCCTTCGAAGTATATGAGCGCCCTGTTGTAAAGGGATTCGCCGTAAAGCTCGCTAAAGCGCTTATCGTCCATGACCTCTCCGAAAAGGTGCAGCGCTTCTTCGTAGCGGCCGCGCGCCGACAGAAAGCGGGCTTTCATGAACTTAGCGTTATATTCGGACGCGCTTCCCTGATAGGCGCGCGCGATCGTATCGAGCGCCGAAAGCGAAAGGTCGAACAGTTCGAGCGAATCGAGCGTGCGGGCGTAGTCTTCGAGTATGACCGGATTGGACGTCAGTTTTGAAAGCTGAAGATTCGATTCGAGCGCGTTTTCGTATTTTGCCGACATTAAAAAAATTATCGAGGCGAGCCTGAGTTTCTGAGGGTCGGCGATCACGCTTTTTTTCATCTCGCCGCTTATTATTTCGCACAGCGGCGCGCGCGCGTCCTCGTTGCGTTTCAGCGTCTCTGCGAGGCGCTGCTCGACCGCCGTGAACATATGGGGCGCCCTGTCGACCAGGCCGAAGTAATGTTGCGCGAGGCTTTTGTAATCGTCTTTTACCTCGTAGAGCTCGGCGAGCTCGGCGAAAAAGATGGCCGGGTTTCCGGACACTTTCCGGCAGGCCAGATAGACCGAGATCGCGTCGTCGGTCATATTATGCGACTGCAGGATGTTCGCGAGCGTGTTGTATTTGTGGAGCTCCAGTGAGGATGCGATAATTTTAAACCAGTATTCGCGTGCCTTTTTCGGGTCGCCGAGCTGGAAATAAGCGTTGCCGGCTGCCTCGAGATAGATCTCGTTGTCGGGTTGTATCTTCAATAGTTTCTCGTAGTAGTAAAGCGCTTCTTTATACCGTTTGAAACGGACGAGAAGGTCGCCCGCGTTCTTCAGCAAATGAAAATCGCGCGGTCTCACGGATATAATAAAATTATACTGCGCAAGCGCTTCGTCTACCTTATTCAAGTATATAAGGAATTCTATATATTCATGACGGTGCTGGAAAGCGTCCGGCGCCTTCTTTATTTTATCGGCGAATTCGGCCAGTTTCTTCTCGAGCAGGCCGAACTGGTCGTAAAGTTTGAAAAGTTCGGCGCGCCCGCCTATGAACATGTTTTTATCGTAGTAGGCCTGCCAGACCGCCAGCGCCTCTTTTTCGCGCTTTAGTTTGATGAGCGAGCGGCCGAGGTAAAAAGCCGACTGGGTTCCGTAGGTCGATTCGGGCGAGAGTTTGATCACGCGTGAAAAATAAATTTCGGCGTTTGGATAGTCGGCGAGTTCGTAGCAGCGCATAGCGCGGTCGTAAAGCGCGAAAAGCTCGTCGGTTTGCGCGCCGGCCGTGCCGAAAAGCGAGGCTGCAAAAAACGCGGCAGTGGCTATTGCGGCGAAGATACGGCGTACGGCGCCCGGGCGATTTGCACCTGAAACGCAGGCGGATGGAGCATATTCATATTCATTTTTATGTGGGTTAAATAAATTCATGACATCACGGCGCCTTCGTTAAAATTTTTTGACCGCATCGAAATAGAGCTCGATGATCTTTTCAAAAGACTTCGGATACTTTTCGTTTTTAATGGATTCGTCCAGTTTAAGCTCGCGCTGCTCGACCTTCCGGGTTTCAATGGCGGCGGCCGGCGCTGCGGGCGCGTACTTTTTAGCGCGTTCGGCTTTGCGCTCGGTGGTTTGCTTTTCTTTGAAAAGCGCCTGCTGCATATCAAGAAGCCTTTCGTGAAGTATCTTCTGGCGTGACTGCACCTTCGCGTCCACCTTTTTTCTCATATATTCGGCCTCGAGGTTCTGCATTTCAGAGCGCAGTTCGCGAAGCCTGCGCGCCGGCTCGCTGTCGCCGTCCATGGCTTCCATCATGCGTTCGAGCGACCGCCTTATCATCTGCTGCTCGAACGCGAGCGTCTTGAGCGCGTCTTCTGAAAGCTGCGGCATGCCGTTCTCGCCGGCTTTTTTCATCATGTCTTTGGTTTTCGCGTTGAGCCGCGCCTGCGCCTCGGCCTGCTTTTTTATCATCGACATCAGCTGGTCCATGTTGGATCCCGATTTCGAGCTGTTAAGGATGTCGTAGATATCTAAAAGCATCATATTGAGTATGCTGATATTGTAATATATCTGTCCGGAAAGATTGGCGGCGTTGGTAAATTCGCGCTCGGCGAGCATCGGCTTTATCTGAGCGAACTGCCTCACTATTGCCCCGGCGACGGCGATATTGTTCGAATCGATAAGGATGGTCTTTTTGGAAAGCCTGGTGAGCTCGGCGGCGATCTCGCGCGAAACGTTCGATATCTCCAGGCATTTTTCGGAGATAGCGTCGAGCGTCTGAACGAATCTGTCGTTGGTCGCGGGTTTCATAAGGCCCTTTACGCGCTCGAATTCATTGAGTATGTCCATTTCGAACGCGGACATGGCGATCGAGCGTTTGATCAGCTTCGAAATGGCCTCCAGCAGATCTTTTTTATTCTTTTCCTTGAATTCGTCGAAGGCTTTTTTCAGCGCGTCGAGATTTTTTTTCATCGATTCAGCCGCCTGTTTCTGTTCGTCGAAAGCCTTGCCGGGATCGTTTTTTTCGAGGCCGTCGCCGGCTTTTTTCATCCTCCCGCCGACGTCGTCGGTTTTAAGGCTTTCAAGCGCCTCTTCGGCCGCTTTCTTTATTTCGTCGGATATCTCGGATATATCTCCGATGTTTTTTTCGAAATTAGCGAAGGCCTTGTCGTAATTTTCACTCGCCTGCTTTTGCTCGCGCGCAAGCTCCGCGTTGAGCTCGGTATTTTCAGGGGCGGCTTTCTCGGTGTTTTCGGCGATGAATTCCTGTTTGGAAAGGATGAATTCTAGTTCCTTCATAAAGGTGGATAATTTCTGCTCTTTTTCGGCCTTGGAAAACAATTCCTTTAGCCGCTCGAATTTTTCGACCAGTTTCTTCTCGTCGAAATTCTGCGACATTTTTTTCACGTCGTCGGCCGAGAGTTTAGTTTTTTCTACGTTTTTATTGATATCGCCCATGAGCCGCTTCATGTCGTCGCCGACCATTTTCTCGATCTTTTCCTGTATTTCGCTTATTTTAGCGAGCGTTTCGGGCTTTATGTAAATGTTATTCTCCATTTTCTTAAGCGCCTCTTTGAGGTCGGATGCGAGCTCTTTTGCTTCGTTCATCAGGTTCTGCTGGTTCCTGGCGATGTTCTCGTAATTTTTCTTCATTTCGTAATCGTTCATGGCGCCCTGTTTCTGAAGTGCGTCCATTTTCTCGATCTTTTCGGCTATCGCTTTCTGGTCGCCAGTTATCTTATTGAGCCTGGTTTCGATGGAGCCGTAAAGCGCCTCGAGTTCCATCGCCTCGTCGAACTGCGTCGGGAAGACTATCTTGTTAACGGCGCTCCTGGTAGACTTCGGCCCGGAAACATCGTCGTTGTCGAAGGCGATCGCGTAATAAAAAAGCGCCTCGCCCGCCTTGAAGTTCATAAAATTAAAGTCCAGGACGGTCTTTTCGAAAATTTCGGCCGAGCTGGTTTCGTGAAGGGTTATTTCGTTAGACTCCTCTTCGTTTTCGTTCTTGTAATAAACCAGGACCAGCTTCGATATCGCGAAATCGTCCCTGGCCTTGATCGTGACGCCGGCCTTTCTGTCGTACGGCGCGTTGATGACGCCCGCCGGTTCGATTATTTCGCATGAAGGAGATTTGTCCTCGTAGACGCTTATATCGTGAAAACTTCCGCCGCGGCTCTTAATGCCTTCCAGATCGGTCAGCTCAATTTTATAGGCGTCTTTTTTTACGAGCCTGAATTTAGCCGAGGCCGCTCTGCCGTCGCGCATTACATCCATATCCACGGAGCGGTTGCCGGTGAATATAAGTTTCGCGCCCGAAAGCGGCGCGCTCGAATGCGCCATCAGCTTGACCTCGCTCATATAAAGCCCGCTTATGGCGGTCGCGTTTTCTTCTATCATGGGCGCGATGCGGGTGTATTTCGGGAATTCGTACGCGGCGTTCACTTTTACTATTTCAGGGCGCCGCTTTGAAGAGACGAAATATGTCGCGCTGAAAGAGTCTGATACGAGCGATCGGGCGCGGTAATAAAAGTTATAGGAAGGCGCCGGCATCTTGAGCCTGTATTCGTAGCCACGGCCGTCTTTAGCCGCGGAAGGCGTCAGTTTATATATGCGCGTGTCGTTCGCGCCTTCGGGGCTGTCAAAATCGATCTGCTGGAAAGGATTTTTCTGTCTGTCGGCGGCGTAGCGTATATAAAGTTCGGCCGGCTCGGAACGGCTGAATCCGAACGAGAAATCGATCTCTTCGTCGACAAAAGCCGTAAAATCGCGGTTCCTACAGGTTATTTCGAGCGGCGCCGGCATGAAAAGCCCGGCAACCTCCGGCCATATCTTATTGAGGCGCTTCAGCCCTCCGTCGCGCGAAAAAATGACGATCGTCGCGATAGCGAGTATTCCTGCGACATATAAAAGTTTTTTCACGAGCGAATAATCGATATATATTGCGGCGTCTTTTTTTAAGTAATGCTCTGATGCGCACTCGAGGGTCTGTTCATAAAGCGGCTCTGAAAAGCCGTATTTTTCGATCTCGGCAGCGCTTATTTCGACCGAGGTGGACAGGTAATTATTGCACGGGTCGAGTTTTTCGATATGCCTTGCGGCCGCCGCGGAACCGGGCCTTTTATGGACGCGGCGGTAGTAATAGGCCGCGCCGAAAAGCGATGCGGCGGCTATGACGCAAGCCCTGTAATAATAAGAGTGCATTGGATTGATGCCGAAGGCCGCGTCAAGGAATATGAAACTCAGCGTGGCGGTCCAGACTATGACCGCGAGCATCAGCAGGAGCTTTATAAGGTTAAGCCTTACGAGCCGGGCGGTGAATCCGTCTATGAAATTCAATAACAGGCGCCGTTTATCTTCAATTCGCATTTACTTCTCCCGTGTCATCGTTAAAAAGCTCCGCCTGATTGCTTATCAGCGAATAATACAATATGTTCGCGCCCATCTTGAACGCGTTTTCCCTGATATCTTCCGGATCGTTATGGGTCTTCGGGTCAGCCCAGCCGTCGGAAATATTGGATTCGTAAGTATAAAGCAGCACTATCCTGTTTTCGTGGAATACCGCAAAAGCTTCGGGCGCCTTAGCGTCGTGTTCGTGTATCTTTGGAAGTCCCTCTTCGAATTTATAAAAACAGCTGAAGATCGGATGATCGTTCGGAAGTTTTGTCAGCTCGTATTCCGGGAATAATCTTTTGACCTCGCGCCTGAAACTTTCGTTGAGCCCGTAGTCGTCGTCGACGTATAAAAATCCGCCGTTCAGAAGATATTTGCGGAGATTTTCGATGTCGGCGGTCTCGAATTTGAGATTGCCGTGGCCGGTCAGATAAAGGAACGGCAGTTCGAAAATGCCCGGCTGGTCGGGCGTTACGACGACCTCTTTTTTATGGCAGCGGACCCCCGTACGCCTTTCGAATTCGGCGAGCATATTTGGAAGCACTTCCGGGTCGTTGTACCAGTCGCCGCCGCCCTTGTATTTCACGCGGCCCGCGGCGAAAAACGGCTGGCTCACGGCGAACGAAGGGGCGGCTTCATAAAGAAGCGCAGCGGCCGCCGAAAAAATCAGCAGCGCTGAAAGGCATTTTGGAATAATATTAGCACCGGTTCCGGTTGATTTTTTTCTCATAAATTTACCTCTGGCGATAATTTTATTCAAACCCGCTGTAGCGCCTTACCGCCCATTCCAGGCACAGCAGTACCAATATAAGGCCGAATACGGCGCCGTTTTCGAAAGGCTTGAAAGTGATGGTAACGGATCTTTCGGCGCCGCGTTTCGGTATATCGGCGGCCAGCGAAGCTATGTTGTCTTTTTCGTAAAATTTGCCGCCCGTCTTTTCGGATATCTTTTTAAGGCAGTCGTAGTCGGCGGTGCAATCGAGCATTTCCTTCGACGAGTTAAGTACGATGAAACGAGCCGCCATGGACTCTTTTTTGCCGCCGGAATCGTCGGCTGCGACGGTTATTTCCTGCTCGCCGGAATTTTTCGCGGTGAATGAAAATTCGTAATAACCCGCGTCTATCATGGATACCTGCGGCTTTATGATCTCGCTCTTTTCGCCGCGGCCGAGGGTTATGGTGAACGAGGGATTGGCCATGGGCGAAAAATCGCGGTTGCGTGCGTTGACGGACACGAAGACGCGCTCGCCTTCGTAGTAGTTCGCGCGGTCGGTCTCGATCTTGAAGGCGCGGTAGTCTTCTTTTGAATAAAGCCACAGTATGAGGTTCGAGAAGAATTTGTCGTAGAATGCCGAATTTTTTGAAAACAGCTGCCCGGCCTTTAAGAACCAGAAAGAGCCGCCCAGTATGGCCGCGCTTTTTCTGCCCGGCGCGTTTCTTGCCGCAAGTATCGGCGTATCGACGGCGCGTCTGGAATTCGGGCATATAAAATTAGCGGACAGGACAATATCGGAGCCGCGCGGGACCTCCGAAGCGTCTGAACCGTCTGAGTTTTTAAGATAATTCACGCCGCACAGCTCGGGGATATCGTTCCACATGTAACTGTTGATCTTGGCTATGGGAGAGAGTTTTGTGATCTGGGCCGCCGCCGCGCCGTTATTGGCGGCCGGCCTGTATCGGGCGGGCTCGTACGCGAAGGAGCGTCCCGACATATCGAAAGGGAACCGCGCCGCAACAGGGCCTTCGGATGGAATCGCCAGATCCGGCCCGCCGGTGAACAGCACCGAAGAATTGCCGGCGTCCAGGACGCTTTCGAATTTTTTAAGCATGGCGGTCTCGAGTTTGGTGAAATCTATATTGCCCAGGATGAGTATGTCAAAGCCGGCGTCCAGGTCGGCCTGCTTTAAAAGTAATTTATCGTTGGGTGTTTTCAGGAATTTATATGAGAATTTTATGTCCCTGCCGGACGCGAAGAATTTCAGCAGATATGAAAAATCGGCGTCAGGGGCGTTCTGAACGGCCAGGATTCGTATCTTGTGCTCGGTCACGTTGATATAGAATGCGAAAACGTTGTTTTGATCGGTTATTTCGCCTTCGAGCGGTGCTAGCGTGAGTTCGTATTTTACAAGCCCCGCTTTTGAAGGCTTTAACGGTACTTTGATCTGCCGCCTTGCGGCGTCGAAGGAAACCGGCGTCCGGCTTTTGACCTCGCCGTTCTCTTTGAGCGTGAGAACTGTTTTGGCGCCCGGATAGCCGTTGCCGGCTATGTCGGCGCCGATCTCGGCAGCCTCGTTAAGGTAGGCGTTCTTAGGATAGCTGACGTTTGTAATCGCGGTATCTTTCACGCTCGAAGCCGCGCCCGTGCCGAGCGTAAAGACGGGGAATTTAACGTATTTGGCCAGCGATTCGGGCGGGATCTCGCCGGTATTGCGGCCGTCGGACACTATGAGCGCTCCCGTTATATCGCTTCTTTGCATGAGCGCGCCGATCGCGGCCGATATGTCGGTGGCGCCGCCCGGAACGGTTTTTAACGCCTCGCCGAGATCCTTTGCCGGCGTGAGTTCGCCCGCCATGGTAGAGAATTCGACGTTATGCGCCTCCGCGATCTTTTCGACCGCGCGGCTGTTTTTGACGGCGTCCGCGGCGCTTTCGAATCTGCCTGCGCCCCCTTCCGAATCGAGAAAACTCATGGAAAGGCTGGTGTCGAATATGAAAAGGAACGAGCCCTTTTCGCTTTCGAGTTTATCATAGGAGATCGAAGGGTTGAAGCTCAAAAAGGCTATCGTTAAAAACGCAATGGTTCTAAGGGTTTTTAAGAAGAGTACAAGCGGTCTTGTCTTCGACGATTTCGTAAAAGAGGCGTTATGCCAGTAAACGATGGCGCCGAATAAAAGCAGCGCCGCCGCCGTGAATATATATGTTTCGTATGAGCCGGTAAGTATCTTTAAATTCAAATGGAACCCCTCGTTAATTTCCTTTTATAATTTGCCGCGGCAGGTCAAATAACTTTCCAGCGCCATCAGCGCCAGGACCGCCATGAATAGATACGGCGTCACTTCGGTCTTTTTTTCGTTACCTGAGCCCGCGCCTCCGTCGGCCGTTTTTAAAAGCGAATGCCTGGAGAGCGCCGAAGTTATCGCGCCGTGGTCGGAGGCGAGCAGTTCAGACTCGCGGGGATCGAAGTTGACCGCGAACTTTTTCTGGCTTATTTTATCGTCGCTTTTTTTAAAAATGGTGTAAAAGCCGGGAGTGAAAGTGTCGGTGATCTCGCTGTAAAGCCCTTCGGGCGAGGTTTTTGTGTCGAGCCTGCGCTCTACGGCGGAATCCGGCAGCATGCAGGAAACGGCGCTGATCATATCGCTCGCGCCGTAGTACTCGCGGATCGCCTCGCCGATGGTGCGGGGCCTGGAACCGCCGCCGCGGTTCCTGTTGATGTAATAGGCGATCTGGTGAATGAACGGAACGAACAGCGGCGAATCGGATATGTTCGAGCCGGCCTGGTCGAGATATCCAGTGAAGATCATCGACACGCCGCGGCCGATCCGGCGCTCGGCGAGCGCGGGCATTGAATGCTCGAAATGCGCAATGACCGAAACGTCCTGCGTCTTTTTATCCTTCGCCTCGCACGGGATTATCTTATAAAACCTTGGGCGCTCTATGTCGCCTGAATTCTTGTTTTTGAATATATTGAAAATTTCGTGATCGTAGTTTATGCCGCTCAGGTTGAAATAATTCTTTTCGTCCGGCGAGGATACCGGCGCCGTCATGCTCAGATCGAGCGGCAGGACGCGCGAGAAGGCCGCCGAGAAACTTTTGAGCGCGGAGCCGTCAGGAGGCAGAAAAAGAACGCCGCCGCCTGCGCTTACATATTTTTCGAGCTTTGCCGCGAGTCCGTCCGGAGCGGTTTTTAACCCGCTGATGATAACGGCGTCGAAATTTTTGAACTCGACAGGCGGATTGACGGACATATTAAGTACGAGCGGCTGTATTATAAGGCCGTCTTTTATCGAGATCGCGCTGAGCGGGTTCAGCGCCGAGGATACGTATTTATAAATGTAATCATCGCGCGACGCCGGATCGTGGTCACATAGAATGAGCACGTAAAGCGACGCGGCGGGCGTGATGACAATATTAAAAACGTTGTCGAATTCGAGCGCGTCTTCGCTTAATATCATTTTCAGCGAATAATTTCCGGAATTCATGAAAACGTGGCTCACCGAAACGTCGCAGACCTCGCCGGCCCCGGCCGAAAACGAAGCGGATGAAAGTTTGACGCCGTCAGATACCAGCGCGACCTCCGAGCTTATCTGAAAGAGCGAGTGGTTCTTTATTTTGCAAATTACCTGAAACGGCTTGCCGGCGACGATCCTGTCGTCGGAAATGCGGGAGCCTGTTATCGAAAGATTTTTGTTCGCCCGCGCCTCGGCGATATTGGCCGGTCCGCAGTTCAAAAGCTCGAAACGCGGCCCCTGCTTTACCGCCGGGTTGTTTTCGATATGCGCCGTCAGTTTCGCCTCTTCGCCGCGGTCGGATGATATGAAATCGGATATGACCGTGACGCCAGCCAGATCTTTATAGTATTCTTTTTTTTCGAGGGCCGCGATCGCGTCCGTGACGGAGAATATTCGATAAGTGTAATTTATATTTTTAATATATTCTTCGGCCGCAGACTGATCCAGAAAGCCGGAGTCTTTGCCGCCGCTTCCCGCGGTCAATATCACGAACTTAGGAGCGTTTTTAGCGGCACGCGCGATCTCGGCGGCCTTCGATTTTACGGAGTCAAGGAATTTTTCGCGCTGCCCGCCCTGAGCGGCGTATCCGGCCGAGTAGGAATTGTCGATGACCAGCGCGTATTTGAGCCCGCCCGCGGGCGAAAGGTCGGCTGTGAACATCAGAAGGCGCGCGAAAGAAAATATCAGAAGCGCGATCATAAGCGTTCTGACTATCAGCAGAAGTATCTCGTTGATGCGCATGTGCCGCGCCTTTTTCATATATGCTTCGCGTATGAATTTAAGGCTCGGATAATCGATTATCTTACGTTTTTTGCGGGAGATAAGGTGTATTATCACCGGAAGCATGACAAGCGGCATCAATAGAAGATATGAAGTGTTTATGAATGAAAATGACGGCATATCAGCTTCTCGCCCTCTTGACCAGGTAATGGTTCAGCGCCCTGTCGATGGGGGTCGCCGTCGAAATCATGTTGTAGTCGATATAGGAGCGCAGGCAGTTCGACTTGAACTCGGCGATGAACTTATTGAACGAGGCCATGTAATCTTCCCTGAGCGATTCTGCGTTAGTTACGATCTGCGAGGAATTCTCGAGGTCGACGAACTGCGTCTCGCCCGAGACCGGAAGCGTGAGCTCGAAATCGGACAGAAGGTGAAATACCGCCACCTCGTGATGTTTGTGCCTGAAATGTTTGAGGCTTTTTAATATCTGGTTCTCGTCGTCGTAGAGGTCGGATATGACTATTATGAGCCCGCGCCTTTTAATGCGCGAGGCGACCTCGTTAAAACTTTCGCTCAGCGCGGTTTTCTTGTTTAGTTTCGCCCGCTCGAGCTCCTCGAGAAGAACTTTGAAGTGGCTGGCGTTCGACGACGCCGGAACGTGGTTGAGCACGCGGTCGCTGAATGTGATCAATCCGACCGAGTCCTGCTGCTTGAGTATGATATATGAAAGCGCGATGGCCAGGAAACACGCGTAGTCGAATTTGGAATAAGACGGCCCCATGGCCGAATGTCCCGGATTGAACATCATGGACGAAGAGCAGTCGAGCAGAATATGGGCCTTCAGGTTGGTGTCTTCCTCGAATTCCTTGACGTAGTATTTATCGGTTTTGGCAAAAATCTTCCAGTCGATATTTTTGATCTCGTCGCCCTGGATATACTGGCGGTGCTGGGAAAATTCGACGTTGAACCCGCGGAAATGCGATTTGTGCATTCCGGCGAGAAAGCCGTCGACGATGCGGCCGGCGGCGAGTTTCAGATTTTGAAGCCCCGCGAGCATGGCGGGGTTGAAATATTTATAAACGTTATTCGAGGACATTTTATGAATCCTTAAAAAATGCGCTTGCGGTTAAACCGTTTTCTGATCCACCAGTTTTATTATTTCATCGATGATTTTTACGGAATCGATCGAGTCGGCCTCCGCCTGGAAATTGGTGATGACCCTGTGGCGCAGGACGCAGTGCGCGACGGAGTTGACGTCTTCGACCGAGACCGCGGTGCGGCCGGCGAGAAGCGCCGAGGCCTTAGCGCCGAGTATCAGGTAAAGCGAAGCGCGCGGGCCGGCGCCCCAGGAGACGTAGCGTTTGGTGATCTCGGGCGCGTTTTTAGCATGCGGGCGCGTCATGGTGCAAATGGTGACCGCGTAGTTCACTATGGTGTCGGAAACGGGAACGCGGCGCACCAGATCCTGGAGGGCGATGATCTCGCCGGCGCTGAGAACGGGCGTTATCTCTGGTATTATCGGCGAGGTGTAATTTTTGACGATCTCAATTTCATCATTATATTCAGGATAATCGATATATACGTTGAACATGAACCGGTCGAGCTGGGCCTCCGGCAGTGGATACGTGCCTTCCTGTTCGATCGGGTTCTGAGTGGCCAGAACGAAGAACGGCGGGGTAAGATCATACGTGCGCCCGCCGACCGTCACTTTATATTCCTGCATGGCCTGAAGGAGCGCCGCCTGAGTTTTAGGGGGAGTCCTGTTAATTTCGTCGGCGAGCAGTATGTTTGAAAATACGGGTCCTTTGATAAAACGGAAGGCGCGCTCTCCCGTCTTCGAGTCGGTTTCGATTATATCGGTGCCGGTGATATCGGAAGGCATAAGATCCGGTGTGAATTGAACCCGGTTGAACTTAAGGTCGAGCGCGCGCGCTATCGTCGAAATTAAAAGCGTCTTGGCGAGGCCCGGTACGCCGACTATCAGGACGTGGCCGCGGGCGAAAAGCGAGATCAGGACCTTTTCGACCACGTCTTTTTGTCCGACGATCACCTGAGCAACCTGGTGCTGGAGTTTTTTATACGAGTCGGAGAAGTTTTTGATCAGGCTGTGGTCGATCTGGATGTTTTCGTTTTTGTGCATCGGTTATCTTCCTTTATTTAACTAAAATTGTTTGCATGATAATTAACTGATATATCGCGATAAATAAGAGCTGGCGGCCTCGCAGGATTTTTTTTGAAGATTTCGCCGCCTTTAATAAAGCGACCCCTTCGCCTGTAAAGCGCGAAGGGGTATTGAAAACCCTGATATATTAAGTTAAGTTAATTCTTTCTTTTTCTTATTCAATAAATGCCCCATTAATTCGGCAGACTCATTTTTTCGCGGATCTTATCCATTTCTTTGAACTTATAGGTTCCCTGATACCATTGATAGTACCTGTCGGGCATGGGGCGCGCGAGCACCTTGCCTTCGCCGGAGGCTTCGACAATAAGAGGAGTGCCGTTTTTATCGCGGCCGGCGAAATAAAACGCGTGCCCCCAGCCGTCGTGCTCTTTGAGCAGTATGAAATCGCCGGGTTTCGCCGTCATCGGTGGAATTATGCCGTCGTCTTTCAACTGGGTGCCGTAATTCTGCAGCTGCCTGCCCGGAACTTTAGAATTGAAAGGAGGTTTGATGCCGTTCTTTTCACACATGTCCATATAAACACGCTGAACGAAGCCGCCGCAGTCGATGCCGGCGATGCTTTCGAACTCTTTGCGGGCCGTCGTCGAGTAATATTGATAGGTGCGCGGATTGACGTATTTTTCATAATACTCGTCGCCGTGGAGTTCTTTACGGTTGCCGGCGGCTATTTTCTGCTTGTACTGATCGAGGGAATCGAAACCGCCGATCTTGAAAGCCACGTTCGCTTCGACCCAGGGATCGGTGAAAGAGCGGAATACCGAGTTCCACTGTTCGTCTTTGAGCTGCGAGTGCATGGAGCTAATAATGGGTTCGGCCTCGGCCGGTTTACCTTCTTTGATCTTGCTTAAAGCCAGGTAATAGAGTATGTTTTTATTTTTAGGGTCTTTCGCGCGCGCCTGTTCGAATTTTGCGGAAGCGGCGGCGTAATTGCCCTTTTGAAATTCAACGTATCCGTCGGAGAGGACGTCGGCGATAGTGTGAGAGCCGAACAGGTTTCTGAAGAATTTACCGATGCCGCCGGTGATCTTGGGCGCGGCGGATATTTCGGGCGCGTACTTTAAAAGCTCGTCGAGTTTTTTCTGGAGCTTAGGGTCTGAAACGCTGACCGCGGGCGCCGCGGTTTCGGCCGCCTGAACGCCTGTCGCCGGCTTTGATTCGCTTGCAGAAACCTGCTGCTGTTCGCCGGCTTTGGCGAATTTTTCGTAATGCTGTTTGTAGTAGGTGTATATTTTTAATTTGTCGTCCATGTCGCCGCCGGTTATCTTGCCATCGTTGAAATCGCTCACGGACTGCATGCACGCTTTATAAGCGGCCTGCATCATGTTGTATGCCTCTTTCATATTCGCGGGCGCCTTGAGGTTCATCCCGCCTGTTTCGGCCAACGACGCGCCGAAGGAGAACGCGATAACTAAAAGGGCCATGACAGATATTTTTAATAAATTCTTCATACCTTTTGTCATAATAACCACCTCTTATATTTTTTTTAAAAAGTCGCTTATTTAAAACCTGAAATCTGATTTACTGCGCCATTAAAATAATGCCGATGAACGCAAATTTTTAACGTTTCACTAATTATACTAAATAAGTTTAGAAAATTCAACATTTTATGGCTAATAAATTTAATTTTTTGCCGGCCAGCGGAATCGCGAATTTAAACAGACGCTGAAAACGCCTATGAATGAGCGCCAAATTTAAATTTAAAATGCTTGAAAAAAACAGGCTCATAGTGATATAATTAAAATTTATGAACAAAAACCTCGAACTGATAATAAACGATCTGAAAAAAGGTATTGAAAGCCCCGACGCCGAAACGCGAAAGAAAAGCGTTCTGATGCTGTCGCGTATCGACGCGCCTGAAGTTATAGACGTGCTGCTTCCCCTGAAGAACGACAGCTCGGAAGAGCTCAGAAGAATAAGCGCTAAAATCATCGGCGTGCTGTCTCAGAAATATAACCAGGCGGCGCCGCTTGTATCTAAAGAGCATAAATATGAGATAAAGGCCGAAATAGAGAAATCCGGCTTCGACACGGAACTGCTTTCCGATTATCTGGCCTCGGGTGTCCGCGAGACCAAGATAGCCGCGATCACAGCTTTTTACGGCATTAAAAGCCGTGCGGCTCTGGATAAATTCAAAGACAAACTCGAGACGGAAAAGGACGTGGCGGTGGTGGCGACGCTCGTCAAAGCGATAGGAACGATGGGCGGTCCCGGCGATATCGATTATCTGGTTCGCTTCGTTTCATTCCACGATAACCGCGTCAAGTCGAACGCCATAGAATCTTTGTGTCTTCTAGGCGCAAACTACGAGGTGTTCGCCGACATTCTGCCGCTTATAGGCGACGCCGACGAACGCGTCAAAATCACAGCCTTTCAATATTTTTCGCGCATCGATAAAGACGTTATGGTGAGCGAGATCGCCAACATTTTAAGCGGAAACGACAACGAATTGAAAACTCTCGCCGTCAGGCTCACTTTTTTTTACGCCCCTGACATGTTCATCAAACTTTATGAAAAATATTTCCCCGGCTTCAATAACACACTGCAGTCTATAATCATCAATAACCTTAAAGAGTCGGTTGATCCGCGCGCGCTTGAATTCGTCAAAAAGTACGACGCCGTGGGGTTCGATTTCGATTTTATGGATTCGTCCTTTATAGAAGACAGCGCCGGGCGAGACATATTCGATATCGAAAACAACATCAAAAAAGACGAGGAGTTCTTTTTCGAAGAAGCGATGGTGCATTTCGAACTCGGCAATATAGAGCGCGCGCTCGTCGAACTCAACCGCGCGACGCGCGTGAACCCGAATTACGCCAGAGCATGGAAACAGAAAGCTTCCATATACTCCCAGCTCGAAGATTATAAAAAAGCGCTCGAATCCATCGAGCGCGCGATCGAGCTCAACCCTTCCGACGATGACGCGATATATAACAAGGCCCTTATACTCCAGCAGTCCGGTAAAGATAAAGAGGCGGAAAAATGCTTCGAGGCGACGCATAAACTGAAGTTCACCTTGAATGTTTTTACGCCATCCAGGGGCAAAAAAGTCAGCCAGAAGGAAATAAAGGATACCATCGACAGGCTGATAGGCGAAACCGGGTCCGCCGGCGAAAAATCGGCCGGCAACGAAGACGCTAATGACGCCATAGACCGGCTTATCAACGAGATAGTTGAAAACGGGCCGCCCCCCGCGGACGGCGGAATAAGCGCGGAACTTTTCAAAATTTCCGCGGGCGCTGTGCTCGACGAGGCTTCGAAAGAGCTGCCCGGGGTCGCCCGGGAAGAGAAAAAGCCGGAGGAAATAAAGCATGTGCCGAAATCCTCCGAAAACGACGCCGGAAAGTTAAAAAAAGAAGTGGCTCCCGCGTCGAAGAAGGAAACGTCGTCTCAGAAAATGTCCCCGCCGGCGGATAATGCCGCCGGGACGAAAAAAGACGGGGAACCCGCTGCATCAAAAGAAAAAAAGCCTGAACCCGCGGTGATCGACGACATCAAAAAAGCCCCGCCGAAAACTGAAGATAAAAAGTTCCCGCCGAAGAAGACCGGGCGCGAAACGCCGCCGTCGAAAAGATCCCCGGTGCCCGGGCCTAAAGAAAAAACTACCCAGCCATCGGTTTTGCCGTCTCAGGTTCCTTCTGCGCCCGCTGAATTTCCATCCGCGGCCCCCGACAGGAAGGCGGCGCGCAAAAAAAATGCTCCGGCCGCGCCGGTGGAGGATAATTTTCTGCGCAACGCCGCGCTCGGGTTCATCGCGTTTTCCATACTGGCTTTTATTCTGGTCGGCCTTTATTACAACTCGTCAAACGAGGCGGCGACCATAGTGTCTCTGGCCAGGCATTTTCAGGGCAGCGAGATCAACGGGGAGGTCGTACACCTCGAGAGGTTCGCATACATGGACGAATCCATACAGGAGCGCGTGGACTATAAAGGCGTGAATTTCAGCATCAGGATCCTGAAGGTTAAAAATCCGGCCAAGGCTGAAAATATCCGTAAAAACAAGGACGAGGGCCGCGTATGGCATGTCAACGGCAATTTTTTGATCGCCATAGACAAGGGCGACAGCGAGAAGATACTTTCGGCGTTCAAGAATTTCAAATGAGTTATAAGCAAACAATTTTTAAATAATTTAATAAATTTATCGACGGAGGAAAAAATGAGCATTCACATCGGAGCCAAAGAGGGCGAGATCGCAAAAACGGTTCTGCTGGCCGGAGATCCGCTAAGGGCAAAATTCGTGGCGGAAAATTTTCTGGAGGGCGCAGCCTGCTATAACAACGTCAGAGGCATGCTCGGCTACACCGGACTTTATAAGGGCAAGCGCGTCAGCGTTCAGGGCAGCGGAATGGGCATACCTTCCATTGCGATATACGCGAACGAACTCGTTACCTCCTACGGGGTAAAAAATTTGATCAGAATAGGCTCCTGCGGCTCGATGCAGGCGGAAGTGAAACTTTACGACATTATTCTGGCGATGACGGCCTGTACCGACTCCAGTTATAACAAACTGGTCTTCAACGGCGCGGATTATTCACCCGCGGCCGATTTCGGCCTGCTGCAGAGGGCGCACGGCGCAGCGAAACAGATGGGGGTTGACGCTAAGGTCGGCAATATCCTGGCCACCGACGTTTTTTACGGCGAAAATCCGGACGGATGGAAGCTGTGGGCGAAATACGGAGTTCTCGCCGTCGAGATGGAAACCACCGCGCTTTACACTATAGCGGCCCGGCACGGCGTCCGCGCCCTTACGATCCTGACGGTGAGCGACAGCCTGGTCACGCACGAGGCCACGACGAGCGAACAGCGGGAAAAGACGTTTACGAAGATGGCCGGGATCGCGCTTGAAACGGCCGCGGAATAAAGCGGCGGAAAGATCCGCGACAGGGCTTTTCATGGAGGATTTTATGAAATTTTTATTTACGGCGTCTGCGGCCGTCGTCATTTTTTTTCAGCCTTGTTTCCTGCTTGCTGGAATGCTCGACACCGCCGGATTGACCGAGGCTACGACGGAGGCCGAAATCGCTCGCGCCAGAGGCGTGGGGCGATTCGCCGCGGACCGTTCCTCCGCTGCCGCCGTGAAGGCACCGCCTGTTGAAAGCACTCAGGGGCACGCCCATCACGGAAAGTGCTGCGCGTTCAAACTCGTCAAATGCAATCTTGTCATAGTTTACGGAAAGGCCGACGGCAAAGATCACGAGGCCGTTAAAAACCAGGTCCGTGATTCGGCTATTTTCGAAACGCTCGTCGAGCATCTGAATTTTTTTATAGAGCTGCCTTCCGAACTCAAATTGAGGCTCGCCATGCTTGGCGAGGAGAACGCCTATTATGATCCCGAAAAAAAAGAGATAATCATATCATACGAGCTTCTAAAATATTTTTCGGACCTTGTCGATTTGCAAAAGGATATGAACGCCGATGAAAAAGCCGAACTGTTCGTCGATCTTGTCTTCTTCGTAACGCTGCACGAACTCGGGCATGCGCTCATCGACATATTCGACCTGCCTGTAACCGGCAAAGAAGAAGATGTGGCCGACCAGATAGCTTCGTGGATAATTTTGAAGACCTTCGGCGACGACGATCATCGGGCGGTTTTATCGCTGGTGAACGCTTCCGAATGGTTCGTCGCGGAATTCGACGCGTCGGCTCTTAAAGTCGAGGACCTCGAGTTCGCCGGCAGCCATTCTCTCGATCCGCAGCGATTTTACAATGTAATAGCCTGGGCGTACGGCTTTAATCCCGACGCGGCGGTCGCCGCTCTCGGAGCGGATATCGGCGAATTCCTCACGGACGAGCGCATCGAATCCGCCGCCGTTGAGTTCGACAGGATCGACAGAAGTTTCGCAGTGCTGCTGAAAAAATATTTAAAGTAGAGGCCCCTTTTCTTTTCCGGTTTTAATTTAATTCGATCAATTCGTAATCCATCGTTCCCAGTCCTATTTTTTCGCCGTGCTCGAGCTGGTGAAGAGGGTTGAGAGGGTTTTCGCTCTCGTAGTCGAAAGCGTAGCCGTTCATTTTCTTCACCATGTCGATTGTGGCCTTGTCAAGGGCGACGGGATCGCCCGATGCGAGAATGCCGATGTCTTCCATGACGCAAGCTTCGCCTTTCGCCATGCAGTCGCATTCTTTCGTGACGTGTATTATATGGTTGGTAAGCATTATCCGGTCTTTTTTTCCAAAAATAACGCCGAGCGCGTGTTCGGCCATCTTTTCCTGAACTATTTTCGACGACTGCTTCCACGAGTATTTAACTGCCTCGAACTTGCATACTGCAAGACACTCACCGCATCCTATACATTTTGCGTGATCTATTGAAAATGCCGCATCGCCCGGGCTGATGGCTCCGGCGGGACAGAAGGCGCGGCAGCGGCCGCATTTAGTGCATTTTTTCGCGTTGATCGAAGGCAGAACTCCCGAATGCTGGCTGAGCTTGCCTCCGCGCGAGGCAAGACCCATTCCAATGTTTTTGATCGCGGCGCCTATGCCGGTTATGATATGGCCCGTAACGTGGCTCAGGCAGATGATGGAATCGTAGTGGGAGACATCGCCGGCCACGAATATCTCTTTATTGTGCCTGGCGTTTATTTTAACGGCCGTCTGTGAATGGCCGAGAAGGCCGTCTGCCATGATTATAGGGACTCCCGTTTTTTCAAAAGTGAAGCCGTGCTCGTAGGCAATTTTCAAATGATCGTAGGCGTTGGAACGCTCGCCCACGTAGAGCGTCGAAGTTTCGACCAGGAACGGCCGCGCCTTTCGGGCTTTTATCGCGTCGGCGAGCGCCTTTACGGTTTCCGGTTTTATATGGCCGATATTGTCTTTGTCTCCGAAGTGCATTTTGATCGCCACGAAATCCTTTTCTTTTATCGCCGAAAACGCGTCGAGCTTCATTATCAGATCGAGGTTGACGCCGGCTATATCTTTAGCGCCCTCCTTTTTTCTGATGCTTTTGAAGTAAACCGCCGCTTTGGTCTTTGCTTTGCTGTTTGGCATAAAAAATTCCTTTCTTTTTCCTTTGTACATTTAGTTTATGTTATAAATTTTTTGCTAATAGCATTCGTGAAATTTTAAATTTATTATATAACTAAACTATGCCTGAATTCAACCGATATTTTATGTAATTGAGAAATTTTCTTGAACGGCTATCGATAAGTTTTATTAAAGATATTTAATAACTTGTTAAATCAAAGAGGTGACGCAGCATGAATCAAAGCAAATATCATTCGCATTTATTCGAAGGACTATTCAAAGAATCCAGGAACCCGGTCAAAAACACTTTTGAAATGATGCAGGAAGTTATGAAATCTAAAACCGATATATTCAGCGACAATGTTTTTATTTCAGAGATGAATCCGGTCTAAACGATATTAAAGATTATGGTTATAAAACGCGCGGCGTGCCTTTAAAAATAATGGCGCCCGCGCGTTTTTCATTTAAAAATTTATAGATGACAAAAGCCGTCAACTATTTTTCTTTTTTAATTGACAAAATTTTCATTTTATTGTAATATAATTTTAAAAAAAGTACGGAGGGGATTTATATCAGCACAAAACTGTTTTCAGCTATAAACAAACAGGCAGGTTTTG
>Ga0209212_1002293_pt1 | contig 27675 bp, 18 predicted proteins | sample RifGroC2_FD_183996 | JGI IMG/M metagenome (GOLD analysis project Ga0209212, IMG submission 183996) | Groundwater microbial communities from Rifle, Colorado, USA - Groundwater C2 (SPAdes) (version 2) | ecosystem: Environmental > Aquatic > Deep subsurface > Groundwater | place: Rifle, Colorado... | reverse complement strand
CAAGCCAGCCGGCCGGAAGCATAGGCGGGTTCGAGCAGAATTCGCCCAACCATATCGGCATACAGTTCCACGAATTCGAAGGGCGCGTAGAATCGACGAAAACCACTATGGACCGCATCCGCGAAAGACTGCACGGCATTGCGGGCGTCAATATATTTCTCGCCGAAGGCCAGCACGGACCGCCGACCGGGCCGCCCATCAACCTGGAGATATCCGGCGACAACTTTCAGGTGCTCGGAATGATCGCTGAAAAAATGAAGGAAGTTATTAAAAACATACCTCACGTAAAAGACGTCGAGGACGATTACGTAAAAGGCACGCCGAACTTCGAATTCGTCGTCGACCGCAAAAAAGCAGGCCTTTACGGGCTGACCGTCGGTTCCATCGGAAGCGTCATAAAAACCGCCATAAACGGCTGGAAGGTATCGACCTACCGCGAGGGAAACGACAGTTACGACATAGTAATTAAAATGAAGAACGCCTACAGGCGCGACGTCGATTTCTTCAAAAAACTTTTCATACCGACGCCGCAGTTCGGCCTTGTCCCGCTCGCCGACCTCATAACGGTCAATTACACGGGCGGTTTCGGCTCGATCAACCGCATCAACAACCAGAGGGTCGTGACGGTAAAGGCGAAGGTCGACACAAATAAGATCCCCGGCGCCGTGGCGCGCGCTATCGCAGAAAAGGTCCTCAAGCAATACGAACTGCCGCCCGGGTACACCGTCAAATTCACCGGCGAAAACCAGGAGCAGGACGACGCCGAGGCTTTTCTGAGCGAGGCCTTCATGATCGCGCTCGGGCTGATATTCTTCGTTCTGGTCATGCAGTTCAACTCGGTGTCGCATACCATGATCATCATGATATCGGTCATTTTATCGCTCGGCGGCGTGTTTCTGGGCCTGGGCATTTCCAATATCCCGTTCGGTATAATAATGACGGGCATAGGCGTGATATCGCTCGCCGGCGTCGTCGTCAATAACGCCATTGTGCTTATTGATTATATGAACCAGCTTATAGCGCGCGGGTACGAGCTCACAGACGCCGTCGTTTTCGCCGGCCAGACGAGGTTCCGGCCCGTGCTACTAACCGCGATAACGACGATACTCGGCCTTATCCCGATGATAACGGGTATCTCGTACGATTTCAAACGCATGAAGCTGCTGACGGCTTCCGAATCCACTTTCTGGTGGTATTCGATGTCCGTGGTCGTGGCTTACGGCCTCGCTTTCGCGACCTTTCTGACGCTGATAGTGGTGCCGGTCTGTTATCATCTGATAACAGACGTTAATAACAGAATTTCCAGATTCTTTGCTTATAAAAAACAATAAGGGATTTTCATAATAAAAAAGGGCGGCCGCAAGGCCGCCCTGAAATAAATTTTGGAGAATTAAAATGCCGAACGAACCGAAACCGTCTAAACCTATAGGATACTTTGTAGCGGCCGTTATGTTCATATACGCGGCCTACGCGTTTTATTTCATATTCAAGGCGGCCGGCTCTTACAAAGGCCGCGCCGACGGCGTCGTTACCAAGGTCGAAAGTTCGTTCATTCCCGGAAATAAGATTTACGTAAGCCAGTTCAATAATTTCGTCAGTTACGAATTCATCGACGAAAAAGGCAATAAAATAAAAGGAGAGGCAAATTCGCTGATGCTCTCCTTTGAAAAAGTGAATTCAAAAATTCTTATATTCTACGACAGAAGCGCGCCTTCTGAAAACGTTCCGTACAAAGCGCTTTACGGCTACGCCGCGGCGGGCATAACGCTCGCGGCCATAGCAGCGATTCTTCTGAATTATATCGTTAAATTATAATCCATCTGCGTCCCGACTCCGCATTTTTATCTTCCGAACACCTGAACGCCGACGCTCGAAGTGTGCATCTGCATCTGCCCGTATGCCGCCGCCTCTGAATGAGTGAAGGCGCTCTTTTTGAAAACCTGCACCCAGAAATCGACATTGTCGCCGGCGGAAAATATTCCGGCGGGAATAGTCGCGGTGTTCGTGGTCTGGCAGCCGTCATAAAATTTCTGCATCGCAACGGGATCGTAAAATTTAGACTCCCTCACGTCGACGGAGGACCATATTATAGACACCTGGCTCCAGTCGCTATTAGCAGGTATTTTAGACGCGGTAAAACAATAAACGTAATCTTCCCCGAGCGAATCCCAGGTGACGGTAACGGGCGAAGAAACGCTGAAATTCGAGTCCTGCGTGTGAGAAGTTATCTTCATCGCCGGCAGATAGCTGAATGAATTAGTTACGCTTACTTCCGTCCCGTTTACATTGAATTTGAAAATGCCCGTCTCTGAGCCAGCCGCGACAGACGCGACCGTCATATACGGATGCTGCGCCGATGCCGGGTTGGTCCTCGGATCTATAATAGAACCCACGGATATTTTAGGATTTCCATATGAATAATTCGCCACGGCGCAGCCGTTATAAGAGTTAGCTGCAAAATTATAAACCTGGCCGTTCGGCGCCGTCACGGTATGATTGCCTGAAGGTATCTTTTTCGTATCCGTATTGGCCAGAACGAAAAACATCTTTTTCTCCGGCGTACTCACGCTGCCGTTATCGCCGTCAGTCTTCATTCCGAGCATTACATAACCGCCGGCCGTCGGGGCCGTAACGGGCACGCTGCCGCCTGTAAAATTGAGAGCGCCGCCCGTAAAACTCAGCGTGGTGTTATCGTAAACGTTTACGAAATAAGATTCGCCAGTTTTGAACTGCGGATCGGCGCCGTCAAGCTGCTGCGGCGTTCCGTCTGCGCCGGCGACGACCTGAATGAATGAACCGGCGGCGGGGCTCCATTTATAAAGCCCCTTGATTATGCCGAAACTTTTCATCAGGCCGGAAAAAGTAGTCGCCGAAACGCTCTGTGATATGCCTATCAAATTAAAGCCGGTTTTCAGCGAAATATCGGAAACGGCTGTAACCGAAGTTCCGGAGACGGTAACGGAAGCCGCGGCCGTAGATTTTATGATATAGCCTTTTCCGGCGCCAAGGGACGAAAGCGAGCCTTCATTGACGCTCAGAAAACTTCCGGCCGCCGCGCTGAAAAGATATATGTCCTCAATTTCGGCGACGCGCGTTTTCAGCTGCAGCGGCGTTTCCGACGGCGCGACCGTGAAACTTATAAAATTAAAGCCAATTTTCAGTGCGATACTTTGCTGCGCATGCGCCGAAGAAACTCCCGATAAAAAGATAAAAACCAATAAAATAAAAAATAAAATTTTGCGTGACATCCAGACATCTCCTTGTTTTATATAAAATTCTTTAACAGCTCATTAAAAATATGCTTTCAACCGGGGTATTTTATATCAACTTGCTTGAAATGTCAATATATGCAACTTTAAAAATGGTTGATATGTAACTTTTATTGTGATAAAATAAAAATAACGAAAGGAGGTGAACAAATGAAAAAATTATCCATCTTAGTTGCTATTCCGCTTTTAACAACGCTTTTATTTTCCGCCCCGTCTTACGCGGCCGATGAAAAAACCGCGGCCGCTACGGCCGAGACCGCCATCGTAAAAGACGACGCGGGTACAGCGGAGGTAAAAACCGCGGAGATAGTCAGCCCGAAAGACATCTTTGAAAAAGTACAGACCAGCGAGATTCTGCTTGTCTGCGCTTATCCCGACGATGAGAAATTCGCCAAAAACCACCTTAAAGGCGCGATCTCTTTCAAAGACTTCGAAGCTCAGATCAAAGACGCCGGGCAGTCGAAGCTGATCGTTTTCTACTGAGGATGAAAGCAGGATGCTACAGCCGCAAGTCTTGCGGCCCAATACCTGGCAAAAGGATACAACGCGAAAGTGCTCGGTGGGGGCATAAAAGCGTGGAAAGAAGCCGGTTACGAACTGATCACACACGAAGAAAAAAAATAAGTTTAACCGGAACAATTCAAAAAGACGGACGATTATTTCGTCCGTTTTTTTATTTCAAAATATAATATAAAATGAAAAACGGGCCGTCATTAACAAATATATGGCAAATATAACGATTTTATTATATAATATTTTTAAAAAAGATTTCAATAAATAATAACATAACGCGATTCAAAATTCTAAAGATCGAGGGTATGGATATGGCCGCGAAAAAATATTTAAACCGATTGTTTTCATTGCTATTGACCGGATCTCTTATTGCGGGAACGGTTCCATCCGGAGCCGCCTCGGCGGGCGAACTAATCGACGCCGTTAAAAAAGGCGATACAAAAAAAGCGGCTGAAGCGCTTAAAAAAAATCCGCTTTCGATCGGCGAAAAAGAAAAATATGAAACCGGGCCGCTGCATTTAGCCGCGATGAAAGGCGATAAAGAAATGATAAAGCTGCTCGCCGTAAATAAGGCCGATATCAACGGCCGCGACTATTTCAATAAAACGCCCCTTTTTCTTGCGTCTTCGCCCGAAGCGGCGGATTTGCTCATATCCCTGGGCGCGGATATCAAAGCCGTGGACAAGCACGAAAACGGCCTGCTGCACGAAGCGGTGAAACACAAAAAAGCCGCGCTGGCTTATTACTATAAATTAAAAGGCCTCGACATAAATGCTAAAAACGATACCGGGCAGACGCCGCTTTCGCTCAGCGTCGAAACCGGCGAATTCAATGTTTTTGCGGTGCTTATCGCCGCGGGCGCGGAGGTTAATTCAAAAGAAAAATTCTTTGAATGGAGCCCGCTCCACATTGCGGTCATGAACGGCCGAAGTAAAATGGCCGAAGTTCTTATAGAACAAAAAGCCGCGCTGGAGGCGGCCGATAGACTCGGAAAAACGCCGCTCCATTATGCTAAATCGATAGAAATGTGGAAATTTCTAATATCAAAAAATGCGAATATATCGGCCGCGTCGAAAAAAGGCGAAACCGTTCTTCACAGCGCCGCCGCCGCAAATAATGCCGAACTTCTGCAATTTTTGATCGCCGGAGGAGGCTTCGACGTGAATAAAAAGGACAATGAAGGCGAAACAGCTTTATTCAAGACGGCCGTTCACCGCTCGAAAGATGCCATGAAATTGCTTCTCGAAAAAGGCGCGGATATCGACGCGCGCGACAACGGCGGCGGGCATATTCTTCCAACGGCCATAAGTTCAGGCGATACTTCCACGGTAGCACTCCTTCTTGAAAACGGCGCGGACATAAATGTGAAAGATAAATATAAAAACGGCGTTGTGCACATTTGCACATCCATTGAAATGGCCGAACTTCTGCTTAAACACGGAGCCGATATAAACGCGCGCGACGAGAACGGATGCTCGCCCCTTCACGGCGTCAGAAAAACCGATCTGTGCGAATTTTTAATATCGAAGGGGGCGGACATAAACGCCCAGGACGCCCGCGGCATGACGCCTCTGATGGAAGCAGCGTCTAAAGGCGATTTCGAGATCGCCGTCTTGCTGATGTCTAAAAAAGCCGATACCGGCTTGAAGTCGGCCGGCGGCGAAACGGCGATACATTTCGCCGTAAGAGGCTTCAACGAAGAAAAAATCGAAAATTTTAAAAAGATCATCGACGCGCTTATCGCAAAGGGCGCAGATATAAACGCAAAGGCAAGTTTCGGCGACACTCCCATCTTTTCAGCCTTCCAGCCCGAGCTCATAAAACACGCGATAGATAAGGGCGCGGACGTTAACGCCGCCGACAATTTCGGTCGCGCGCCCCTGCACCGCGCCATGAACGCGAAAACCGCCGCGATCCTGCTCGAAAAGGGCGCGGCCCTCGAAGCCAGGGACGTCAATGGCGCCACGCCTCTCTGCCATGCCGCCTCTTACGATAAAGAACTGACGGAATTTTTAATATCTAAGGGCGCGGACGTTAACGCCAGAGGATACGGTCAGAGAACCGTGAAAAGATCTTCGATGGAGCATCTGTGGCAGGCGCCGATCCTGCTCGCCGCGTATTACCGCAAGACCGGCATAGCGGAGCTGCTACTCGCGAAGGGCGCTAAAATAGATACCGCAGGCGACGACGGAAAGACCGCGATTCATCTGGCCGCCATGGACGGATCTAAAACCATGATCGAATTATTGATCGCTCGCGGCGCCGCCGTGAACGCCGCGGACAATTTTGGCAATTCGCCGCTGAAACTGGCGCTCGAAAACGGCAGGATCGAGGCCTCGGAAATATTGAGAAAACGCGGCGCTAAATAGCATTATTTTAAAAAGCGTCCGGACCCGGCCTCGAAAAATCACGTCTTTATTATTTTTTAAGCGTCATTTATCTTTTTTTAAATGAACACTCGTTCATTTAATTTCTATTTTTATTGACATTTATCAAAAAAAGTAGTAAAATATCGTTAATAAGAATCCCGTTAAATGAACACGCGTTCATAACGGCGCGCGGATGCCGTAAATATATTACCCGCGGCGGTTCCGGTTAAGAGCTCATAATTATCGTCTTTCGTTTTTTACCAAAATAATTTACATACCATTAAGGAGTTTTTATGTATTTAGCTGAAGTCAGCGTCTCAAGGCCTGTCTTTACGACCATGGTCATATCGGCGCTCGTGGTTTTCGGTTTGATCTGCTATACGATGATCGGCGTCGATCTGTTCCCGAACGTAGATTTCCCGTTCGTGACGGTGACCACCATTTTAAAGGGCGGCTCGCCTGAAACGATGGAACTCAAGGTCACCGACAAGATAGAAGAAGCGGTGAATACCATAAGCGGCATCAAGGAGCTGCGCTCGGTCTCGCTTGAAAATATAAGCCAGGTAATAATCCAGTTCGAGCTGGAAAAGAACGTCGACATAGTGGCGCAGGAGGTCCGCGACAAAGTCGCCCGCGTGAAGGGCGATCTGCCGCTCGAAGCGGAAACCCCGATCGTCGAAAAACTCGACGTCGGAGCTAAGCCGATCATGGCTATGGTCCTGTCGTCGGATAAAGACATAAAGGAAACGACGCGCTACGCGAAGGACGTAGTAAAGGAATCGCTTCAAAAGATCAACGGCGTCGGCTCGGTTAAAATAATAGGCGGCCTCGAGCGCCAGATAAGGATCTGGCTTCACAACGAGAAGATGGTGCGCCACGACATTACCGTGAGCGAGGCGGCGCGCGCGCTTCAGACCGAAAATATCGAAATACCCGGCGGCAACCTCGAAACCGGCCCCAGAGACATAGTCGTAAAGGTAAAAGGCGAGGTCGAAAGGGTCGAAGATTTTAAAAAGGTGAACGTCGCCATCAAAAACGGCTATGTGGTCAAACTCGGCGACATAGCGACGATCGAGGACGGCGTCGAAGACCAGAAAAACTTCGCCCGCCTGAACGGCAGCCGCGCCGTCGCCATCCAGGTTTCGAAGCAAAGCGGCACCAACACCGTCAAAGTGGCCGACGCCGTTAAAAAAGCCGTCGACCAGCTGAAATCGAACCTTCCCGCCGGCATGAAAATGATAATAGTATCCGACCAGTCTAAATTCATAAAAATCTCCATAGAAGAGGTTTTCTTTCATCTGCTGTTCGGCGGCGGCCTCGCGATTTTCATAGTTTTCGTTTTCCTGAGAAACATTAAAACCACGTTAATATCTGCCATGGCCATTCCGACATCAGTCATATCGACCTTCGCGTTCATGAAATACATGAATTTCACTTTCAATAATCTCACCATGCTCGCGCTTTCGATCTCGATAGGCATGCTCATAGACGACGCCATAGTCGTTCTTGAAAATATATACCGCCACCAGGCCGAAGAAGAAAAAGACATGCGCGAAGCGGCTTTGCACGGCACGGCCGAGATAGGCCTCGCGGTTCTGGCCACCACATTTTCGATAGTGGCGGTTTTCGTGCCGGTGGCATTCATGAAAGGCATGATAGGAAAGTTCTTCTTCGAATTCGGCATGACGGTCACATTCGCTGTTTTAATATCGCTTTTCATATCGTTCACTCTGACGCCGATGCTTTGTTCCCGCTTTATGCGCGTCCACAAAGAGCACGGTTTTATCTTTAACTTTCTCGAAAAAATATATAATTTAATAGATAACGCTTACATATGGATATTAAGAAAAAGCCTTAATATGCGCCTTGTAGTAATTATTTTAAGCGCGCTGCTTTTATATTCGAGCCTGATCCTCGCAAAGAACATTAAATCGGAGTTCAAGCCGGCCGAAGACAAAGACCAGTTCGGCGTGAACATCGAAATGCCGACCGGTTCCTCGATCGATTTCACCCAGAACGCGGTAAAACAAATAGAAGAAATGTTATTAAGCGACAAAAAATATATTAAAAACGTATTTACGACGATCGGCGCCGACGCGCAGGAAAAAGCCAACGCGGCCAGCATATTCGTCGAACTGATCCCGAAGGTTGAAAGACTCCAGAAAAATCAAACGGCGTTCATGAAAGAATACCGTGAAAAGTTAAAAAACTTCAAAGGCGGGATCGTATCGGTCGAAGAAGTTTCAGACATATCCATCGGCGGCGGCCGCCAGTCGCCGTTCCAGCTGGTTTTACAGGGGCCCGATCTGGAAAAATTAGACGGATACTTCGATAAAATAATAGGACAGATGAAAAAACAGAAGGGGTTCGTCGATATAGACACCACTTATAAAACCGGCAAACCCGAGCTCAGCGTTTATATTGACCGCGACCGCGCCTCGCAGCTTTTCGTTCCGATCGCATCGATCGCATCCGCCGTAAGAACGCTCGTCGCCGGCGAAAAAATATCAAAATTCAAGGACGGCGGCAATCAGTACGACGTCAATTTAAGACTCGCGCTCAACGAAAGAAACGACCTCGGGAGCATAAACAATTTTTACGTCCGCTCGCTCACGGGCCAGGCAATTGATTTCAGAAACCTGGTCACCTCGAAGGAAAGTTTCGGCCCGACCCAGATCGACCGCCTCAACAGGCAAAGACAGATCACTTTGTACGCTAACCTCGAAAATATACCTCTCGGCGACGCCATTTCGAGCGTCAGAAAGATAGCCGAAGACCTGAAAATGCCGCCCGAATATACATTCCGCTTCGCAGGGTTCGCCGACATAATGAAGGAATCGTTCGAAAACATTTTCTTCGCAATGTTTCTCGCCGTTATAATAGTTTATATGATCCTGGCGTCGCAGTTTGAAAGTTTCGTCCACCCGTTCACGATAATGCTCTCGCTGCCTCTTTCAATCGTGGGCGCGCTCGGCGGCCTTCTGATCGCGGGCGAATATCTGAGCATATTCAGCCTTATCGGCATAATAATGCTCATGGGGCTCGTCACTAAAAACGCGATACTGCTCATAGATTACGTGATAACTTTAAGGGATCGCGGCGCCAGCCGTTTCGACGCTTTGATAAAAGCCGGGCCTACAAGGCTCAGGCCGATATTGATGACTACGCTGGCTATGATATTCGGCATGCTGCCCATCGCGCTGGCGAACGGCCCCGGCTCCGAAACCAGAAGCCCTATGGCCGTTTGCGTTATCGGCGGCCTGATCACATCGACGCTTCTCACGCTGGTGGTCGTGCCCGTAGTTTACACGCTGTTAGACGATCTGATAGTTTTTTTCGGCGGTAAAAAAGAAGCGGCCGGCAAATAGCCGCTTATTAGAAGTGGCGATTAATATAAGTTGACAGGCATACCCTGAATGTAATAAAATGAATGAAATTCAAAGGAGCGATAAATAAAATGGGCTGGATCAAAAATATAATATTTATTATAGTGTTACTCACGCAAATAATACCGGCGCAGCGCGCAGCCGCTTCCGCCTCATCCACCGCCGAAAACGAAATACTTGTCTTCGGCGCTTCCGCCGCGTACAGAACGGTCAGCATCGCCGCTAAAGTGGCCGGCAACGTCGAATACATGCCGTTCGCCGAAGGCGACTATATCAAATCAGGCGAAGTGGTCCTGCGCGTCGAAAAAACCGATTACGAACTGCAGGTGGCCCTCGCGCGCACACAGGTCGAACGCGCTAAAATAGCTCTGGATCAGGCCAACCTCGAATTCAGCAGACTTAACGAACTCGTAAAAAGCAATTCGGCGTCGGTTCAGATGAAAGACAACGCCCTTTACGCCAAATTATCGGCGCAGGCAAACCTCGCCACCGCCGTAGCGAGCCTTAAAATAGCCGAAAATATGCTCAATAACGCTGAAATATGCGCACCCATGAACGGTTTCGTGTCGGTAAAACACCGCGAACCCGGCGATTATGCCGACAAGGCAAAACCGGTCTACGATATCGTCGATCTCGATATCATCAAGGCTAACCTTAAAGTCCCCGAACTTCTCATATCTGAAATAAAAAAGGGCGATAAAATAAATATCAGCGTCGACGTTTATCCCGATGAAACCTTCAGCGGCGAAATATATGAGCTCAGCCCCGTCGGCGATCCGCTGACGCATTTTTTCAAGGTGACGGCCCTGATCAAAAACACGGAGCATAAACTGAAAGCCGGAATGTTTTTGAAGGCTCTGATCAAAACTGATAAAAAATAAAAGTTAAAATCTCAGCCATGTTCCCTGCTACGATCCTAACCGAATTAAAACATTTTACCGCGCAAATTCAGGAAAGAAACATTTAAAATGACCGTTTCAGACAATAAAAAGCTCATAAATATTATAATTCTTATCATCGCGCTGTATCTGGCCAACACATTTCTCGCGATGAAAAAGATCGATCTCGGCTTCGTGTTCACGCAGGGCGTAATAATAGCCTTCGGAATACTTGCGATCGTAGTCCATGAAGTGTCGCACGGTTACATGGCGTACGCGCTCGGCGACAATACCGCTCGCGACGCGGGCCGGCTTTCGCTTAATCCAATAAAGCATTTCGATCCGCTCGGAGTGCTCGCGATGATCGTGGCGCACATAGGCTGGGCGAAACCAGTTCCGGTCGATTATACCGCTTTCAAAAAGCCCAGGCGCGACATAATTCTGGTAGCGCTCGCAGGTCCCCTGTCGAACCTCGCGCTAGCGGTCATTTTTGCCACAATCATAAAATATTTTATGAGGTTCGCCGGCATAAATCTATTTTCAAACCTCGAAGACCCCGGCGTTTACGCGGCCATGCTCATCATAAAAGCCATGATAATCGGCGGCGTTCAGATCAATCTCATACTCATGTGTTTTAACCTGCTGCCCCTGCCGCCGCTGGACGGCTCGAAAGTGATCATGTGCCTTCTGCCTGAAAAACAGGCGCGGCAGTTCGCTAAACTCGAAACATACGGTCTTTTCATTATTCTTGCCCTTGTGTATTTCAGGAAGCTCGACCCGTTCGTTTTCGGCCCGGCCGAATTCATCTATAAGCACCTTCAATATTATATCTTAATCAGATAGACATTTCGCGGCCGGCGGCGCGGTTAAAAACTTTGATCGCGAGCTGTCGAAGGTAATCGGGATTTTGATTTTAGTTGACATTTTTTATTAAAAATGATATAAGTTTAAGTAACTAAATACGAAAATTTACGGAGGTAACGATAAGTGAAAATTTACGGAATAATAGCTTTTGTTTTGATTTTCTCGATGGCTCCCTTTATCAAAGCAGGCATCGCGATGGCTCAGGAAAATAAAGGCACGGACGAAGTCGCTATAGACGATAAAGCCCTTCCGCAAGCCAAAATAACTACCAAATACGGCGATATGATCGTCGAACTGCTCGAAGACGAAACTCCCAATACGGTAGCCAATTTCGTCAGCCTTATCGAAAAAGGATATTACGACGGACTGAAATTCCATAGAGTAGTGCCCGATTTCGTTATTCAGGGCGGCGACCCTACCGGAACCGGCGCGGGCGGCCCCGGATACCGCATCAAATGTGAAGCCGAGACCAACAAAACCAAGCACTCGCGCGGCGTTCTGTCGATGGCGCACGCGGGCAAAGACACCGGCGGAAGCCAGTTCTTCGTAACGCACCGCGCCACACCGCATCTGGACGGCAAACACACCGTATTCGGACGCGTCATATCGGGCGTCGAAATAGTCGATAAAGTGCAGCAGGGCGACCTCATGGATAAAGTAACCATGATCAAAAAAAGAAGCCACAAATACGAACCTGAAACACTGAAAGATTAATTTATAGTAAGCGAAATTAGTTAGTTTACATCAGGAAGGCCGGCAATAATTTTTCGGAGCGAAGCCTCTGCAGGCGCCGTATGCGCCGAGGAACAGCGAGCGTAGAAAAGATTATTGCCGGACAGCAAAATTAATTTATGTCTTTACTATAATCTGCAATTTAAGGCATTACAAGGTGCGCTTTGATCAATAAACAAGCGGCAGTTAAAAAACAGAAAATATTGATAGTCGACGACGAAGAAGTATTCCGCAAGCTGCTTTTATCGAAACTTAAAGACGATTACGAAGTGGAAGTCGCCATCGACGGTATGGAAGCGCTTGAAAAAGTCAAATATTTCAAGGCCGATCTTTTTCTTATCGATCGGACGATGCCTAATATGGACGGCGTCGAGCTTATCAAAAATTTGCGGCAGTCGACTGAATTCATTGCCACACCTATAATAATGCTCACCGCGCGCGATCAGGTCAAAGATAAGGTTCAGGGCTTCGCCGTCGGCGCCGACGATTACGTCACCAAGCCGTTCAACCTTCTTGAACTTAGCTCCCGGATAGAATCGTTCTTAAAGAAAAGCAAAAAAAATAAATACGTAAGCACGCTTCTTTCCACACTGGGAAACGACACCAGCGAAGCGGACATAGATCTTTTAGGCCACGACCTTAAGGCAGCCTCGACCATACAGCTTAATTTAATGCCTTCATTATTCCCGGTCAGCGAAAAATTTCAGTTCGGCGCGAAAATGATACCGGCAAAAATAGTAGGCGGCGACTTTTACGACTTTATCCCCTTCGAAAACGACAGGGTGGTCATATGCCTCGGCGACGTTTCCGGAAAGGGCATAACGGCCGCGCTTCTGATGATAATGATAAGGACGATCATAAGGGTGCTTCTGGCCGAAAGATTATCCCTGGTCGATATATGCCAGAGGATCAACGCCATGCTGATAAGAGACGTCGGCATGGGAAAATTCGTGACCATGTTCATCGGCGTTCTGAATATGGAGACAGGCTGCTTCGAATCATACGTGAACGCGGGACATCTGCCGCCGTATTTAATAAAAAAGGACCTGAGCGTGACCGTGCTCGATACTACCGCTCCTTTCCTTGGCGCTTTTCCGGACATTGAAATAACCGGCGACAGCGTTCAGCTCGACAAAGGCGACCTGCTGGCGATATATACCGACGGAATTCCAGAGCTGGAGCAGTCTTCGAACGTTTTTTTCGGAGACGAAAGATTTCTCGAGCTGCTTAAAAAATTATACCCCCTGGCGCCAAACGAGATAATAGAAAAGACCGTCGAGGAACTCACAGCTTTTTCCACGAATAAAAGCGACGATATTACTCTGGTCTTCGTAAAACATAAAGCGTAAAATATCAAGCATGAAGCATAAGTAACGGCATCGACAATAAAAAGGAGAACAATCTCACGATGATAACCGCTAAATTTGAAAACATGGGCACATATGGAATAATTTCGGTTGAAGGCGAAGTTAACATACTTAACAACAACGAATTCAAAAGTATTTTTAATGAAGCGTTTAACGCCGGCCAGTACAAGATCGTAGTCAACTTCAGTAAAACTACTTACATCGATTCGTCCGCCATTTCCGTCATTATTTCGGCGCGGAACACTATCGTGTCGAAAAACGGCGTAATAACGTTCTGCAACCTGCCGGTCACTATCGAAAAGGTTTTCGGGATCATCGGATTCAAAGGCGTCGTCAATTTCTTTAAAACTATCGAAGAGGCCGTAGCGTTCATAGAATCTAAATAAAACGGTTCGGCCGCGAAGTTTTTGTAAAATTTGATTATTGTTTTTTTGATCTTGATTTTGATCTTGATTTTTGATTATTGACCTGGTTTAAAAAAGAAAATTATAATTTCATAATATAGCGCACGTTTTAACCTGCTATATTAAATTTGTTTAATTAAAGGCAAGGTGTTCATTTATGTCTAGCTCATCCCAGTTTAATCCCATCTCCATTCCCTTCAGAAAGATCATCTGCAAATCATGCCAGACCGTCGGCTCGACCGAAACCGGTTTCAAAATATTCGATTCCGAAGTTAAAGACCGGGCTCTCGCCGTCTGCGATTCATGCGGCGCCTCCAATTTAATAAGAAAAGAAAGAATTTAAATAACCGGCTTAACTAAAACGATTTGGTTTTAAACCCGAACCTGACCCTCTTGAAAAGCGGGCGGCCGTCGGTGTCTTCCAGACCGTTGGTTATGGTCACGCTGTACAGGGTATTGTTTTTAAGCGGCGATTCCGCTTTGAACGTAACCTTGCGGCCGGTAGGATCGAGCGAAATTCTTCCTCTAACGCTCTTAACGCCGTCAGATACGAGTATCGTATATTCGTTGGCGGTATTTTCATTCACGACTTTATTGAATACGGCCGTTATTTCCATGTCGCGGTCGATATTCAGTTCGTTGTCGCGCGGATAGGTCGTCATAAGTTCAAATTTCGAGTTGTCGCGCGGCTTTCCGACCGTGAACGCCCATGAAATTCCCTTTTCAAGAGGATTTCCCGCCGCGTCTGTCACGCCTTCGGTTAAGGTGACCCTGTAAACGCTGCCTTCCCTGAGTTCTTCGGACGGAGTAAACACGGCGGTGTTTTTTGCCGGAAGGTAAGATATTCTACCGTCTACGGTTTCGCCGTTGGTCTCGTTGTTGACGAAGAAAGTGAATCTGTTCATAGTGGCGGCCTTTATCTTCTTGGTCAGTACGGCCTGTATCTGAATGTTTTTAGCGACGGCTACCGAGGCGTTGGCGGGAATTACGCTCTTCACTTTAGGTTTTTCAAAATCCGGCTTTTCCATGGTTTTAAACTGTGACACGAAGCGCGCGCCCATTTTATTGGAACTGTGATCGGAAACTTCGGGCGAAACTTCTATGGTGTGCATTTTGTCGAAATCGAGGCTGCGTTCGGGCCTTATCATTACCGAGCAGGAATCGGGCTGGTAGATGATCTCGCATCCGACTGACTTCGGCCCGGCGGAAAGTCTGAAAGCGTCGCCGCCGATAGTGAGCGTGTCGAGAGACTCGCTGAACCTGAGGTAGATCGGAGTGGCGGTGCTCACGTTTTTAGAGCCGTTCGGGGGAAAACAGTCGGTTATTTCGGGCGGATCGTGGTCCGGCTCGTTTTCGGTCTCGAAAGTAATGTTGTAGGCACTTTTCAGGCTGTTACCGGACGAATCCGCAAGGCCACGCGCGCTCAGTTTATACTTCGAAGAATAACGCAATTTGGATATCGGGGTCACGATTACCTTCAGGTCGCGCTCGTTATAAGCGATCTTGCAGAATATGTCGCTGAAGGACGCCCCGTCCACCCTGCTGAGCGTGATATTTTTTTCGGTAGCCGTCGAATCTTTTATCTTTTCGGTGAGCCACAGGCATATTGAAGCGTCGATCGCAACGCCGCGCGACGCGTCCGCGGGTACCGATTTTTTGATCTCGGGCGCCGAGCGGTCGGGCTCGTCGAGCGTGCTGAACTCGAAAACGACGGTCGAATTGAAAAGATTGCCGGCGGAATCGGTCACGCCGCGGCTTACGACCACCTGATATGTCGTGGAAAATTTCAGTTTATCTTTTGGTATGATGCTTATCAGTTTCTTTTTATCGTTATACACTATTTCGGCGGCGACGTCGGCGCGCTCGTTCTCGTTCCTCAAAAACACGTTCCTGGCGGTAACCGACAGTGGATCGAGGTGCTTGGTGAATAAGGCGCTGATCGGAGTGTTCAGCGCGACGTTTATAGCGCCGGCCTCGGGAACGGTCAAGCAAAGTTCAGGCCGCGTGCGGTCGGGAGCGGCTACTGTGCCGAAATCTGATATGTAGGTAGCGTTCATATAATTGCCGGCGAGGTCGCTGACCTGTTTTGATACCACTATTTTAAATATCATGCCGTATTCAAGGTCTCTGCGCGGGGTCATCGTTACGCGCTTCATGATCTGGTCGTAGGTGACGGCCGCGCTGACCTCGGCACCGTTTGAATCGTAGAGCTGGAAGGTTTTTCCGCTGACGGTACCTTCGGCGAGTTTTTCGGTGAATATGACCTGAATGGCGGTTTTAATGTCGATGTCGCGCTCGCCTTTCATCGGAAGGCAAGATATCACGCGCGGCGGAGTGGTATCCGGCGCCTGAAGCGTTGAAAACGTCCATATTTTAGATGATTTTAACCGGTTGCCGGCGAAGTCTTTGATGCCGTCGGTAACGGTAATAACATATTTGGTAAGGTATTCGAAACGCGATTCGGGTATGAAGGTCAAAAGGTTCTGATCGTCTTCGTACTGCGTGTATCCTTTTACCAGCATACCCTTTTCGTTCTTCACGCTGACGGCGGAAGCGCCGATCGAATTTTTCAGCACCGGCTCCGAAAACCGTATTGAAATGACCGTATTCAACGCCACGTTGAGCGCGCCGTCTTCCGGGGTTACGCGCACGATCTCGGGCGCGACGATGTCAGGTTTTTTCATGGTGGTGAACGAGAACGAATAATCCCCTTCGAGCTTCTGGCCTTCTATGTCGGTTACGCGGGAACTTATGCTGACCTTGTATTCCGTCGAAAAATCGAAATTCTCGAGCGGCACTATGGTTACGAAATTGCCGTTTTTAACGAAACTGGCCGATACGGCTATCGTTTTTGAATTTCCGGTAAGCCTGATATTAAAAACGTTGCAGGTGGATTCATTCATCACTTTATTAAAATATACGAATATTTTCGAATCGGGCTTGATGTCTTTTTCTTTGTCGGCCGGATAAGTTTTATCTATTCGGGGCTTTACGACCACGGCGGGTTTTCTGGTCGTGAAGGTCCACTCGCGCGGCGAGCGCATGGCGTTTCCGGCGGTGTCCTTAGCTCCATTGGATATCAGAACCGTGTATTTCTGGCCAGTTTTCAGCTTTTCGAGCGGAAAGAATGCGGCTTTCGAAGTGCGCTTGTCGTAGGTAATTTTGCCGGAAATATCCTGGTTTCCGTCGGATAATATGAGCGTGTATTTATTGAGCGAGACAGGATCCATTTCTTCCGAAAAAGTCGCGCTGATGCGGGCCTGCTCCGATACGTCGTATGAGCCGTCTATGGGGGATGTGGCGATAACTTCCGGAGGCGCTTCGTCGCGCGGTTTTTTGGTCGAGAACGTCCATGAATAATTTTCGGTCATTTTAAATCCGTGGACGCTTTCTACCTGCATGGATGAGAGCGTGACGCGGTATACTTTGCCGTATTCGAGGTTTTTGCCCGGAACGAATATGAGCTGGCGTTCTTTGTCCGAATAAACGGTCTTGCCGTCGATATCACGGGCGCCGTCATTCAATTTGATCGTCGTGTCGGTTATGCGCGAACCGAGAAGCGCGAGGTTGAAATCGACTATGACATAAGTATCGAGCGCGACGTCGGTGGCGCTGGTGTCCGGATAATTTTTTATCACTTTAGGCGATTTACGGTTTTCATAAATCTTGGTCACTTCGGATTTGCTTTCAGTCCGGAATGACAGCGTCAGATTCCTGTCGAGCGGATTGCCCTCGGTATCCCTGATGAGATACGAAGGTATGAACAGGCTGTATAACGTGTTTTTAGACATGATCGTACGCGGCGTGAAGGTAGCGGTATATGACGAAGAATCGTAGCTGATAGTGCCTTCGACGACCGAGCCGACCTCGTCCATGACCATGATCGAAGACGAATTGATGCTCAGATAATCCATGGGTTTGTTGAAAATTATCCTGATCTGGGTGTTCAGGGATACGTCCGTTTCGGCGTCGAGAGGTTTGGTCTTAACGACAAAGGGCAGGCGGGCGTTATGATCGATCACTTCGTGAGCGTCTTCGGGCTCTTCGATCTGCACTACCACTTCTGAAAGTTTTTCAGCCTGAAGTTCTCTTTCCCCGATTTCATCGAGAGCCAGAGCTTGTCCGCTGAAACCAGGCATAAAAATTGATATAAATATAAATAAATATGCATAAATATGAAAATTAAAAATAAAATGACGGTTTTTCATACTTTTTATATCGGAAGCAATATTAGAAAATAAAATTTTTTTTGTAAAATATGGTTTAATAATATATATGTGGAAATTTTTCATAAAATTTGGTATAATATAATAAGGTTACGGTTTTAATCTGTAATCTTATGCTGCATTTTTGTTATTATTATAAATGGTAATCAACCGGAGGTGTCGCCACTATGAAAATGAAAAATTTATTTATATTTCTCATAATTTTTTCAGTCGCCATATTCATTAACGATATAAATTTAAACGGCGGTCCTGTTTTTAGTCAGGCCGCACTTTACGCTCAGGATGAAGGCGGCGAAGCGCCGCCGCCGGCAGATCCGCCGCCAGCCGATGAAAACCCGCCAGCTGATCCACCGCCGACAGATGAAAACCCGCCGGCAGATCCGCCGCCAGCTGATGAAAATCCGCCAGCTGAAAACGGCGATCCCGCCACCGGCGAATCGAGCGAAGTAAGCACGCAAAATCCCGACGAACAGAACCCTGACGCGCCGCCAGCAGACGAAAATCCGCCAGCTGAGCAGCCCGCAGCCGACCCTTCCGCCAATGCCGCAGCCGATGAAGAGCGCACAAGAATGGAGCAGGAAAATAACGACTTAAAATCTAAAATAGACCAGGCCAAACAGGAACTCGCCACGCTCGAAGAAGAGATGCAGAGCAAGAAGCGTAAAACCAAGGACGACGGAGGCTCTACCATCAGCTACGAAGGCGACGATCGCCGCAAATACCGTCAGGCAAAAGAAGTATACGATTCGAAACTCGAAGAAATCAGCAAAATGGAAGAACAGTTCAAAGGCAACGAAGAAAAAATATCCACCATACAGGCCGCGGCCCCTGAACCGGCCCCGGCGGATGCTCCGCCGGCTGACGACAATCCTCCGGCAGACCAGCCTCCAGCAGACGACAATCCTCCAGCTGACCCGCCGGCTGACGACAATCCACCCGCTGATAATCCGCCAGCAGACGACAACCCGCCGGCTGATCCTCCGGCTGACGACAATCCACCGGCAGACCAGCCTCCAGCAGACGATAATCCTCCAGCAGACCCACCGGCAGACGACAACCCGCCGGCTGATCCCCCGGCTGACGATAACCCGCCGGCAGACCAGCCCGCTCAGGACTATTCCTCCGAATAAAAAAATAAAGGCGGATGATAATTCGACATGCGCAGATTTAAAATGAATATGCCGGGAAAAATATCAAACATATTGTTTTCAACCTTGATCATACCTGCAGTAGTAATAATTTCAGGTCTTCTAACCGGCGCGTCCGCCGGCGAAAGCGCCGAGTATATGTTCATACTAAAAAACGGCAGTACGGTGGCGGCGGCCGTCGATGAAAAGACGCTTTCAGACGAAGGCGCCAAGGTAATAAAGTTCAAGACGGCCTATGGCGAGCTCGAAGTTCCCCGCGATGAAATATTAAAATATTACAAAAGCTCCGAAGAAAACAAACCTGCGGTTGAAGTAAAAGCCGAACCCGCCCCCGAACCGGCCGCGGTCGAAAAAAAACCGGAAGCCGCGCCGGCGCCTGAAGAAACCGACCCGATGGACATGGCCGCCGAAATTAAAAAACCCGCCGATACGGCCGAAATACAGGAATCCGTCATGAAGATCGAAGAAATAGAAGACGGCGTTATAACCGCTCCTAAAGACGCTAAACCGCCGAAGGGCACCGCCGACGGACTTCTGAACCTGGACGACGACAAACTGCTCGACATGCTCGGCGAGTCGGACGTAAAACCTCCGCAGCCGTTTATTGACAACGACATTGAAAAAATCGAAGAAATAGAAAAAGTCAAAGAAAAATATCAGGCGAAAAAAGGCGCAGGCAAAAAGCTGATCCCCGATAACCTCAATTCCATCGAGTCCGACATCAAAGAACTGGCGCAGTCGTCGACCGAAGAAGACTGGCTGGTGGCCAAATTCACCAAAGAGATCCAGATCGAAAAATCAGGGACCGTCCCGGTTGAAATAGTCAAGGTCGACGAAAAAAAAGCCGGTAAACCCGATAAAAAAAGAGCCGCGGGCGATGAAGGCGGCAAAAAATCCAAAGGAACCAGAGAAGTCTCGCTTTCAGGGACCGACGAGGTTGTCATCAGTGAAACCATCGAAGCCGAAGTGATCGGCGGAGATAAATTGTCCGAGAAAATAGGAAAAGAATTTAAAAAACACAAAGCGCTGCCTACTAAAAAAGTCAACGAGAAAGAACATCTAAATGCCGAAATAGAAAAGCATTTCAGCGCCAAAGAAGAATCTGAAGCCCCGAATGAAACAAAAGAAGTAAAAGTCGATAAACCCGGAAAATAACGGCCGGCCGATTCGAAGACGAAAAGCATTACCAAAATCGATTGAAAATGTAAATGGTGAACTATTGAACGACACTCTTACTAATTCTTCCCAGGCGCAGTCAAACGCCCGCGGCCTCGCTTCCCGTCAATTATCCTGCGAACTTCTGTGGAAAGCGGGTTTTAGCGATCCACTCTGTTCCGCTTTCCTTTCTTTCGATTCGAAAAACGCCGTGGCGGCTTCTAAAAAAGGCGCCGTTTCACTAATAGACGCCGTTTCCGGCGCGGCCGTCCATTCCCGCAATCTCAACGCCAACTTAATATGCGCACTGCTCGACAACTCCACGCGCGAGATCTTCGCTTTCGGGACCAACAGCGTTTCGCGCATAGCGGCCGACGGAAGCATGCTCTGGCATAAAAATATCCAGACTCCCATCATCGCGGGCGCGCTGTCGCAGCTGGCCAAAAACTTCATAATATGCTACCAGGGCAATAAAATAGTCATAGCCGACTATAACGCCTCGCCTAAATACAAGGGCGCGATAGACTCCAAAGGCGCGATCTCCTCCATTTACGTCCCCGAATTATCGAATAATTTCGCCGTGGTGACCTCGGCCGGCGACGTATATTACATGCGCCCCGATGGAAGCGTCATGTGGCAATTCTGCATAAACGACAAGCTGAGCTCGGTCTCCATGTCGCGCGACGGAAAGATAATATTCGCCGGCTCGACCGACAACAAAGTGCTCTGCCTTCACAGCGAGCAGAAGGTGCTGTTCAATTACGCGCTGAAAAGCCCCGTGGTCTGCACCGACATATCCGAGGACGGCAAATATTTCGCGGTGGGTTGTTCCGACGGCTACATTTACGTTCTCGATTCGGGCGGGCGCACTTTATTTTATGACAGGCCGCTGGAGAACGTTTCACATATTTACCTCACCGACGGCGCGAAACAGATACTGACGATGTCGGGCGGCAGTCTCGTATCGATGTATAAAATATGCGAGCGTAAAACCGTCGAAGAAAAATCCAGGGATTTCGCCGGATTCATTGAACTCGACCAGGGCGCCTGCTTCAGGAGCGATTCTGAAAAGCCTTCCGGCGGGGCCGGCCCAAGAAAAGATGATTTTGAAAAATTTATAGAACTGTAAAAGGAAAGTCGAAAAGTAAATCAATATTTTAATATATGGTGATATTATGAAAATTCTTGAAGATATCGATATTTTTGTCAAATCCCGCTATCCGCTTATCTATCTGGTGTCCTTCGAAGAGGAACGCGTGCTTACCGAACTTATGAAACTCGCACAGGCGACCAAAAAAGAACTTTTTATCTGGTCGGCCACGCAGGGCATCTATTCGATGAGCAGGAACGCCGCGATCAAAGACACGACCAATCCCGTTAGCGCGCTCGAGCAGATCATAGAATATAAAGACAGGGCGTTCTTCGTCCTAAAAGATTTCCACTATTACATGGAAGATCCTTTCCAGCAGTATCTCGAAAATCCAGTGCAGGTGAGGCGCAAACTCCGCGACACTGTCCTGGCGCTGCGCGGCTCGTTCAAGACGCTGTTCATTCTGTCCTCCGTGCTCCACATCCCGCGCGAACTCGAAAAAGACATAGTGATAATGGATTTCCCGCTTCCCGATTACGCCGATATCAAAGCCATACTGGAACGCACTCTCTCAAATGTCGAAAAGCATTATAATCTGAAATTCGATATAGACGAGGTCCTTAAGGAAAAAATGATAAAGGCGTGCCTGGGCATGACCGCGGGCGAGGTCGAGAACGTTTTCGCCAAAGCCATAGTCAACGACAGGCAGTTCGACGAAAAAGACCTCGGTCTCATCATTTCCGAAAAAAAACAGATAATACGAAAAGCCGGAATGCTCGAGTACTTCGAGGTCCATGAAGATTTTTCGAACGTCGGCGGCCTGGGCGGGCTCAAGCAGTGGCTCACGAAGCGCGCGGGCGCGTTCTCACAAAAGGCCCGTGAATACGGCCTTCCCGAACCCAAGGGCGTCCTTCTGCTCGGCGTGCAGGGCTGCGGAAAAAGCCTGGTTTCGAAGTGTATCGCCTCGCTGTGGCGGCTTCCTCTTTTAAGGTTCGACGTCGGAAATATCTTCGGCAAATACGTCGGAGAATCCGAAGAAAACCTCAGAAAGGCGCTCAGGGTGGCCGAAGCGCTTTCACCAACGATACTGTGGCTTGATGAGGTCGAAAAAGCCTTCGCCGGAGCTGGCAGCGGAAGTTCCGGCGATTCGGGACTTTCGACGCGCATATTCGGTTCGTTCATAACCTGGCTTCAGGAAAAGACCGCGCCTGTTTTCGTCATCGCGACGGCGAACTCCATAGAGAACCTGCCGCCGGAGCTTCTCAGAAAAGGCCGTTTCGACGAGATATTTTTCGTGGACCTTCCCACCGAACCCGAGCGGGCCGCGATATTCAACATACACATTTCCAAAAGAAAGCGCGATGTCGCCAATTATCATATAGGCGAACTCGTAAGCCTGAGCGAGGGGTTTTCGGGCGCCGAGATCGAGCAGGCTATAATTTCTTCCATGTACGACGCCTTTTACGAACAGCGCGACATACAGACCTCGGACATATCTAAAGCCCTGCAGGAGACCGTCCCGCTTTCACAGACCATGCGCGAAAAAATAGAATATTTAAGGCAGTGGGCGAAACTTCGCGCAAGACCGGCGACTTAAAAAAAACGCGCAGGCGCGTTTTTTTTAGTGGAGAGTTGAGAGTGGAGAACGGAGAGTTTTTAAACATTCATATTTAAACTTCCAATAAATTTTTTAAAATTTTGTTTTATTAATTATTAAAAAATGAATTTTAATGTCAAAAAGTCCTTTAGCTCTCAACTCTCCACTCTGAACTCTCAACTGACAGCAAAAAACTTAAGCATATTATAAAATATTAATAAAAAAATGGAGTGAGGTAAATTGAGCAATCCTGAGATCGACGCTAAGATCGAAGAAGGTATATCCTTTTTTGATCAGAACAATATTCCCAAGGCCATTATAACTTTGCGCGAGGTCCTTAAAAACGACGAAGGCTCGGACCTGTCCTCAAAAGGCCACTATTACCTTTCTCTTGCTTATTTTCAGAACGACAATCTGCAGGAGGCGTTCGACCAACTGCCCAAATGCGGAGCGTACGCCCCCGCGAAGGTTTTCGATCTTATCAAAAATATCTCGGCTAAATCAGGCGATGATTATAAAGAAATAGCGAACTCGCTGCCGCAGAAAGATCTATACGCGGCGATAGTCGAGCAGGAAAACCAGAAGCGGAACAAGGAAGCTTCCGCTGCGGCGGTCGAACGCGACAAACAGGCCGAAATCGACAAGCTGAAGCTCGAGACCGAAGGCGATTATAACGACCTCTTCGTCGAAACCATGAAAGCGGCACCCACCAATTATCTTATCCCGTTTTTCATGGGCGTTATTTCGATTCCGGCATGGGGCCTCGGGCTTCTTCTGGCCGGAAGTCTCCCAAAAGCGATCATACGATTCGCCGTGCAGTACGCTTATTACTACATGTACATCAACAGCAACTCGATCCGTAACTGGACCCTGACCAATATCAACCTGTCGAATATATTCGGCTACACGCCCTTCGTCAACAGCTTGAACGAATACGTATTTCCCGGCCTGCAGATCGTTTTCGCCGTCTCCACGCTGATATTGTCTTTACAGTCGTTCGTATTCGCGTATTTCGAATGGTATAAAATTTTCATTTTCGGAAACGTCGTCGAGGTCAGAAACACCAACGATGTTTACATCAACATAGGCTTCGAGCATCACATAAATCTGGGAGACGTTTTCAACATATACACGCGCGGCAGGAAACCCTTACTGAAAGGAACCGCGACGATCCTGAGACACGAGGACGCAGTTTCCCTGGTCGAATTCAGGCCTAATACCGAACTTCAGACGATCATGCAGCCGAAGATCGGCGACATAGTTAAATTTAAGTGGTTATAATCAGGTGATAAATAAATGAATTTAATAACGAGATGGTCAGTTTTTATAAGGGAGCGCTTCGAGCCCCTGAGCCACACAGTAATGATATTCGCCTTCGCCTCCGCGAACGCCGCCATGGCCTACGCCGCCGGCCCTTTCGACATCAGATCGAGAGCGGGTTATCTAGTCGCCGGATTCATGCTCGTCTGGCTCGTTTTTTTTCACATGCGGCTTTTCGACGACATTAAAGATTACGAGACCGACAAGCTGGTCAATAAAGAACGCCCCCTGCCGCGCGGCGTTTTGAGCGTCAATGAGTTCGGGGCGGGCATTCTGGTCTGCGTTCTGAGCGAGATCGTATTATCCGCCTCGCTCGGGTTTAAAATTTTCAGCACTTATGCGCTTGTTCTGGGCTTCACCCTGATAATGAGGCAGGAATTTTTCATAGGCGACTGGATGCGCCCTAAAATGGAATTATACGCCGCCACGCACACTTTCTCGGCTTCGATGCTCGGTCTGCTGATCTACTCGATATTAAAAGACGCAAGCATAGTCGAGATACCGGCGGCATACCTTTATATCGCGCTGGGCAACTGGTTCGTTTTCAACGTTTTTGAATTCGGCCGCAAGACCTTTTCTTTGAAGGAAGAGCGCGAGGGCGTGGATTCCTACTCGCTGCGTCTCTCGCCTTTCGGCGCTTTCGCGCTGCTGGCGGTAAATATATTCTTCGCTTTTTTCATGCTCCATCTTTCCGCAGCTAATATAACGGCTGCCGCGGCCGGTAAGGGACCGCAGCTGATGCCGATGCTTATAAGTACGGCTATTGTGTCGTTTATGGTGATATGCGCCGGAATGGTCTACAGCCGCAAGCCGTCCGATTTCAACGCTAAATTTTACAGGGGCGCCGTTTCTTTTTATCTGGTCGCATATCATCTGGCTATAACTATAAACGGGGTTATCTATTTATAAACTTTTTCTTTATGAAAAACAAGACTTTTTAAAGCGCCGGCCGGATTTCAGGCCGGCGTTTAATTTTTGACGAGTTTCATTACGGCTTCATATAACGCGGCACCGTCGCCTATTGGCTTTGTAACGTATCCGTCCATGCCCGCCTCTATGAATTTTTCGCGGTCTCCCTCGAGCGCGTAGGCCGTGAGCGCTACTATGGGAACGCGCCGGACGCCGTTGACCTTTTCTATCTCCCTTATCAGTCCGGCCGCTTCGAAGCCGTTCATCTCAGGCATCTGGCCGTCCATTATAACCACGTCGAACCCCTGTTCCATGTACAGCCGCAGAGCTTCCTTTCCGTCAGTAACTATCTCGACCTTCCATTTAAAGTGCTTCGCTAGCGTTTTTATCAGTTCGCAGCTCACCTCGTCGTCCTCGGCGACAAGCACCCTTATTTCTCTTCCATTACCATGAAACTTGAGTTTTTCGGCCGACGGCGATGAGCCTTCGCGCGCAGAGACGCTCAAATCTATTTCAAAAGGCAGTTCGACGATGAACTCGCTTCCTTTTCCCAGCTCGCTTTTAACGGAAATAGTGCCTCCCATAAGTTCCACGAGCCCTCTGGTTATGGATAATCCCAGGCCGGTGCCTCCGTATTTTTTAGTGAACGAGCCGTCAAGCTGGTGAAACATTTCGAACACTTCGCCTATCTTATCACGGGCGATACCTATACCTTCGTCGATGACCGAAAGGTTTATCCTGCAGGAAGCGCCCTCTTCGGAGATTTGAAGGAGCCTGATCACTATTTTTTTACCGGACGGCGTGAATTTGACGGCGTTGGTCAGAATATTGAGAAGTATCTGTCTGAATTTCAGCTGATCGCCTAAAAGCCGTTCTTTTATGAACGCGTCTATTTCGAAATAAAGTTTGAGCCTTTTCTGCTTTATCTGAGCGTCAACCAATATTTTAGAATTTTTAACTGTTTCGCATATGTTAAAAGGCTTTTTGTCGAGTTTTAATTTTTTAGCCTCTATTTTTGAAAAATCAAGAATGTCGTTTATAATATCAAGAAGATGACCGGACGATATTTTAACCATTTCGTTGAACTCGCGCTGTTCTTCGTTCAGCCCGCTCATCGCCAGGATATCGGTGAATCCGATAATCCCGTTCATCGGAGTGCGAAGCTCATGGCTCATATTGGCCAGGAAAAGGCTCTTTGCTTTATTCGCGGCTTCGGCTTTTTCCCTGGCTTCTATGATCTCGGCTTCGTAATTTTTTCGAGCCGTTTTATCCCTGAAATTAGCCGTTATAAATAATTTACCGCCTAAAACAACGTTGGATGAATTTATATCGGCGGAAAAAACCGTGCCGTCTTTTCTTCTTACGCAAATATCTTCAGCCAGCTCAATCTCTTCCCTTTTCATCTTTTCAAAGAGATCGAATACCCGCGGCAGGTCTTCTTCGCAATGAAGGTCGGCGACCCCCATATTTTTTATGGCAAGTTCATCATAGCCGGTCATTTCACAGAATTTTTCATTGCATATTATAAATTTCCGGCTTTCCGCATCGGCTATAATCATCCCGTCCTTGCTGCAATCAAAAATCGTGCGAAACTTAGCCTCCGATTCTTTTAGAGCGCTCTCTACGCTTATGCGTTCGCTGATATCTTCTATGGCTAAAATTATCCCGGCCGGTTCGGACTCGCCGGCAAATAAATAAGCCGCGTTGACGGAAATGAATTTTTTAGTTCCGTCCGGCATTTTTATCGCGTGACGGACGTCTTTCACCGGTTCGCCTCCGGCTATAACGAGCGAAAAAGGTAGTTTTTCATCAGGAAAAGAGCCGCCGTCGATATCGGTGATATTCCATGACGCGGCGTTATAATTCATGCCCGTCAATTCATTACGGGTCAGGCCGAGCGTCTTTTCAGCTTGATGGTTGGCGAAAGTTATGGCGCCTTTTATATCCAGAGTGACTATTCCTACGGGAGAGGCCTCCGCCAGAGACCTGAAACGCCTTTCTTTCTGAGATATCTCGCGCGTTCGCTCTTCTATTATATTTTCGAGATTTTTATACTGCAGAGAATTTTTAAGCACCAGCGCGATCGTGTTGTTCAAAGTTTCGATGACGCTCAACTGAGAGTTCGCGTTATTAAGATCGGTAATGTCGAATATGAACAGAACGCCGTATCTGATACTGGCAAAAACAAGCGGCATGACTATTGTAAAGCCCCAGCAATTTTCAGTAATGATCTCGCACGCCGCCTGAGGGCCGCAGTCGGGTCCCCAGAATTCGGCGCGGTCTATTTCGTGGCTCATGAAGGAAAGTTTTTCGATCGCGGCGCAGTCGATCTCTTCGAATTTTCGCGGCGGGCATACGCTTATGACACGGTGTTTATTGCTTTGGGAATTTTCAGAACATTCGATAAGCGCGACGATCCTTCCGCTCAAAAGTGCCCGCATGGCTCGT
>Ga0209212_1002290_pt1 | contig 27694 bp, 23 predicted proteins | sample RifGroC2_FD_183996 | JGI IMG/M metagenome (GOLD analysis project Ga0209212, IMG submission 183996) | Groundwater microbial communities from Rifle, Colorado, USA - Groundwater C2 (SPAdes) (version 2) | ecosystem: Environmental > Aquatic > Deep subsurface > Groundwater | place: Rifle, Colorado... | reverse complement strand
ATTAAAATATTTCCTTATTAAAGCCGGCAACTTCCGCCCTCGTTGACATTGCCAACCGGCTGTAGTAGCGTGGCCGATGGCGAGAGCGGTAGGGTCCCACCTGGCACATATCGCAAACCTGGCACCGTCCCCTACAGATGATGCTTGTCCGGCTTCCTCGCCGTCGGCCACCGACTCCCCCTCGCCCTCCGGGAGAGGGGCGGGGTGAGGGCGGGGATCGCTGCAGGAATGCCGCTCCTACAGGGGTGCCGGATGCCGCGGCGGCTGCCAAAATCAAGCTGTCCACACTGGAGTAGAGCATGAAAATATGGATCGATGCCGATGCCTGTCCCCGGGTCATCAAGGATATGGTGTTTCGCGCCTCGGAGCGGCTCAAGGTGCCGGTCTGCCTGGTGGCGAACAGCGATCTCTCCAGGGCCCACTCCCACCTGGTCACCTCGGTCAGGGTCAAGGACGGCTTCGATATCGCCGACGATTATATCGCCGAGCACGCCCAGAGCTGCGATCTGGTGATCACGGCAGACATTCCGCTTGCCGCGCGTGTTGTTGAGAAGGGGGGCGTCGCCCTCGATCCGCGCGGAGAGCTTTACACCGAGGAGAACGTCGGCGAGCGGCTCTCGATGCGCAACCTAATGCAGGAATTGCGCGCCGACGGGTTGGTCCAGGGCGGGCCGGGGCAATTCAGCCTCACCGACCGCCAGCGTTTCGCCTCGTCCATGGACCGGTTGCTTACCAGGATGGTCCGGGAGCATCGCCCCTGCTGATGGTTTAATTCTCTTTGTATCCAGGCTTCAGGTCGTGTTAGTGTGAAAAAAATAACCGGATGTTCTTAAACCAATCCTGATCAGTGTGAGCCGCATGACTGCCCGTTTTCAACGAACACTCCCAGGGGATTTAGAGCTTGAGCAAAAGCGCGCCGAGCTAGCCTCTTTGCGTGCCAGGCATGCGGAGTCGACCGCGGTTTTGCAGCAGTTGCGCGACCAGATCGCCGCTTTCGAGAAGAGCTATCAGGAAACCCTGGGACGGCGCATGGCCGAACTGGACAGGGTCGAGGCGGAGATCGCGCGCCTCTCGGGCTCTTATGCCGCTGCTGACGAACCGGATGAAAAAGACGATTCTTTCGATGGCGAGACCTATAACAGCGGCGAGACCTTCAAAGCCAGCAGTGCCACCGGCGCCAAGGGGCGGGTCTGGAAGGCCGAAACAAAGGATATCAAGGCCTTGTACCGCGAGGTCGCCAAGGCGATCCATCCTGACCTGGCAGGCGCGGGGCCGGCCAACTTTGTGCGGCACGAGTTGATGTTGAAGGCCAACCGGGCCTATGCCGAGGATGACAGCCGCACTCTTCAGGAGATACTGCGCAACTGGAGGAGGCATTGCCCCGAGCAGCCAGCGCAGAGCGGCACCGAGACCGAACTGGCCCGTCTGCTGCGGCAGATCGGCATAGAGAGCCAGGCACTGCGGGATGTTAACGTTCAGGTGCAGCAACTGAGAGAGAGCTACGTCTGCCGCTTCAAGTTGCGGGTGGAAGAAAGCCTGGCGGCCGGCAGCGACCTGTTCGCCGAGATGATTGCCGCCGCCGATGTCAATATCACCCGCGCCCTCAGGCGTCTGGCGACTCTCAAGGGCGAAAGGACGCGGCAATCAGGCCGGCCGCGCACCCAGCAAAAAAGATCTCTTTTATTTCCTGCCGACTTCTCCTGCGGAACCCTCTTTCTGCGCGACCGCGCCTCGGTCAACTTCAGCCAGTGGCAGAAGGCGGGGCCGGCCATAGGGTTGGTGGAGGTCTACCTCGACCAGGCGGTGCGCCTCGACGTCAAGGAGCGGGCAGGCGTCAGGCTAAAGCATCTGCAAGGGCTGAAGCCCGACGATCTCCAGTCGCTGTTCCTTTACGAGGTATGCGACGCCGACCTCGACAACGTCGTTCACCTGGCAGGTCTCGAGGAGCTTTACCTCTGTGGCCCGTGCCTGACCGATGCCGCCTTACTCTGCATCTCCTCGCTCACCAACCTGAAAAGGATCTACCTCTATCAGACCGGGATCTCCGACCGCGGCCTCCTCTATCTGCAGGGGATTCAAGGTCTCACTGGGTTGACCAGCAGCGGCAACAGCATCACCGATGAAGGGCTGGCCGTGTTCAAGAAAGTGATACCGGGAGTGAAAACGGTGAGCTTTCAGTGGAAGAGGTGAGCTCCCTGCTTCCTCTTTACCGGTTCAGTATCCGGTCCATGTCCGCGATCAGGTCTTCCGGATCTTCCAGTCCGACCGAAAGCCGCACCAGGGTGTCCTTGATGCCCCGCAGTTCGCGCTCCGCTGCGGGCATCGCCGCGTGGGACATCTTTGCCGGGTAGGAGAGGATGCTTTCCACCCCTCCCAGGCTCACCGCGAAAGCCGACAGTTTTACCCCCTCCAAAAGCCGCTTGGTCAGTTCATAGCTGGAAAGCTCGAAGGAGAGCACCGCCCCGGGGCCGCTCGCCTGCGCGAGATGGGTCTGGTAGCCCGGGTGCTCGGGGAGGCCCGGATAGTAGATCCTGGCCACGTTCTTTTGTTCCTGGAGCCAGGAGACGATCAGCTTGGCGCTTGCCTGGTGCTCTTCCATGCGCACTTTCAGGGTCTTCAGTCCACGGAGCACGAGCCAGCAGTCCTGCGGACCAAGCACGGCGCCGAAGGCGTTCTGTATGAAGCGCAGCCTGCGGCCAAGTTCCGGATCGCCGGCTACGGCAAAACCGCAGATCACGTCGGAGTGGCCGTTCAGGAACTTGGTGCCGCTGTGCAGCACGATGTCGCAGCCAAGCTCGAGCGGACGCTGCAGGTAGGGGGTCATGAAGGTGTTGTCGACTATGGTCAGGATCCCCTTCTCCTTGGCAAGCGCCGCTGCCGCAGCCAGGTCGGTGATCTTGATGAGCGGGTTGGACGGGGTCTCAAGGTAAAGCGCCTTGGTTTCGGGGCGGATCGCCGCGGCGATGCTGGCTGTATCGGTGGCGTCGACGAAACTCACCTGCAGCCCCCAACCCTTGAACAGGGTGGAGAGGAGCCGGAAGGTGCCGCCGTAGACGTCCTCGCAAACGACCAGGTGGTCGCCCGGTGCGAAAATCAGGAAGGTGGAGGCGATGGCCGCCATCCCGGAGGCGAAGGCAAGGCCGGTCGAGCCCCCTTCAAGCCCTGCCACTGCCTCCTCGAGCGCCTCGCGCGTCGGGTTGCCGGAACGGGCGTAGTCGTACCTGCCAAAATGGTCCATGGAGCGCTGGGCAAAGGTGGAACTGAGATAAATGGGGTGGCTCAGGGAGCCGTGTTCCGGGTCTATCGGGTTGCCGCCATGTATCAGTTCGGTTGCGAATTTCATGCTAGGTCTCCTTCTGCAAATGCCTGCGCCAGGTCCGCGATCAGGTCGTCCTTATCCTCGATCCCCACCGAAAGCCGGAGCAGGAGATGGTTGATGCCAAGCCGCTCCAGCGTCTCCGGCTCGATGTCGGCGTGGGTCTGCACCTGCGGGAAGGTGATCAGGCTCTCGACCCCCCCGAGGCTTTCTGCGAAGGAGATCAGCCGCGTATTCATGAGCAACCGGTTCACCAGGTGCGGCTCGGTCACCGCAAAGGCGATCATGGCGCCGAAACCCTTGCACTGCTTTTTCATCAGGTCGTGCCCGGGGTGGTCCGGCAGCCCCGGGTAGTACACCTTGGAAACCTGTGGGTGCAGGGTCAGCCACTCGGCGAGCGCCCGGGCGTTTTCCTGCTGCCTGTCCAGGCGTATCGTGAGCGTCTTCATGCCCCGTATGGTGAGCCAGGAATCCTGCGGGCCGAGGACGGCGCCGGCGCCGTTTTGATGGAAGTAGACCCGCTCGGCCAGCTCGGGATCCTTCACCGCCACCAGCCCGCAGACCGTGTCGTTGTGTCCGGCCAGGTACTTGCTCCCGGAATAGATGGTGATGTCCGCGCCGAGGTCGAAGCAGCGCAACAGGTACGGGGTAAGGAAGGTGTTGTCCACGATGCAGAGCATGCCGTGTGCCTTGCAGAGCACGGACAGTTCCTCAATGTCGGCCACCTTCAGCAACGGGTTGGTGAGCGATTCGACGAAGAGCGCGCGCGTGTTGGGGCGGATTGCCTGCCGGACCAGCTCTGCGTCACTGGTGTCGACGTAACTGAAGGTGAGGCCGAACTGCTGGAACAGCTTCTCGAAAAGCCGGTAGCTGCCGCCGTATAGGTCCTCGGTGACGATCAGGTGGTCTCCCTGGCGAAAGAGAAACATCAGGCTGGTGATGGCCGCCATCCCTGAGGCATAGGCAAAGCCGCGACAGCCTCCCTCCAAGAGCGCCATACCTTCCTCAAGCGCCTGGCGGGTCGGGTTTCCGGACCGGCTGTAGTCGTACCCCGTGCTCTGGCCCAAACCGGGGTGACGGAAGGTCGCTGTCTGGTAGATGGGGACGGTGACCGCGCCGGTTCTTGTTTCGCGCTCCAGGCCGATATGCGCGGCTTTTGTTGCGATGTTCATCTTGACACCTCCAATAGGAAAAGTCCCCTTCCGGGGTCGGAAGGGGACTTTTCTAATGATGGTCCGCGCTTCCTTATCTTTCGAAACGTTGCCGTTTCGCAGGATTTGGCACCTTCCCTTGCAGGGAGGTTGCCGCGACGTCACAGGGCCAGTCCCTCGATCGCTCTAGATAAGTCATGCTATTTAATTGTGTCGGGAGATAATGCCGCTCTATCTCGCGTCTCTACTAATACTGAATCGATGCAGTTCTGTCAACGGTAAACTTGACGCGGCAACTCGGCTTCCGGTTTTTCAAAATCTGCTGGCCCGGGTCGTGCCGATGGAGCCCCTGGCGCCCCTGCGGCAGCATGCGGCTTATCACCGGTGGCGGCATCAATAGAGTTGAAGGCCAACTCAACTGGCGCCGCAGTCCCTGCACTGTACCTTGTCTGTGTCGGGTATGGAGCTTGAGCATCTTTGCCTTGCATCCTTTGTGATAGAGAGCTTCTGTTCACTGTAGCTTTAGGTGGAACACCAACACAGGACTGTCAACGGTGCAAGGGAGTCCTGTAAACTGAAACGGCAGGAGAGCAATCACTGTCAAAAGTGAAGGTCCCAATGCGATTGATGATAATTAACATTGACAATGGTTGGAAACATGCCAATATATGGCATAACCGATTATGAACAATGGGGGGACAATCAATGGCAACTTTAGTAGAGATCGCGGCTCAGATTGTAGCATCACACGCGTCGAGTACTCCGATGACTTCAGATCAGCTTATATTTGAAATCGGAAAAGTACACAGCGCCCTCAAAAATCTTGAAGCAGGCGAGTCTGTAGAAGGAGCGGAGGAGGTTAAGCCTTCTCTGACTGTAAAAGAGGCGTTCAAAAAAGGTGAGGTTGTCTGCATGTTGTGCGGCAAGGGTGGATTCAAGACCTTGGCGCGCCACCTGAGCACGGCTCACGGCATGAAGCCAGGGGAGTACAAGAAACAGTTCGGCATCCCCGGCAAGCAGCCCCTGGCCGCCAAGAACTACTCCGAGGCCAGAAGAAAGATGGCTCTGGACCGCGGTCTGGCCGATAACCTTGCCAAGGCAAGGGGCGTACGCATGGCGAACATCGAAGCGAAGAAGGTCGCTCCTGCCAAGCCGGTGAAAGCCGCCAAGCCCGCCAAAGCCGCCAAGCCCGCCAAAGCTCCGAAAGTCGCCAAGGAAGCGGGACCCAAGGCCGCCAAGGCGAAGGTCGCCTGATTGGCCGGTCCCACAGCTGCAAAAAAGCCGCCCCGACTGGGCGGCTTTTTTGTTTGGTGCCGGCTGTGACGGCGAACGCTATACACGGCGCATCTCCTTGAAAAGCTGGGAGTGGCCACTGCATTAGTGTCGGGAGCGGCATTCCTGCCGCGATCAACCGCTGTGTAATCGCGGCAGGAATGCCGCTCCGACAAGATCAATCCCTTACATCTATGTTATCGCCTGTGCTACGAGGGCGTGTTATCTGGGAATTATTAATTGCTTGCTCACATGGTTGCCAAAGAGCAGGGATCATGTGACAATGCTGCATCGCGAACAATCAATGGCCAGGATGATCTCCTTGGTGATGCAAGAAGTAAGATCGATAGTACATTGGGACGCGCTTATTCTTCTAGGGTGATCTCCTTAGAAGATGCAAGAAGCACCAGCCATGTATCATGACGCCATGATTCTTAAAAGACTTGAGGCGAGCTGTTTGAATAGAGGGAGTAGCTTATGCAGACACTAGTAGAGCTTTTCCATACCTTTGATGCACTGGGGGATAAGCCTGCACTGGTGAATCGCACCGGCGTGCGACGCTTTGCGGTCTCCTACCGTGAGTTGTCTCAGCTATCTCTGAAAATGGCCGGTCTTTTGGCGCAAAAAGGTGTCGCGCCGGGGGACCGGGTGCTCCTTTGGGGTCCCAACTCCTCATGGTGGGCCGTTTCCTACTGGGGCATCGTCATGCGCGGCGCGGTTGCCGTCCCGGTGGATTTCATGTCCGACCGCGGACGGGCCGACTCCATTCGCGCCCTGACGCAATCCAGGCTCGTGATACAGAGCCGTTTCAAACCGGAGCGGATCAACGATGCCGACTCCCTGCTGCTGGAAGACCTCCAGTACCTGCTGCCGGATGTCGAGCCGATCCGCGAGACGGCCAACCCGGCGCCTGAGGACATGGCGCAACTGATCTACACCTCCGGCACCACCGGCAACCCCAAAGGGGTGATCCTGACCCACAAGAACCTGATCGCCAACATGATCCAGATCAACAAGCAGGTCCCGATTATCACCCCCGACTTCACCTTCCTCTCTCTCTTGCCGCTCTCCCACATGTTCGAGCAGATGGGGGGCTTTTTCCTGCCGCTTTACCGGGGCGGCACCGTCGTTTATCCCCGCACCCTGAAGCCGTCCGCGATCATGGAGGCGCTTAGCGAGGAGGAGATCTACGTCATCATGTCGGTCCCGCGTCTCATGCAACTTTTAAAGAGCACCATCGAGCGGGAACTGGCGGAAAAGCATCTCGATGGCGTCTTCGCCTCCCTTGCCAAAACGGCGCAAAAAGTGTCGAAGCCGCTGCGGCGACTGCTCTTTTTCCCGGTGCAAAAGAAGTTCGGCCCCCACTTTACCGTCTTCGTGTCAGGAGGGGCTCCCCTTGACCCCGAGGTATTCCGCTTCTGGGACAGCATGGGTTTCACCGTCCTGGAAGGGTACGGCCTGACCGAGTGCTCGCCGGTACTCTGCGTCAATACCATGGAGCGCCAGGTGGCAGGCGCGGTGGGGCCGCCGCTCCCCGGAGTCGAGCTGAAGATCAGCGGCAAGGAGGTGGTGGCCCGCGGCGACAACGTGTTCCCCGGCTATTACCAGAACGAGCAGGCGAGCCGGGCCGCCTTCACCGAGGATGGCTGGTTCAAGACCGGCGACATCGGGGAGATCGGCCCGGACGGCTGGCTCAGCATCAAGGGACGCGAGAAGGAACTGATCGTCACCGGCGGCGGCGTGAACGTCTATCCGGACGAGCTGGAGGCGGTGCTGAACAAGATCCCGGGGGTAAAGGAGTCGTGCGTCGTCGGGCTGGACAGGGGAGGGGGGGAGGAGGTGCACGCCTTCCTGCTGCTGGACGAAAAGGCCCCAAGGCCGGACGAGATCGTCGGGCGCGCGAACGCCAGCCTGGACACCATGCACCAGATCACCGGCTATACCGTCTGGGGTGAGCCAGAGTTTCCCAAGACCACCACCTTTAAGATCAAGAAGTTCCAGGTGAAGGAACAGCTGAAAAAGGGAGCCGCGGCAGGAGATGCCGGCAGCCACGATCACCTGATCAACCTGCTCGCCAAGGTTACCGGGACCAGCGCCGCCGAGATCAACGAGGAGTCCCTGCTGGTGGCCGACCTCGGGCTCACCTCCATAGGCAGGCTGGAGCTGGTGAATTTCCTGGAGCAGGAATTCCGTCTCGACATCGAGGACTCCCAGATCGGGCCTCAGACCCGCGTCGCCGAGCTGCGCAAGATCATTTCCAAGCGGGAAAAGGTGCGGCACCGCGGCCATTTCCGGTTCTGGACCAACTCGTCGCCGGTCAGGGCGCTGCGCATGTTCGGCGACGCGGTCCTTAACTACCCCCTGTTCCGGCTCTTCGTCACGCTCGAGGTGCGCGGAGCGGAGCGGCTGGAGAAGCTGCAAGGTCCGGTCATTTTCATCGCAAACCACCTGAGCTACTTCGACCAGCCGTCCCTCATGTTCGCGCTCCCCAGGAGGATGCGCTACCGCACCGCCACGGCGGCCTGGGAGGAGTTCTTCTTCGGCGAGCAGCACAAGGGTCTGGACCGACTCTGGCGGCGGTTTTGCTACCAGTACGGCACCCTGTTCCTGAACCTCTTCCCGCTGCCGCAGACCACCGGATTCAGCGGCGCGGTCAGATTCATGGGGAAGCTTGCCGACAACGGGTTGCATACCCTGATCTTCCCTGAAGGGGCGCACTCCCTGGACGGGGAAATGCACGATTTTCAGCTGGGGCTGGGGATCATCGCCAAGGAGCTGGGGATTCCCGTGGTGCCGGTGAAGATCAGCGGCACGGACCAGGTCCTTCAGCCCAAAACGCTTAATCTGAAGCGCGGCAAGGTAACGATAACCTTCGGCGAACCGCTGCATTTCCGCTTCGAGGAGCCGGGCGAGATCGTCGAAAAGGCGCAACGCGCCGTGGTCGAGCTTTGAAGGTGAGTTTAGATTTAGCCTGGCAAAACTAAGCGTGATAGCAACCGGCAGATGTGGCTTGAAAGTACTATTAGCAGGTGCTATTGTTGGTGCTGTAAAAAGTACATTTGGAGGAGTTATGCAAACAACTATCAAGTTTTCTGAAGATATCGTCCCGTTGAGCGACATGAAAGTTAATCCAGGAAAGGTTGTTACTCAGGTCGACAAAACTCATCGTCCAGTGCTCTTGACCAACAGGGGGCGAGGCGTCGCAATTGTTCAATCGCTCAAAGATTATGAAGCGGAAGCAGAAGAGCGTGCCTTCTTACGTGGCGTGGTGCAGGGGTTGATGGACTTGGAAGAGGGGCGGGAAATGACGCTCGCAGACGTAAAGAAACGCCTAGGCTTAAGTTAACAGTATGACGAGTGAATTTACAGTCACTTTTGCTGTCTCGGCGGTTGAAGATCTTGAGGATATCCAAAGGTGGTACTCAGATCAGCAAGTTCCAGCAGTGGGCGAAAGATTGATCGGGGAGGTATTGTCGTGCCTGGGCCGTCTCACTGAGTATCCCGAGAGCGGTCGTATTGTTCCTGAGTTTGGCGTCACTCACTTGAGAGAGATCATCATGCCTCCCTTTCGGGTCGTTTATCGCCTTGATAAGAAACAGGTACGTGTTGTTCGGGTTTGGCGCAGTGAAAGGCAGCTCAAGATGCCTTGAGATGACTGGCTGTGAAAAAGGGACAGGCTACTTTTTGAGGCTCAACCAGGTCCGCTGCGCTCTGAACCGTGAAAATTTGCTGCAATAGCTTTGTGGAGGACAACATAGCATGACGGCAGAACCGATCTCGCTCTCTTACCGCCGCTACGCCCTGGGGCTCCTTCTGGCGGTGAACCTGCTCAACTACATCGACCGGCAGGTGCTCTTCGCCGTATTCCCGCTGATCAAGGCCGACCTGCACATCACTGACACGGAGCTGGGCCTTTTGGGGAGCGCCTTCATGGTGAGCTACATGGTCATCGCACCGGCCTTCGGCTGGCTGGGCGACCACTGGAACCGCGTCAAACTCGCCTCGGCAGGGGTGGTCGTCTGGAGTTTCGCCACGGTGCTGGCAGGCTTTGCGCCCGGTTACCGCACCCTTTTGGCCGCCCGCGCCACAGTGGGCGTCGGAGAGGCGAGTTTTGGCACCGTGTCCCCCGGCCTGATCGCCGATTTCTTCGCCAAGGAGCAGCGGGGGCGGGTCCTCTCCTGGTTCTACGTGGCCATTCCCGTGGGGAGCGCCCTCGGCTACCTGCTGGGTGGCGTCCTCGGGCACCGCTTCGGCTGGCACGCCGCCTTCCTCATGGTCGGTCTGCCCGGAATCCTCCTTGCCGTTCCCCTCTGGTTCTTGCGCGCCCCTCTGCGCGGTGGCGCTGACGCTCCCCCCATCGCCCCCGAGGCGAAGAGCGCCTCGGGATACGGCCAGCTGTTCAGAAACCGCGCCTTCGTCACCAATACCCTCGCCATGGCGGCCATGACCTTTGCCATCGGCGGGCTGGCGCAGTGGATTCCCACCTTCTTGTACCGCTCCCACGGGCTTAATGTGGAGAAGGCGAACACGCTGTTCGGGGCGACCACCGTGCTGGCCGGCATACTCGGCACTTTGGCCGGCGGCTGGCTCGGCGATCGCTGGCAAAAAAAGAGCAGCAAGGGGTACCTCCTGGTCTCGGGGTGGGGCTTTCTGATCGGCGCTCCCTTTGCCGCCTGGGCCATCCTCGCGTCGGGGCTTTCCGGCTGCATGACCGCGATCTTCTTCGCCGAGTTTTTCCTGTTTCTAAATACCGGTCCCCTCAACACGGTCATCCTCAACGTGACCAGACCGGCGGTCCGTGCCATGGCCTTTGCCGTCAACATCTTCTTCATCCATGCCCTTGGCGACGCGATCTCCCCCTCCATCCTCGGCTTCCTTTCCGACCAGTGGGGACTGCGCAGCGCTCTCTTGGCCACCCCTTTGGTCATGGTGCTGGCCGGGGTGTTCTGCTTCATCTGCGGCAGGTTCGTAGCCCACGACATGGCTCGGGCCGAGCCCTGAAAAGGGGAGCTTGCGGAAGAACCCCCTCGGCGCTATTATCGCGTCAGCTGCAGTTTCGCATCGCAGTAAACTCCACCCCGACAAGTGAGGTCCCTAGTGTCACTCAAGAGCCTTTGCGCTTTGCGCAGAATTGTTCCCTTAGTACTGGTAGCGCTTTCCCTCTTTGGCTGTGCGACTGTGAAGCAGCCTCTGACCGGTATCGTGCCGGGCAGGGGTGTGGAAACCTTGCAGTCCGCGGTCGCCATAACGGCGAAATCCGGGGAGCACAGCAGCGGCGGCCGTGGCTATCTGGTCTATAAAGCTCCCGACCTCTTTCACTTGGCGCTCCTCTCCCCGTTCGGACAGACCGTGCTCGAGGCCTTCAGCAATGGCGACCGGTTCACCTGCCTGATCCCTTCCCGGCAGGCCGCCTACAGCGGCGTGCTCTCCGAGTTGCCGGAAACCAGTACCTTGAAAAGCATGAGCTTGTTGAAATGGGTCATGGCTCCGCCACCTTTCTCCACCCCGGCGTCTGCCAGGGAAAGTGTCGTGGCTGCAGGGGACCGGTACTACTTCGATCCGAACGGCCTGGTTGAGCGGAAGGTCTCGCAAGAGGGGGATGAGGTGCTCTATGAGGAGTACCGCAACGTCGACGGCGTTGCCTTCCCTGAATCGCTGGTGATCCGGAACCGGTACGGCGCAACGGTAAGAATCGTCTTCGAGGAGCCGCAAATCAACGCTCCTGTCGAGGAGTCGGCGCTGCGGCCCGAACTGTCAGGTGTCGTTGTCCTGCCGCTCGCCGACTTCAAGGCGATGTGATGTCGGCAGAGGCGTCGTTGACCCTCAGCCGATCTTTGCCATACTGTACCCTTGGCAGCGCAATCGGCAGACAAGCTCACCGGTATCTAATGGAGCTGTTTCAGCCCTGCTCTGGCAGCACTGGCTGATCTTTAAATTCACTCAGGGATAGGTTCAAGAAGAGTAAGTTATAGATCATGGCGGTGCAGTTATAAGGAAAATCGCGCCTGGGCTGAGATCCATTAAAAACAAAACTGTCAATTACTTCAGCATCTTGATATGCTTGTAGACAAGAAAAGGTAAAGGTCTCAGGCTTCGCAATGAGACATTTACGCGCCGGGAGGGAAGGCGCACCGGATCTGATTCAGTTGATCCCGCATTGACCACTACAAGGAGTTTTTTGCCATGAAATACACGCGTCCAGCAATACTTATCATCTGCCTGTTCCTCACCAGTGCCTGCGCCACGTTCGAAGCGAAGCAGCCGGCCCCGCCCCAGGAAGTGCCCAAGACGCTTTTCAGTCCGGTCGGCAAGAACTGGCAAGTGATCGAAGAGGCGCCCAACCTGACCAACGAGCGCAACGAGCGCCCCGCCCACCAGACTGAACAGTCCATCCAGCCAGAGGGAGTTCAGCGGCCGGTCGCGCCTACCGAGAAACGCAAAATCGAGACCCCGCTTTGAAATGACCAGACCGACCAAGCGGGCTGCGGAGACCGTGCCCGCTTGGTCGCACGCCAAAGATCGAACTGAAAACTTTACAGCCAATGTTGCCGCAACAAATATCGGCTTCCAACCCAGCAGAGGGGAGAACCATGGACAAAAAACTGTATCTGAGCACCCTCGCCGCCCTTGCCACCATGGTCGCCATAGTCCTTTTTGCCCTGCTTGCCGCCCCGATCGCCAAGCCTATTGCCTGGGCTCTCATTATCGGCATCGCGACCATGCCTCATTACGCCCATCTGCTGAACCGGTTTCCCCACCGGCCCGGCCGCGCTGCCGGACTCATGTTGCTCGCCGTAGCCGTATGTCTCGTCCTCCCGACGGCAGCGCTGGTGATTACCGCTGCGGTAAACGCGCCTGAGTGGTACAAACAGGCGGAAGAAATGATCGCGGCCTTTACCCGGACCGGCTCGAGCACGCTGAGCCAATTCCCGTACGTCGACAGAATCATGTCGCTAGTAGAAAGGTTCGGCATCGACCTGGCGGGTATGGGTGGAAAGATTGCAGCCACCAGCTCGGGTGTCATCCTCAACGCAGCGACCAATATGGCGAAGAACCTCTTCGACTTTCTGTTCACGCTTGCCGTCGCGCTCTTCTTGCTCTTTTTCATCTACCGCGACGGCGAGAAGGTGGTCTCCACCTTCATTGGACGATTGGCGCCCAATCCCCTCAAGGCTCAGCGCTACGTCACCCAGATCCGGTCCATCACCACCGCGGTTACCGTCGGCACGATCCTTACCTGTTGCACGCAGGGGGTGATCGCGGGTCTGGGGTATTGGGTCGCAGGCGTGCCGGCCCCGATCTTTTTCGGCACGCTTACCGCTATTGCTGCGCTGATACCCGTGGTCGGAACCGCTATCATCTGGGTGCCGCTGGCCGCCCTGATGGCCCTGAACGGCTCATATATGACCGCCTTGTTGCTTGCCGGCTGGTGCGTCGTTTTCGTGGGCTTTTCCGATAACGCCATCCGGCCCCTCGCCATAGGAGCGGCAAGCGATATTTCCGTCATGGCAGTAGTCCTTGGTGCGATCTGCGGCGTAGTGACCATGGGACTGCTCGGCCTGATCCTTGGGCCGGTCGTTTTTGCCATCCTGTTCAGCATGTGGGACGATGCCGTCGCAGAGGTCGATCCGTCAGATCAGACGGAATCCCCATGACCCTTCGGTTCCCTGCCTTTTCCGTTACAACCTGCTCCCCCTCATGGGGGGTCGTCCCGGAGCTGATTAATTGTTGCCCAACTGCCGCAGTCGCGTGCCTGCCGAACTCTTGGCAACGGGTGGTGGCGAAGGCTGGAGCTATCCAGAGTGGGGGCAAAAGGATTATACTGTGTTTGTCCGACCGCTAATGAATCAGTCGGCAACATTACCACACCGCATTTCAATATGCCGGGGTGGCATTGAAAATGGCAGGATCAAGAGGAGCAAGCCCATGAAAAGAAGAGTGTTTTTGGCACTGATGCTGTTTGCGACAACGACCATGCTTTCCGGCTGCATCTGGCCCTACTGGGGGCATGGTCACGGGCACGGCTACGGGCACGGTGACGGCCACCGCGATGGTGGACATCGAGACGGCGGCGGTGGTGGCAGAGGACGCCGCTAACCACTCACCGAGCACTTGCCGCGAAGCGTTTCATGCAACGTCCCAGAACCTGGAGGTGTTGTCATATGATCGGCGTAGGGCGTTTTCTCTTTGGTAGGTTCACTGCATGCGCGCTCTGGGCTGTGCTGGTTTTTTGGTCCGGCGTCGGACTGGCCGCCGAGCCCGTGACTAACGGAGAGGGGGTGCTGCTCGCCAGGCACTCCGCCATCAAGGCAAAGTTGGAGAAGAACCAGTTCGGCGCCCCGATCTACCTCGAATCGACCGAGTCACAGGGGAAGGTTCGTGTCGACATGTACGGGGTTTTCAACTACCCGTTCGATATGGTCAGGGACGCGTTGCAGTCGCCAGCCAACTGGTGCGACATCGCGCCGCAGCATATCAACATAAAGGCATGCGTCTACAAAAGGGGGGGCGAGTCATCTCAATTGACCCTCTATAGCGGTCGAAAGCACTATCAGCCCCCCTCCGATGCCTACCCGCTCAAATTGAGATTTCGAGTCGTTTCACAACAGCCAAGGTACCTTCATCTCTCGCTCGACGCCGATGACGGTCCCCTGCGCACCAAGGACCACCGCATCACGTTGCAGGCGGCCCCGCTGGACAGCCAAAGAACCTTTCTATATTTCAGTTATACCTACAGCCACGGCCCGGTGGCGCGCATGGCCATCAAGAGCTACTTCTCGACGCTCGGGCGCGGCAAGGTCGGTTTCAGTGTCGTCGGCGGCAAGGGCGGCAAGCAGTACTACATAGAAGGTGTCAGGGGTGCCATAGAGCGCAATACGGTTCGTTACTACCTGGCCCTGCAGACCTACATGGACGCGCTGAAATACCCCGAAAGCCAGCGTTTCGAGCAGAGGCTGAGCCGCTGGTTTGACCTGACCTCCAAGTATCAGCGCCAGTTGAAGGAGATGGAGAGGGGTGACTATCTGGCAAGCAAGAGGCTGGAACATAAAAACCAGCTCGCCTTGCAGAAAACTGAGGGGAGCTAGCGGCGATGATTGCTGGTTACCCTCCTGCACTCCGTGGCAACGCCCTCATCCGCCCCTTCGGGGCACCTTCTCCCGCTTGCGCTCCGAAGCGCTTCAGCGCGCAGGCCCGGAGGGCGAATGGGGTATCTGAAATCAATGGAAGGATCTGTTATGCCTGAACCGATCGTCGAGCTGAGGGGGATCTGCAAAGGGTTTCGGGAAGGGGAGCGGGAACGGAGCGTTTTCCGCGGCGCTTCACTCCTCATCGACCAGGGCGAATGGGTCTTCCTGTTGGGGCGCAGCGGTTCAGGAAAGTCTACCCTCTTGAACCTGATCAGCGGCATCGACCTCCCGGACCAGGGGGAGGTCGTCGTCGGCACCCGGGTCCTGAACCGGCTGAACGAGCGGGACCGGACCCTCTTTCGCAGAAACAGCATCGGCTTTGTCTTCCAGTTTTACAACCTCATCCCCACATTGACGGTAGAAGAGAACGTGTTGCTCCCACTGGAGCTGGTCGGGCCTCTGACTGCGGGACTTCGCAACCGGGCCCGCGATCTCCTGGAGCAGGTGGGTCTTGCCGACCGCGCCGCAAGCTTTCCCGACCGGCTCTCCGGCGGCGAGCAGCAGCGCGTCGCCGTGGCGCGCGCCCTGGTGCACCACCCGAAACTCGTGCTGGCAGACGAGCCGACCGGCAACCTCGATGCGGAAACCGGGCGCCAGGTGCTCGATCTCTTCCAGCGCATGTTGCGCCCAACCCGGACCACCCTGGTGCTGGTCACCCACAGCGCCGAGGTGGCTCGCCTGGCAGATCGCGTCCTCACCATCAGGGACGGGTTGCTCGTCGATACCACCAATGCGCCTGGTGCCGGGCCATGATCCTCTGGCGTGCCGGGGTGCGAAATGTCCTGCGCCAGCCCTGGCTCACGGTGCTCGCCGTGCTGGGGGTCTCCCTCGGCGTCGCCGTCGTTACCGCCGTGGACCACGCCAACGAGTCTGCGCAGCGCGCCTTCCGGATCGCCGCTGAGACCGTCGCAGGCCGCGCCACCCATCAGGTGGTGGGAGGCCCGGCAGGGCTTCCGGAACATGTCTATAAAAGCATCAGGGTCACCAAACGCTTGCGCGCTTCGGCGCCCGTGGTAACAGGGCATCTGCAGCTATCCGGCAGGCCCGGCACAACCTTCCAACTGATCGGTATCGATCCGTTCTCCGAACCCCCCATTCGCTCCTTCAGCTCACATTTCACCGATCATGCCGTCCTGGCGCAGCTCATCGCACGCCCCAACACCGCTCTCATGCTCCGGCAGACTGCCGGGGAACTGGGGCTAAAGCCAGGGGAAAGCTTTCCGGTAGCGATCGGCGGGGGGAGGGAGCAACTGGTCCTGGCGGGCCTGATCGAGCCGCCCGACGAGATGAGCCGCATCGCGCTCGCCTCGGTCCTCGTCTGCGACATAAGCACCGCCCAGGAACTGCTGTCGCAACAAGGGAAGCTGTCGCGCATCGACCTGGTCCTTCCCGGGGGAGAGGCGGGCGACAGGGTGCTTAAGGAAATCGTCTCGGTCCTGCCGCCGGGGGCGAGCGTCATCCCGGCCGGAGCGCGTGCCGGAGCCCTGGACCGCATGACCCGCGCCTTCCGGCTCAATCTCAAGGCGCTCAGCCTCCTGGCCCTCGTCGTCGGCATGTTTCTCATCTACAACACCATGACCTTTTCAGTGATCCGCAGGCGACGCCTGATCGGGATGCTGCGTGCCCTGGGGGTGAGCCGCAGGGAGATCTTCGCCATGATCTGTCTGGAAGCGCTCCTGATCGGCCTTGCCGGCACCCTGGTGGGGATGGTCTGCGGCACCCTGCTCGGAGCCGAGCTGACCCGCCTGGTGACCAGGACCATCAACGACCTGTACTTCGTCATGGAGGTGCGCCGGGTACCGCTGCTCCCGATCGCCCTCTGGAAAGGCGCCCTGCTCGGCATTGCCGCGACACTTGCCGCGGCAGTCCCGGCTGCCCTGGAGGCGACCAGCGCTCCGCCCAGGGCTGCGCTGTCGCGCTCCGCGATCGAGGCGCGCAGCAGAAGGGGGGTGCCGCTCGCCACCCTGTGCGGGTTTCTGCTCATGCTGGCCGGATGCGGGCTTTTCCTTTTCGAGAGCGGCGGGATCATCGGCGGCTTCATCGGGCTCTTCGCCGTCATCGTCGGCTACACCCTTATGGTGCCTGCGGCAGTCATGCTTCTGGCCGGGATGCTGCGCCCCGTCATGGCGGCCCTCTTCGGGGTGATCGGCAAAATGGCAGCGCGCGGTATCGTGGTCTCCCTCTCCCGGACCGGCGTGGCGACGGCTGCGCTGGTGGTCGCCGTGTCGGCCGGCATCGGCGTCGGCATAATGGTCGGCGGCTTCCGTCTTACCGTGCAAAGCTGGCTGGAGAGCTGGCTGCAGGCCGACGTCTACGTGACCTCCGCCGACCAGGGGGGCGGACGCTACCGCCCTCCGCTCGATCCCGCCCTGGTTGAGCGCCTATCAAGGCTTCCAGGGGTGGAGCAGTTCACCCTGTCGCGCCGTGTCGTTGTTCAGGGAGCCGATGGGCCGACCGAGATCTTCTCGGTGCAGGTTTCGGAAGCAGCCTTTCGCCGCTACCCCTTCAAAGAGGGGAGGGTGCAGAGCGCCTGGGGGAGTTTCAGCCGCGGAGAGTCGGTGCTGGTATCGGAGCCGTACAGCTACCGCCACCGTCTGCGCCCCGGGGACCGGCTGACGCTGCGAACGGACCGGGGTGACAGAAGCTTTCCCGTATCCGGCATCATTTACGACTACGGCTCCGATGCCGGCATCGTCATCATGAGTCGGCTGGGCTATCTGGCAAATTTCAACGACCGGAGCGTCGACGGGATGTCCTTCTCTGCCGGCCAGGGGATCACCGTACCCCTCCTGGTCGCCCGGATCCGCGACAGGGCAGGAGGGGAGAGCCTCAGGGTGGTCTCCAACGCCGAACTGCGCCAGGCGACCGTGGAGGTCTTCGATCGGACCTTCGCCATAACCGGCGTACTCAGGATACTGACCCTGCTGGTCGCCTTTGTCGGCATCCTCTCGGCGCTGATGGCCATGCAGGTGGAGCGGGCCCGGGAACTCGCGGTACTTCGTGCGGTGGGACTCACGCCGCGCCAGGTCTGGGGGGTGGTCTGCGGCGAGACGGCGCTGATCGGGCTGATCGCCGGTTTCCTGTCGCTGCCGCTCGGCATCCTGGAGGCGCTGATCCTCGTTTACGTGGTGAACCTGCGCTCCTTCGGCTGGACCATGCAGCTCGCCATCGAGCCGGCCTACCTGGTCCAGGCGGTGGTTCTCTCGGTCTCGGCGGCGCTTTTGGCAGGCATCTACCCGTCGATCAGGATAGCCAGGACGTCACCTGCCCTGGCCCTGAAAGAGGAGGAATAGGATGCGCCGCCTCTATTTCGCAATTGCCGCACTCCTGGTCCTCTTGCCGGCCCTTTGGTACTTCGGCGCCGGCAGAGGCAAAAGTCTCCCAAAGGAAGAGACCCTCAGCATCAACAAGGTGCTGGGCGGCAGTGCGGCGGCAGGCTTCGCCCGGGCCGATGCGCCGCGCCGGTTCCGGTTTCCCGAGGATCATGGCCCCCATGCCGGGTTTCGCAACGAGTGGTGGTATTTCACCGGAAACCTGAAAGACGCCGCCGGGCGCCGCTTCGGTTACCAGCTCACCTTCTTCCGCTCGGCGCTGACGCCGCGCCCGGTGCCGAGGAGTTCCGCCTGGGGGAGCAACGAGGTGTTCATGGCGCACTTTGCCGTCACCGACGTAGCGGGGAAGCGGTTCCGGTATGCCGAGCGGTTCAGCCGTGCCGCCCTGGGGCTTGCCGGCGCTGAGGGGCGACCGCTGTCGATACGCCTGGAAGACTGGTCGGCGCTTGAAACCTCCGGGCGTCCCTTGAGCATGAAACTGACCGCAGCCGAGCCCGACATGGCGATCGAACTCGATGTCGCCAGCCTGAAGCCTGTGATCCTGAACGGCGACGGGGGGCTGAGCCGAAAGAGTGCCACCCCCGGCAACGCCTCCTATTATTACAGCATCCCGCGCCTGCAGAGTTCGGGGACGATCCGCATCGGAGGGGAGAGATTCCGCGTCACAGGGCTCTCCTGGCTGGACCGGGAGTGGAGCACCAGCGCCCTTGAGCGGGATCAGCAGGGGTGGGATTGGTTCGCGCTCCAGCTCGACGACGGGCGTGACCTCATGTTCTACCAGCTCAGGCGCGGCGACGGCAGCGGCGATCCCTTCTCCAGCGGCACGCTCGTCGCTGCCGACGGCAGCAGCAGACAGCTGGCGCGGGACGAGGTGCAGCTGCAGGTCGCCAGCTGGTGGACCAGCCCGTTAAGCGGCGCCAGGTATCCCTCGGTTTGGCGCCTGCGCGTACCGTCGCAGGGGATCGACCTGGAGATCACCCCGCGCCTGCCCGATCAGGAGCTGAGCACCGGTTTTCGTTACTGGGAGGGGGCAGTTGCCGTGCGGGGGCTGGCCGGTACGCCGGGCGGCTCCGGCTACCTGGAGATGACGGGGTATCCGGTTCAAGGAAGGGGTTCTGATAAGATACTTTCCCCCTGACACCGGTGCGGCACTTATGATACACTTATTGAAAAAGGAGGTCGCCATGCCCTCAACGAATCCGCGCATCAATGTTGTTTGTGAAAAGCCCCTGTATGCCGCCATTGCCGAAATTGCCGCACGCGATGGCGCTTCGCTTTCATCGGTCGTCCACGATCTGCTGCTGGAGTCTCTTGAGCTGCGCGAGGATATCGCCTTGTCGCAGGTTGCCGACAAACGCGCCGCCGGATTTGATCGTTCCGCCGCCCTGACAGCCGACGAAGTTTTCGACTGATGAGTTTTACCGTCATCTTTCATCCGGCGGTCAAAGACGATGCTGCCGCCATTTCCAAGGCAATCCGCGACCGGATTAAAAGCGCCATCGCAACCCGGCTAACTAGCGAACCTGCTAAGTACGGTAAACCGCTGCGCGGCACGCTAGCTGGATACTGGAAGCTGCGGGTAGGTGACTGGCGTGTGGTGTACGCCATTTACGGCAAAGAGGTGGTCGTGTTTGCCATTAAGCACTAAAGCGGGGTGTATGACGAAGTCCGCGAGCGTTTTTTCTGTTCCATCATAGCTTCAAAGGCTTCTGCTGGAACCAGATAGGCGGTGGTGCGGTTATGGTTTAGGATGGCAACTGGCGCACCGTGTGAACGCTTGATGAGGTCGGAAGGATTTTTACTGTGAGCAGTACTTTTGGGGCATAAAAAAAGGACTCAGCTTTGTGGGCTGAGTCCCTGATTTAGTTCTTGGTGCCGGAGGTCGGAATCGAACCGACACGGGTTGCCCCGCTGGATTTTGAGTCCAGTGCGTCTACCAGTTTCACCACTCCGGCTGAAAGATTTCGGGAGTATAGCGGAAGCCGGAATTGAGGTCAAGGATGAAATTGAGCTTTTTAATGCGATAAAAATTGTTGACACAGATGGGCCGCTCTGCTATAAACAGGACTCCTTAGATGGGGCTGTAGCTCAGTTGGGAGAGCGCTTGAATGGCATTCAAGAGGTCCGCGGTTCGATCCCGCGTAGCTCCACCATCATAAAAGACAAAAGCACTTGGCGCATAAGCCCAGGTGCTTTTTTTTATGGTTTTCCCGTAGCCACCAAAGTACGCGAGGTGCCATGATGGAGTATCTGGAAACCGAGGTTCAGCGCCAGGACCGGGAGCCGGAAGAGGGGGTGGAGATACCCCTGGACCGCCTGGCCCCGGAGCTCCTTCACAACCTGATCAGCGAGTTCGTCTCCAGGGATTGGGACGATGGTAGCGCCAGCTTCACCCTTGACGATAAGATCGACCAGGTGCACCGGCTCCTGAAGCAACATAAGGCAAAGATCGTCTTCGACCTGACTTCCAGTAGCGCCAATATCGTGGTCTGCCGGTAATCATCCCGCATATCACACAGAGGAGCCAGCCATGTTCGAATCACAGTACAACGAGGAGATGGAGGCCGAGGTAAGGCGGCTGGAGGCAAAAAAAAGAGCCGCAGATGCCGGCCACCCCGAATGGGATAATGCCTGCGCCGTCTGCGGCTGCCAGATCGCCGGAACCACCGGCCAGAACTGCAAATCCTGCAGCAGGTAACAGCCCCGCTGCAGCAACAACCTTTTATTTCACCTCCACCATCAGGACGTCGGTTTTCTCGCTCTCCAGGCCGTCGTTGTCCTCGGCCGACACCCGCAGTTCCTGCTTTCCCTTGACCCCATCCAGCGCGAAGAAGGTTCCGAAGACGGTGCTCGCCTTCTGAAACATCCCGACGAAGTTCTTCTTGTAGACGTTGTAGCGCAGCACGTCCTTCTCCGGGTTGGGCTCCCAACTGATCCCCCTCCTGCCGTCCAGATCGGTCACCGCTACCCCCTTGGGGGGCGCGGGTCGGGGCTTGGTGGAGCCGATCACCGAGGTGGAGATGATACTCGGAATCTCCAGGGCGTCGATCCCTTTTACCGCATAGATGTAGGAGGCGCCGTGGGCTACGGAGCTGTCCACGAAAAAGGGCTCCTTGACGCTCTTGATCTTTAGCACCTCGTTTTGCCCGGTCGCCCCGCGGTACACCTCGTACACCTTGAATTCTGGGGTGCTGTCCCAGTTGAGGGTCACCCTGCCGGCCTGACTGGTGCTCGCCCTGAGATGCTTGGGGGGCGCCAGCGTGCTCCTCGTGGTGGAGGAGACGGTCTCGGACGGGAGGCTCTCGGAGCCGGCCTCGTTGAAACAGCTGATCCGGTAATAGTAGGTCTTGCCGTCGGAGAGCGGGCGGCTCCCGTCGGAGACCAGCGAGCTGAACTTGGACATACCGGACTTCTCCGCCGAACCCTTCTCCTTGTCATCGATGTAGCTGTTCTTCTTGTAGGGGATCTCCGCCAGCTTGACGAATTCCCCGTCCTTCTCGCCGGCCCGGTACAGGTAGTACCCCTTTATTGCGTCCTCGGGGGTCCCGGCACTCTGCCAGTTGAGGACCACCCGCCTCGGCTCGTCGTTCGACGCGACCAGCCCTGCCGGGGGGGAGGGACGCTGGCGGGTCTTGGCGGAGACCGGTTCCGACTTGGGGGTCTCACCCTTGCCGTCGATGTTCGCCGCGATGCGGTACCAGTAGGTGCTGCCGTCTTCAAGCCCCGAATCGAGGTAGGAATCGGCCCCTCTCCCCTTGACCTGGACGATCCTCTCGAAGTTCTCGTCGGCGAGCGTGGAGCGGTAGATGGAGTATCCTGCCACGCTCTTGCTTTCGTTCGGAATCCAGGTGAGCTGCACCGCCCTTTTTCCTCCGCTTGCCGCCCTGATGTTGCTCGCCGCAGGGGCGTTCCTCGCTTCCAGGATCGACGAGAATTCGCTCTCGACCTTTTCCGGGTTGAAGGAGGTGAGGGCGTAACCGTAGACGACACCGTTCTTCATATCGTTGTCGAGGTAGCTGACCGCTTCCCGGCCGACCTTCGCGATCAGGCGGTATTCCGTCTCGTCCGGCGCCTTTCTATAGATCTGGAAGCCGCTGGTGGTCAGGTTCCTGTCGTTTCCGGAATAGGGGCGGCTGTACCAGTTGAGCTGCGCGCCTGCCAGCTCAGACTTGATGTCGATGAAAATAGGGGGGAGGGGCGCCGGCGAGGTCCTGCCGATGATCGCGTCCGAGAGCTCGCACTCGATGCCGCTTTTGCTGATCGCCTTCACCTTGTAGTAGAAGGTCTCGTTCAGCTTCAGGTTTTCATCGGTGTAGCTCGGCGTGGTGGTGGTGGCTAACTGCACAAAGGAGCCGTTGGCGCTGTTGGAGCGCATGATGGCGTAGCCGATCACCTGGGACGACTGGGGTGGGGTCCACTTCAGCTTGATGCTTTTCGGCGTGCCGCTGATGGTGAGGTTGGCCGGGCAGCCGACCTTCTTCTCGACCGGAGCGGGGGCGATGTTGAACCCCTTCACCTTGGCGACGATCTTTTCCGTCATCTCCTGCAGCTTTTTCGGTATCTCGTATTCCGGCACCCGGAAGGTCTCGGCGTAGTAGGAGTTGCGCGAACCCGAACCGACCACCTGCAGGTCGATCAGCGAGGCCCCCTCCACGCGGCTTACGTTCCCCACGATGAAGATGTCGAATCCGGCCCGGTTGGCAACGGTGTAAAGGCTGTCCTGTGACATGGAGGCGAGTGTCGCACCGGCTTGCACCAGCACGCTTTCCACCTTTTTCCGTTCCAGAATCTCAAAAAAATCGGTTCTTTCGATGCTGTTGAACAGCTGGGTCGAGATCGACTCGGTAAACGCTATGGCGTCCACGCTCTTCGCCACCAACGGGTAGAAGGCGAGCTTTGGCTTCGTTTTGAAATCCACGGCGAACGCAGTGGTGCTCATGAGCAGTATCAAAAGAAGGCAAAGCGTGGAGATTCTTCTTTGCATCGGCTAACCTCGCGTCTGTTATCTAACTTAATACCGCAGCTGGAAAGAACTTGTGAAGGGAGCGGATCCCGCTCCCCTCAGATAAGGTTCGACGTTTTGACTACTTCGCGGCCGGCACTGCCAGCTCCGCGACCGCGGCAGGGACGGGGGCCGGTGTGGCTACCGGTGCGGGTGCTGCTACCGGTGCCGGGGCCGCTCCGTCGGTCGGGGGTGCCGGAGCCGCTGGTACTGCCGGGGCGGGTTTCGGTTCTTCCTGCTTTTCACTGACGACCGGCTTCGGCTGGGCTGCGGGGAGCAGGGGTTTTTCCGCGGCACGCTCGAGCACCGCCGGATCAGGCGGCAGTTTAACCGCGAGCGGGATCTTCGTCTGGGGCGTCTTCTGGCGGGAAGTCCGCTCCGCCTCGGAGAGGTCGTTAACCGGCTTTTCCTTGGAAATCGCCTTGAGCTGCAGTTCTATCTCGTTCTTGGCCTTATCCGTGATCTGGCTCGGGCTGTTCTTGATCTCCTCGGCGGTGATGGCGTCCATGTACCTCTCGATCACCAGTTCCGGATCGCCCTTCGATTTGAGCGTCTCGGCGCTGTTCGAGTAGAGCACCTGCAGGTTCTGGAAGCGCGACAGCACGGCGTAGCCCAGTTCTGCGATGATCGATTCCACCACCTGCTCGAGCAGTTCGGTGTCGGAGGCGAGCTTCAACTCCTTGAACGGTATCTGCGCGAACTCCACGCCTTCAGAGTAGGTATCCATCGCCTCGAGCTTCTTCTTGAGCGTCTTGGTGATGATGACTTCCCCTTCTTCCACGTCGATGACACGGAAGGAGACACTCACGTTCGCCGTCTTCTTGTGGGTCGCCACCTTGTACTTCACGATCTCGCGGATCTCTTCCTTGATGGTCTGGGGCGGGGCGGGCTGGCGCTCCTTCTCGTTGCGGTTCAGGCTCTGCCACTCCTGGTAAGCCGGGTTCGGAACGCTCTTGCTCCCGACCACGGCGTTGACCATCTTCTGCCCTTCGTCGATGTTCTTTTCCACGTTGTAGTTGAGCACGCTGCCGAAGATGAAGACGTCGGTCCCCTTGAGCTTGCCCCCTTTTTTGGCGCTCTCGATGTCGTAGAGGCCGGCCTGTCCCAGCTCGATCTCCTTCAGGAGCGTGCCGAGCACGTCGCGGGCCAGTATCTTGATATCGCCGCTCGAGTTCCTGGTCAGGTAGGAGAGCAGGTTGTCGGTGACGATGCGGCCGGCGTCCTGGCTGGCGCTCGGGCTGGTGAAATCCATCAGCGCGATCTTCTTGACCACGCGCTGGCGCAGTTTATCCTTCAGGGCCTGGGTCTTCTGGATGATCTCCTTGCGGCTCGAAAGCTTCAGCGCCTTGTCCTGCCAGATCAGCGCGTTGCCGAGCCGGTTTATCTCCTCGTAGGCGTCGGCGCGCTCCAGCATGGCCGCCACCAGGCGATCCTTCATTTCCTGGACCTTGGGCTGGCTGGCGGCATCGGCGTCGAACCTCAGGGCGGAGAGGTAGTTGTTGTTGGCGGCGAAGAGATCCTTGCGCGCCAGATCCTGGCCCATGTTGTCGATCAGCCCGCCGGCGGCCTCCCTGTAGAGCCGGTCGATGGCGGCGAGCGTTTCCTCCGTCGGGTTCAGGCTCTTCGCCTTCTTGATGGAGTCGAGCGCCAGGTCGCACTCGCCCCGCTTGGCGTAGGCCTGGGCCTTGTCGAGGTAGCTCTTCGGGGTGTTTTGCTGCTTCATCAGCTCGATCAGCGCCGCGATGCGCTCGTTGTCCGGCTGAAGCAGCTGTGCCGTGCCGAGCGACTTCAGGGCCCCTGCGTAATCCTCAGAGGTCTGCAGGCATTCTGCTTCCCTCAAGTAAAAGGCGCCCCCTTCCTCCTTGGCCTTCGCAAGCTTGGCGGCAACGTCCAGGTAGCTCGGGTAGAAGTTGGTGATCTCGGTCAGTTTCTCCACCGCCAGGGACCACGACTTCGACTCGGCCGCCTTGCTGCCGGCGGCATAGAGCTGCTCGGCCCTTTTCACCATGGTCTCCATCTCGGTCTTTATCGAGGTGGAGATCCCTTTGGCAACCGTGTTGGCCGGCTCCAGGGCGAGCGCCTTGTCTATCGCGTTCAGCGCGGCGGTCAGTTTTTCAAAATCAACCAGCCCGGCGTCGAGTATCGCTTTGGCGCCGGCTACCTGCTTGCCGGCCAGGGCATGCTTTGCCGCCTTATGCCCCTCTACGTATTTGGCGTTGCCCGGCTCCCTGGCCATGGCCTCCTCGTACATCGAGATGGCGTCCTCGTAGCGGTGCTGACTCTGCAGACTCAGTCCGCGCTGGAAGCTGTCGTTGCCGGCTGGCGGTGCACACCCGAAAATGGCTGCCATTGCAAGTAGTGCGGCCGCCCGTATCAACCTTTGACGCATGTTGGTACTCCTCGAACCTGTTATTTCCTGCTTATCTGCAACTCTAGTACGTTGGCGGAGAGCGAGGTGACCTTCACCACCCCCCCTTTGAACTCCATGTTACTGATGCTGGCGGCGATGTCCTTCGCGCTGCCGCTCACCTCCACATCCATCCTCGCCGTGTTGCCGCTGAAACCGCGCTCATAGATGTCCTCGACCTCGTCGAGCTGATCCTTTAGCTGGGCGACGAACTCCTTCAGCTCGTCGTAGTTCAGGCCCGAAGCGACCAGCTTGATCATGCCGGAACTGATCACCCGCCGCTTCCATTTCTCCACGATCTGCTTCTGGAGCTTGTCGGCGCACTCGCTGGCGGCCTTCTCCAGCGCCTGGGCGCCGCCCGCCGCCGGGTTCACGTGGGGCACCATCGCCGTTGCGGTGAAGGAGGCGAGCACCTCGCCGTTGTCGGTATTGATGGCACGGGCGGATACCGTCGCCTGGCACGGCCTGAAGTTGGTGCCGCCGGCGCCGGAAGTCCCCGCCTTGGCGAAGGCCTGGCCGATGATGGCGACCTCGGCCTCGCCCGATGCCAGGATCCTGATCGCGGCGTCATTGGTGATGTTGGCGAACAGCTTCCCCTCGAGACCCTCCTGTTTCAGGCTGGCAAGGATGGAATCGCGGTCGACGAAGTTGAAATCCTTCTGAAGCAGCCTGGTCACCATGGTGTTCTCGGCGACACCCATGTCGACCACATTGCCGCCCCACCAGTAGGAGGGTTTGTCCTGCAGCACGTTCTGTTCCGACAGCAGCATCACGATGCGCGGCTTCCCCATCTTCTTCATCATGAGGCCGTAGCTGTCCAACCCCTTTTGCAGTTTCACCTTCGAAACCAGCGCCTTGATCTCCACGGTGCAGAGATCGCCGTCGAAGCTCTCCTTCGAGATGGTGTACTTCTTGATGTATCCGGCACTCTGGGAACAGATCTTGTCCTTGATCAGCTCGGAATTGTTGACCACGCTCTCCGATTCGATCATGACGCCGACCGCCTGCTCCACCGCCCTGCGGAAGGCGTTCTGGATGGCGTTTTCCCTGGCGAGGTCTTTTCTGCCGTCCAGGACATTCGCGTATCCGGTCACCTCCAGGTAATCCTGTTGGGCCGCCAGGGCCGCGCACGGGAAAACCAGCAGCAGAAAAAGCAGGATATTGGCGATGTTGGAGGTGTGGCGCTTTCTCATATTAGGCTCTTCTAGAAATAATTTTTTGGGTCAAGATACGTGATTTTCAGTTCTATTTCAAGGTAATAGTGTTAATGGCGGGGGTTTTTTTGCAAGGAGGGGGGTGATATGTTCAATAAAAATCACTGAGAGATATTGCTCCGCTGTTACTGTTTACTCCGGTCGGCAGTCTTGCAAATTGCCACCCCGTGAAAGCGATGCGGCAAAAAATATTGACTGGATTTGACCTTGGTTGTGCCAGTTACCGACAGTCGCTGCAATGACAAAAAGGCCCCCGATTACAGGAGGCCTTTTTGATTGACAGTAATTTGTTTTTTCTAACCGTTGCGGCGCGGCACTGTTTGCTTGCCGGAGTTGATGTAGCGGCGGGCTACTTTTGCAGCCGCTGCTCGGCGATGCCCCACGCGATGTTCTGGAAGAAGGCGCTGATGTAGTCGGCCCTTTTCAGTCCGTAATCGGTCATGAAGGCGTGCTCGAAAACGTCCATTATCAGGATCGGCGCGCTGCAGGCGGGGTGGCCGGCGTCGTGCTCGTTGATCCAGAAGTTCTGCAGCCTGCCGGTGGTCAGGTCCTGGTAAAGGATCGCCCAGCCGATGCCGCGCATCGCCCCGGTCGACTTGAAATCCTGCGCCCAGTCGTCAAAGCTGCCGAAATCCTGGCGGATCCTGGCGGCGAGGCGGCTGTCCTGGTTGAGCTGCTCTTTGCCCCCCAGATTGTCGAAATAGCACTCGTGCAGCCGCATGCCGTTGAATTCCCAGCCGTAGCGGCGCTTCAGTTCCGCGAACCCGGGGTCCGCCCCCTTGCCTTCTTTACGCAGCTGGGTGAGCGTCTCG
>Ga0209212_1002289_pt1 | contig 27711 bp, 27 predicted proteins | sample RifGroC2_FD_183996 | JGI IMG/M metagenome (GOLD analysis project Ga0209212, IMG submission 183996) | Groundwater microbial communities from Rifle, Colorado, USA - Groundwater C2 (SPAdes) (version 2) | ecosystem: Environmental > Aquatic > Deep subsurface > Groundwater | place: Rifle, Colorado... | reverse complement strand
CCATGATCTTAATTCAAGCCGTATCAAATCATTGCCTTTTCAAGATTACTTTTACAGGTATTATAAGACATTACCTTCATAGTACGCCCCCTTTATTTCCTATATATTTAATTATATAAGATAAAGAACACAAAGTCAAGCAAATAATGAATGCGAATTTGCTCTTCCTGGTTTTATCTGGAACTATCGTCTATTGGGCAGGACTTGTTGCGGAATCGTTGCCCTTCTTTTTAAGCCTACTAAGAGCTGTCGAGTTGATTAATTTTCTATCCTGATCAAAAAACCAGCCCCATTTGTTAAAATATCTGATACCGGAAACAGCAAGCTCTATAAAAAGTTTAAAATATTTATTTGAGCCTCTTTCGTAACCATGATATACCGCAGCTTCTGGAAAATACACATTTCGGTATACTTTATTTATCCTTCTTGATAAATCGACATCTTCAAGATAGATAAAAAATCTTTCATCAAAAACCCCTACCTTCTTAAAAGTCTCTGTTCTGATAAACATGAAGCATCCGGATAAGTATGGCACATCCATTTGTTGATTATAATCGGCGAATTTAAGTTCATAGCGTGATTTTCTTGAATTAAATAAAAGAGATAGAGCTTTAATCTCAATCTTCCTAAGCAGCAAATCACAGGGACTTGGCAATAAACGGCACAAATACTGTATGCGGCCGTCAGGATACAATACTTTAGGCATAATCAAACCAACGTCTTTTTGGTTTTCCATGAAGCGAAATAATTTTTCTATTGTACCCTGATCAAAATAAACATCCGGATTTAAAATTAGAGAATATTTAGTTCTCCCTATCATCTTGTCTATAGCGATATTATGCCCCGCGCCAAAACCCAGATTTTTTTTGTTAAAAATATATTCCACATTCCTACGTTCACAAATTTTTCTCAAAACATCCGTAGGGGAATTATCTATTATGTAAAGATAGACGGCCAGCCCACAATTGGAAAAGCTTTCAATTGCTTTAAGCAAAACTTCCTCATCATTCCTAAAAGCCACTATTGAAGCAGTAATATCAAACATTGGGCAGCAGAAGTTCAAACAGCTCTTTCCAATTTTCAGAAAAAGGACCCGGGATAGCCGGCGCTTTTGTTATTTCAAAAATAGCCGTATTATTTATCAAGAGTTCCATCTTATCCGCCAATTCCGCATAATTATCAGGGTTAAAAAATATTACTTTATCATAAGAGCCTACTGTTTCACGGGCATATTCTAAATCGGCCAGAAGAAGCGGCTTGGAAAAAACTTTGGCCTCAGTTATTGGTAACCCCCAGGTTTCCAATTTCGAAGGAAAAATTACACAATCTGCTTTATTGTAAAGCTCAAGCAGTTCAGGTTTATTTTGAATTCCGATAAATTTTATATTTCCTGTATCTTTAAAAACTTTGTAAATATTTTTTGAGTAGGAATTTTCAGAGCCTGAAATAGTAAATATAACCTTAAAATCCCTAATACCATTTTTTAACAACAAGCCTGCGGCCTTAGCCATAACCTCAAAGTTTTTAAATACTCTTGGCAGAGAAGGATATAAAAAAACAAAATTTTTATTCTTTATAACGGAATTATTCGCATTTTTTAAATCGCAATCAACGACCGCCTCCGGATGGGCAACAATTATATTCTTTAGATTGAGGAATTTTTTCAATGAACACCTAAACCATTCTTGTTGAACAATAACAAAATCAGCTTTTTTAATGTTAATCGAGTAGAGGTATTTATAAAAAAAGTTAAATAAAGCAAATTTAGGGTCAATTATTGCCTCCCTAAATGATAATTTATAAAAAGGTGAGGCATTATGGCAGTATACCGCTAGCCGGCCTGCGGAAATATTCGGAGTTATATCATGAAGGGAGAACCAAAGCAAAGGATTTAAACTTTTGGATAACTTATAAAAATAAATATATTCATAATAGAGGCGGTTAATCCAGGACTTTTTTGAATTTGGAAATTCTAAATATTCTATGTTTGAAAAGTTAAACAAATCCTTTCTATTTACCAGAGCTCTTATCCTATACCTATCTGCCAAATTAGCGGATAAATATTTAAGGCATCCTTGGAATATCGTTAAAGGCCCCCCTTCGACCAAATTAACGGCCGAGATGATAATAGTTTCTTTTTTCATGCGTGTTGAATCTTAATCTCTCCAACGGTATTATTATTAATTTTATATGAAAAATAATACATCCAGACAAAGAAAAAAAATCCATTATAAAAATAATGGCCTTGCCTTATTAATTGTAAAATAAATAAAATAAATATCGCATTACTTATTATCTCCGAATTTTTATAGTTGATGCTCTTAAGGCGAAATTTAAAGATGAAATAAAAAACTACTAAAATACCAAACAAGCCGGTTTCAGAAACCAAGCGGAGAAAAAGAGAACCCGCATCTTTTGCATTTACTGAAGGAAAATATACATTCCAAAATCCGATTGAACCACCTGAACAGAGATATTTATCATAAGAAATAGGATGACTTCCTAATCCGGCTCCAAATAAAGGATTGTCTATAAAACTTTTATAGGCTACAAAAGCATTAGTTGCTATCGCGTAAACGCTTACATTTGAATTAGCCACTTTTTGTGAGCCGGTAACAACATTTACAGAATCTCTGACTCTCAATTTAATTTCCGGAACATTACTATAAGCGGCATAGAATAAAATTGGCATTATAACCACCCATAAAAATAAAAATTTAATTTTTTTAATATTAAAGATTAAAAGCAAACTTATGAAAATTGCGATATAGGCAATTGCCGAAAATGTCAAAATAAGACTTATAATAATTATTAAACTGCATAATTTATTGCCCGAGTAAGGAGAATATTTTCTAAAAATATTTAGCAAGGAAACAAAAAAGGCGGGGGCCATTGAGATTGCAAAATGAGCAGGCTCTAAACAAATTGAATTTAATCTTGGTATTCCCAAATCTGCGATAACTAAACCCCATTTCGGTATCACGTAGCTAAAATCATAACCTTGCTTAAATTTAACTAAGAAACTAAGCTCTTGAAAAATTCCAATAGCTGCCACTAATAATGCGATTTTTAAGTAGATCCTAAATAATTTATCGATTTCATAATTATTAATTCCGATCAACAGATAATATGCTGTTGCTGTTATTAAAATACCGAAGGCCTGCTTTGCTATAGAAAAGACGGTGGTATTTCCAAGGTATACATTTACTAAAGAAGAGACTGTTAGAATAGCCAGAACAGCAAAAAAAATACGATTAATTTTAAATTTCTTACAATGGACTATATAAACGACTAGGAATAATATTATAAAAATATAGCCAAGATAAAACTCAAATGGCGAAGAAAATAAAACAAACCCACCCGCGAAAATATTAAAGATAAGTAAATAATTAAACAGGTTTACCATTCGCAGTTTTTTTGCCAAATTGACCTCAAGCAGGTTGCATGACTACTTCTGAAGCTGCTGGAAGAAGAGGAAAACGGCTCATTTTCCATGCATTGTAGCGCAGCATACGAGTTGCCGCAAGATTTTGTTTTCGTTGATTTAAGATCACCTCCTTTTGGCCGGACAGTGCCTGAAGCGGAGTAACATAGCTTAAAGAACTGTGAGGGTCGTTGTTATAGATGTCGGGGATGCGGTTGAGCCACTGAAGAATATCATCAACCAGCTTGAATGACTGTGGAGCATCCCTGTGGTGTTTGAGAGTCCTGATAAATGATTCTATCCAGGCCTGGTCATCCGGCGTGTGCGGCCGCCCGAAGTGGACGGGAGCGCCGAGAAGCTCTTTGATAACCTGTTTTGTAGACGATGCCTTCATCGCAGAGCCTCTGTCTGAATGGGCAACGAGTTTTGTGGTCAAGTGTTCCGGCAACAGGGCATACGATTCCTTTACGGATTGTGTAAGATCGCCGGCAGATACTCCGTGTAGGACATGCCCGATATGCAGCAGTACCTTTGAGGCAGGATCATTACCGGAATAGCCCAGACAATGATGCCTGTGTCCGTCCTAAATTATGTGCCGTCATAGCAGAGGAGCGAAAATCCCTCCTCTAAGAGTGCATGGGCGCTGACATAGGGCGTCCTCCTATACCAATGTTTCCTTGGTTCGACCATGTTTTTAGCTTTCAGCACGTGATATACCGTAGACAGCGAAGCAAAGAACTTACCAGACTCATGTCCATGGACGAAGATATGACTTACCGGCTTGCCGATAAGCTCAGGTGTCCAGGCAGCGGTTTCAATAGCATCGCGTTCGTGCGCAAGCGTCTTGTTCCATGCGGTTCGTGGTCTTACCTGCCTTGGATTTACCCACCTGCGAAATTTCCTGGGAGCAATCCCGAAAATCTGGCAGGCCCGTTTCTGGGTAAGGCCTTGAGTAACAACTTCGTTTATGACATTAACCACGGCTCTTTTGACCTCTTGTTCAAAATGGCCTTTTAACGGCCCTTTAAGTTCTAATTCGTCCTTTTTTTTAACAAGGACAGCTCGTGCCCTACGGCAGCAAGCGCGTCTTTGGTTTCGTCGAGTTCTTTGGATATTCTTTGATACTGTTCTACGGGAATAACCTGTTGCCTTCGGCCTTGTTTCCCGGAATGAGCAAGAAGCTTCCATAGCCGCGGCTTTGACTTTCTTGCGTATGGCAATCAGGTCCCAGGGCCTTAAGCCGTAGCGTTCCAAGATCGGTTTTACCGGAGCGCCGGGCGCGTTGCATTCCAGGTACAGGTTGAAGAGCTGTTCCGGGGTGAGTTTTAAACGTTCTTTCTTTAAATTTGTATTCATGATATTTTCCAATGGTGGCCTCCTTTGGGCATATTATACTCTCTTTTAGGTAAATCGTCGATTGTAGGGCTTCTTAGCGCAAAAAATTCTGAGCCCTTTCGTAAAATTAACCGCCAATACCTAAAAGTTAATTAACCACTCTGTTTGAGGTCACTGTCGCTAAAAAAACGGGCATTATAAAATATTAACGTTTCTATTTGGCTCCTTTTCAACCCCAAGCGCAAAGTAAACGACATAAATAAGCATCAAAACAATAAGATAATTTGCGCCTTCCCAAAGAGTAAGATTAAAACCTCTTACAATCAATTCTCCAAAACTCACACATGAAATTGGGATCGCCATGCAAAGCCAAAAGTAAAAAAGCCATGAATCAAAGCGGGTTTTGGCTTTAAAAAAAGTACGGAGTATGAATGATAATGATAGAATTATGCAAGGGATTTTTAAAGCAAACGGCATCAATCTGTTTCCCTTTCTTATCAGATGCAATGGAGTATAAGATCCCGGATTCCAAAGATAGAATATCAGGTGCAGTAATACCGCAAATACGAGAGAAAAAACTAAAAAACCTATATATTTTTTTCCCGAGCGCCTCCATAACAAGATCCCCATAACCGCTATAATGTAGGCAAAGATTATTCTACTGGTAGCCGCCAAGGCCAGTAGCATAGCGCTTAAAAATGAGAGTAACTTACTTTTTCCAAAACCTGCGTAAACAAAATAAAGGCAGACCGTAAAGAGCGCCCCGACTGCGAATAAATCTGAACCTGCTACCATCGTTTCCCAAAAGGCCAAAGAAGATGAACATAGGATAAGAAAAACATTTGCCGCATAGTAGCCTGCACTTAACTTTCGGATAAGTAAACCCAGAACTGATATGTAAAAAGGGGTGAGCAGGCAATAAAGGCCGCTTGTCGTAAATGGGAGATTCATGATTAACCAGCCCGGGCCCGGGCTTAGGGGGTTGCCGGGGAAATATGTATGCGCCTCATAAGGATTTTTTCCGGAAATAAGGTTTTTCGCCCCGACAATCAAAGCATCATCCTGATCGCTGCCACGGGCTTGGTACTTCAGGCTGTCAGCCAGAGGATAGACTAAAATATTTACCAGCGTAATCAGGATAAAGAGCAATATAAAAAAGCTTTTTTTGTTAAGGAATACTTTTGTTATCTCAAACAATTTTTGAGTCCTAAAAAGTACGGCATATACAAAAAAAGCCAATAAAAAACATAACGGAATAAGTTTATGCAGGGGGGCCGGGAGATACTTATACATAGCCCTTAAGGAAGGCAACTGCAACGAAAGCACTAGTCCCCAAAGCCTTCTATCCTTCAGAGAAGTGATTATAAATTCGAACGGCCTCACAATGTTTCCCTAATTCTCTGCAGGCGATAATTCTTGACTATCTTACGTTTTATCATAACACCTAAGTACACAAGTTTTTTGAACTTTCCCAAGGCGTAACAGATTGTTGCCATTCTTGAACTATAATCGAATTTGAGCATCTTAGCTCTAAATTGCTTCCATTCTTGGCGGCTGTCAATATAGGATGCAACGTGGATTATCGTGTACCAAGGATGCTCACGTGTCATAACCCTTAAAAACGCATTCCTCATATCAATATCATCATTCATATATTTATCCGCTAATTTCAGATAACCGTCAAAATCAAGGAGAAACCTTTTAACTAATCCTCCCTCGTTCTGAAAACTTTCATTGTCGTTACGCCATAATACAAGAGTGCTTCGGATATACTTTAGGCGGCATTTTCTTTTGATGAAAGAAAACAGAGTAGAAGCCATTGCGTATGCTGAACCGTCAAAATCTTTGTTAAATCCTGATTTTAGCCATTCTTCTCGACGGAATATAGTTGAACTCCAAAAGCTAAAGAGCGCGCCTAAAGAATCAGCACTGTTACAGTATTCTATAAATTCATTTTTTTCGTGAAGCTGGAAAACCTTGTCTTTAAATGAGTAGGAAAGCCAAAAACGTTCTCTAATGGGCTCCATGAACAAGCTACATACTGTTACATTGCACAGATATATTTCATATCCGGATTTGATTTCTTCTAAAACCCTTTCGATTGCCCCCGGCTTAAGCCAATCATCATCCGAAAGTAACCAACAATATTGGCCGCGCGCCATTTCAATACATGTGGCCATATCTCTATCAACACCATAATTTTTTTCACCTCGATGATAGACTAAATTACTAAATCTTTTTTTAAAGCCTTCTACTACCTCTTTAGTATTATCCGTTGAGGCGCCATCCACTATCACAATTTCAATATTGTCATTAGCTTGAGAAATCACGCTTTCAAGGGTTTGTCCGATAAAACGGGCGCGATTACGGGTAGTCATGCATATAGAAAGGCTTATCTTATTTGACAACTGAACGCTCTCTTTCCAAATCAGCTTCAACCATAAGCTTAACGAGCTTTTCAAACTTAATCTTTGGATCAAACCCGAAAGTTTTTCTGGCTTTGCTTATATCCCCAACCAGCTCAGATGTTTTAGACGGCCGTAGCAGTTTAGGGTCTTGAACCAAAAAACCATCCGGTTTAAGGTTCACAACCGCGAATGCTTTTTCAACCCATTCCCTGACCGAATACGCCTGGCCGGTTGCGATAATAAAATCATCCGGCTTATCCAGCTGCAGCATCTGCCAGGCACTCTCCATATACTCCCGGGAATATCCCCAGTCAATGCGCGTATTAACATCTCCCAGGATGAGTTTGTCTTGTTTTCCGCAGGCAATCCTGGCCACAGCTTGCGTAATCTTACGTGTTACATATTCCGGTGTGCGACGGGGAGACTCATGGTTGTAAAAAATAGCATTTGAGGCAAATATTCCGAAAGCATTGCGGTAATAGCGGGTGAGATAAAAAGCCATTGTCTTAGCGCAGGCATAAGGGCTTTGTGGATTAAACGGCGTTTCTTCATTTTGTTTGGCGCTATCTGTCATGCCGAACATATTTGAAGTACAAGGCTGAAAGTAGCGTATGGAAGGATCAACCTGCCGGATTATCTCCAAGATCCGGCCTACCGCTGCTCCGGTGATATCGGCCGAATAACCCACCATATCATAGCTCCAGCTCACATGATCCTGATCCGCCTCATTATAAATCTCCCGTGGCTTCACAGAATTAATGACGCGATAAAGTGAAGTAGCATCAGCAAGATCTCCCCTGTGGATAAAAAAACGACAATTAAACAGCTTCGGGTCCTGGATAAGATGATCAATGTTGCGGGTATTACCGGTTGCTGAGCGGCGTACCATCCCATGCACCTCATAGCCCTTTTCTAATAGTATCTCCGCCAGGTAACTTCCGTCCTGGCCGGTAACTCCGAAAATCAGCGCTTTTTTCATATTTATCATATCTCCCTTAATTTTATAGAAAAATCCTTCGGTAATTTCGATGAATATTTCCAATCAGTACTTTGATTATCTAATTTTATTTGTACAGACTCGTCAACTATTGCTGAAAAAACAACACTCACCGTATGTAACGGCGTTGATGAGCCAAAACGGTTTACGTGCGCTACCTCCTCATAATAACCAATAGGCTTAACAGAATCAATTATAAAGCCGGCCTCCTCCTTGATTTTTCTGATCACTGCCTGCTTTAAGGTTTCGCCCTTAAGGACTCTTCCGCCGATTACCCACCATTGGCCCTTTAGCGGTTCGTTAGCCCGTTTCACCAACAAGTATTGCCCCTTTGAATTACGTAACACTGCATCAACACAAAGGATAGGCATTAGTTCCATAATCTGAGCGTATTTATCTTCCAGGATAAAACTCATATTTTCTAATCCGTAAATTTATATCTTATTAAGGCAATGATAGCGCTTATACCGTGATACCATCTTATTTTTTTACCCTCTGAATAATTCCTTCCGTAATAAGATATCGGCATCTCATAAACCCTGTATTTTTGCTTAAATATCTTAGCTGTAATTTCAGCCTCAACAGTAAAATCACGCGATTTAATATCGATATTAGCGATGACCTCTTTCTTAAAAACTTTATACCCTGTTTCCATATCGCTTAATGTGGTATTGTATAAAATATTTGTCAAGAAAGTCAGGAAATTATTTCCCACTTTATGCCAGAACATATAAACCCTCTGCGGCATACCCCCTGATAACCTGGACCCATAAACCACGTCAGCATGCCCCTGGGCAATCGGCTCGATCAGCCGCAAATATTCCTTGGGATCGTATTCTAAGTCTGCAGCCTGGATTATAATTATATCCGCGCTGGCTTCCTTAAAGCCGGTCTTTAACGCCTTTCCTTTACCTAAGTTTCTTTCATGAAAAAAAACTTTGACACCATCCTGTTTTAAACCCTGTAATATTTGGCGCGCCCCGTCGGTTGAGGCATCATCAACAATAATTATTTCTTTATCGATATCGACCTGGCTGACCTTTTTAATAATCTCTTGAATAGTATCCTTTTCATTAAAAACAGGCATAACTACTGACAGATATGGCTTTTTCATCTACTTACCTATTCCTTCCTTTTCTCCTTTTATATGTAAACGCTGCACGCATATAACCGGGTAAGGACGCATGCCGATCATAGCTTTTAGCCGGTCGTATAAGCCCCCTGAATCTCCGTCAATAAATACCACGCCCTTTAAAATAACTTTTTCTGATTTTCCTTCAAACTTTACACCATTCCGGCTGGCAAAGAATACATAGCTAAAACCTTTATCTTTAAATACTTTTTCAATAAAAGCCAAGTTGTTTGTACCGGCAAGATTATTAATGACTTTATTATTAGAATTGCGAAACACAAACGGCTTATAAAACATCTCTGAATGCGTATAAACCATGGCGTTATTAGAGATTGAATCTATATACTTTTCGGTATTCTTCCAGGCGCAAAAATAATTCCCCCACCCAGCCCTAAAACGGTTTATCCTCGGTAAATTCAACAGAAGCTGGACAGCCATCAGTATTAAACAGAAACTGATAAACACCTTCTTAAACGGCATTCTTAAGCGGGAAAAAATCATATACGCGTAATAACACAGAAAAATAATAAAGGGGCCGATAAAGAAGGAGATTTCCATTTTGACCCAATCATAAGGCCCGCTGTATGAAAAACTCCGTGACACAGCGATCATCATGAATGAAAAAATAAACCACAGCATGAAAATAAAAACCTGCTCTCTTAGATCTTTACCGGCTTGAATATCCACATTCTCAAAAAACCTGCTACTTTTCTTAAAAATAATACTCAGTATGTGAATCAAAATAACAACACCTACTAGCACCAACAATAAATTTCCAATGGCATTTTGTGGATGGCTAAGGTTAACAAAGATATTCCTTAAAGATTCCGATACCGTGCGGGTATTATGAGAAGCAATATGGATAGGCGATACAGGAAGCCCGGTAAAAAACTTTTTTAGGTACCCAAGTAACGGTATCTGAAGAAACAGAAGTAAGGTTAGCATCGGAGCGTGGAATTTAAGCTCTTTCCTGCGGAAGAAGATAAAGGTTAAGATAAAAATCACCGCTAAATACCTTCCGTTACATTTTGCGAAAATCGCATAATTGGATGCCAGAAAAATAAAAAAATAATAAAGCCACAGGTACTTTTTTTCAACAGTCTTTTTATTCAGTAAGCTCAAAAATAATAGTATTGAGATAAACTCGGCTAATTGAGCATAAATACCGATATCAGAACTATAGGCCAGAAGAGCCCACAACTCAGCAGATGTGATATAAAGAAACACTCCGGCTATTGCTAATTTAAGAGACTTGCGATTGATTAGTAGGAATAAAAGACAGGTATTAACAGCCAACACTAAAACCCTAAAAATTCTGTATAGAATGGCTCTGTCGCCAAATATAACTCCCAGAAGCTCATCGGTATGGAATAGGTATGGCCGGTCAATATAGTTAGCCCCAAATCCTGCCTGAAACAACCTGCGGGGTGTAAAAAAATCCTTGAAACAATTACCCAATACTTTTATTCCCGAAATACATCTTGAGGAAAAATTTGAATCTATCGGATACTGTTCTTTATCTAAATGAAAAAATTCAAAGTCTTCCCAGAAAAAATCAAGTCCACAGGTAAAAAAAAGCCCCCAGGCAAAAGCTAGCGCAAAGATCAATATTATTATGTAAGATAGCTTCATGATACTACTCTGAATTCCGGAAGAGGCACAATAAATTTACCGCCACGTAGGCGCCACTGTTCTTCGCGTTTATAGAACTCATCAAAAAATGCCCAGGGTAGGACCAAAAAATAATCAGGGCTATCTTTACGCGCCTGCTCCTCGGAAACAATAGGTATCCAAGAGCCGACAGTATACCTGCCCCATTTCTCAGGGCTCCTTTCTGCAGCAGCTGTAATTAATTTACTATTCAGGCCGTAATATTGTAAAATTGCATTGCCTTTAGTAGAAGCTCCGTAGACATAAATCTTTTTCCCTTTTGCAACCTCATCCTTAATAAAATCAACGCAAAATTTCCGGTTTAATTCAAGCCGCTTAACAAAGTCCTTGATGTCAGTAAGCGTGCATTTTTCGCTAAATTCTACGCCAGTACCCTTATTGTGCCTTGCAAAAATCCTGTAACTGCCTCCATTAATGTCATTTTCTTCTATCTTAAACATCTCCAGTCCGTTTTTTTCAAATAAATACTTTAGTGAAGCAAGAGAATAATATTCCAGATGTTCATGGCAGATGTTACCCATGTCATTCTTCTTCATCATCGACGCAAGGCACATCAATTGTGCAATAAAAATACCATCTTCCGCCAAAGCCTTCTTTGCATCATTAATAAACTTATTAGGATCCTCCAGGTCATAAAACATACCTATAGCAGTTATTACCCTGGCCTTTTTACATCCCCACTTATCGGACAATTCTTTATAACGATCATAATCCCAGAAATCATGCATTACATATTCTGTTTTCTCTCTTAACATTCCTATAAGGTTATCCGCCGGTTCGCAACCTATCCGCTTCAAACCGGATACGCTATAAGCAGCCAACAGCGTGCCATCGTTTGCACCAATATCTAATACTGTATCTGCCGGCTGAAGTTTTATCATAGACTCTACCTTTTCTACAATATCCTTTAAAGCCTTACGCATAGTATCGGTTACCCCTGACCTATACCAGTAATAACGCGAATATAATAATTCCTGCGGAGCAGTATGGCGAAGCTGCAAAAGCTGGCATTTATCGCACATCACCAGATCTAGAGGTGCTTTAAGACCATGGCCAACCCTCTCTTTTGGCACAAAATCATTTATATATTGTTCTCCGATATTAAAAATATCCTGCAAACTGCTTGAGCCGCATAAACGACAAGTTGTTCGAAGAATAGTTTCCATTAATGTCTCTCTATAATGCTTTTAATTGCAGATATTACTTTATCAATTTGTGTTTTAGTCAAAGTCATCCCTGACGGAAGATATAATCCCTGCTTGCCTATACGTTCGGTAACCGGATAGCGCTGATTCCTGAACAGGCCCAGCGAGCGTAAAGCTGGCTGTAAATGCAACCCAAGAAAGAACGGACGCGAAGCAATGCCATGTTTAGCCAAGGCAGCTATCATTTGCGCAGCGTTCAAACCTATTTTTTTTTCTAATTCAATACAATACATCCAATACACGGACTTAGCCCACGGTTTTTCAACCTGGAATTTAATTCCGTCTATCTGGCTCAATCTCTTAGCGTAGTATACCCCAAGAGACCTTTTTATCTTCAAAAATTCTTCAATCCGTTCCATCTGAGCGATCCCGACAGCTGCCTGCATATTAGTCATCCGGAAATTATAGCCTAACTCAGTATGATAAAATCTCCTCTGCGGAAGGAAACAAAGATTGCGATAAGATGCCGCGCGTTTAGCCATTTTTAAATTGGAAGTAAGAACCATCCCGCCTTCCCCTGTAGTGATTATTTTATTGGCATAAAAAGACCAGGCGCTGATATCACCAAGGCTACCGCACTTCTTCCCTTTATACTCTGCACCGTGAGCTTCTGCGGCATCTTCAACCACTGCAATCTTACGTCTCCTGGCAACAGCCAACAGTGGCCCCATATCTACAGGATGCCCATAAATATGTACCGCCATAATTGCCTTGGTCTTAGAAGTTATACGGGATTCAATTTGCCTAACATCCATATTCCAGGTATCCGGTTCTGCATCTACCAAGACAGGAACTGCACCCAGACGGATTGCTACTAAAGCACAAGATATAATCGTAAAAGCCGGCATTATAACTTCATCTCCCTTTCCTACGCCAGCAGCAAAAAAAGCTGTCTCAAGAGCAGCGGTCCCATTACAAACAGATATGCCATATTTAGTCCCGATATAGGAAGAAAATTTATTTTCGAATTCTTTCACGAAGGGGCCATCCGAAGAAATCCAGCCTGTTTCAATACATTTACCCAGAAGTTCTTTTTCTCTTCCGTTAAGCAATGGGTGGTTAACCGGTATTATCATTTTTTCCCTCAAAGCTTTCTTTGTCTTTTTTTGGGTCAAACGGACCGTTTTTTACCTCAATCATCTTAACGGGTTTTAAAACCGTCATACCGTGACCTTGGCTGGCTAACAATATCAAATCCCCCGAAGAAAGTATCCTACTCTCCAAATATTGTTTTTCAGCAGAATAAAAATCAATCCTGAGCTGGCCTTCTTGAATAATTAATACCTCCTGTGTGCCAGTTGTTTTTCTCTTAACCGAGTGGTGAATATGTGGCTTAATTTCGTGCCCGTCCGGATGTTTCATATAACCTAATTGAAGAGAAAAATCATCCGGAGTAATAAACGATACACCGTCTTTATCAAAATTTTTCCTTACAATTATGGCCAAAAGCTGATTATTATGGATAATTTTTTCCGTCATTATGATATGCTTCCTTGCGCCTTTGCAGTCTTGGGGGACAAAAACTCTTTAACTACAAAATCATTTAATCCTTTAAACATTCCCCTCAATACCGAACTATAATGATATTTTTTATCTTTCTCTTCATACATACCTTTTAGGATCAATTTCTGCAAAATTCTTATAAATACCTTTACGGTTCTTCCTAAAAAAATGAAACAATATACAAAAAAATAGGCTTTATCATTAATGCAGTTTTTTACAAGCACAGCCCCAAATCCATAGGAATATTTATACACATAATCTGAAGATGCAGATATTACTGGATGATAAAAATTTAACTCCGGTAAGTATATCACTTGCTCTTTGTCCGCCTTTAACCTGAAAAAAATATCACTTTCTTCAGAACCATAATATTTTGCTCCTACGCCGAAACGTTCGTCATAAAGCCCGATTTTTTCAATAACCTCTTTACCTAATACGTGACCACTGCCCATGAAATACTGATAATTCCATCTGCGTAGCTTTTTTGGATCTCCGTCGCCAAAAAGAACTGAGAAAGGAATATTCCGACTGATATCCGTAAGTCGGCCGCAAAAAGCATTTATACCGGAATACTCTTTAATCTTCTTTGCCAATACGTATATAAAATCTTCTTTTACCGCCGCATCATCATCCAGAAAAACAAAGTAATTTGCGCTGCTTTTTGCGATTGCAAAATTCCTGGCTACTGATAATCCTATCTTGTCTATATAAAAAAAGAACGTGAAGTCAGGGTAATGAATTGGGATTTCTATTTTCTGTTTTACTTTTTGGATAACAACCAAGATTTCAATCGGGATATCCCGGCTATATTCATGGGCTTTCTCAATAGAGCGAATACACTCTCCTAGCTGCTTATTCCGGTCAACCGATGCAATAATAAAAGAAATTTTCATTAATTCCTGCGAAAAAATAGATACATTTCGCTGCCATTAGATTTATTCTTTTTATTTTCCCACTCTCTATCAGACATACAGTGTAAAAACATGTTTACTGATTTTGAAAACGGGTAAAATATCAAAAGCAGTAAAAATAGTAAATAATATTGGTGCGTTCTCAATTTATTCTTTTTATAATCTATGGCGTTGGCCGGGAATCTGGCTAATTTAATCGCTAATAAGATAGCCCGTAAAGATATTAATTTTAGCACAGAAATAATATTTTTTGCTTTTCCTTTTGAGGTAACCAGCAAAATAAGCCGTGGGCTTTCCAAGGTAATCCAATCAATCGCTCCGTATAAATGGTTACTGTAAAAAGAAGCTACCGGGTAAAATCCGTGATTTGCGGCAAGCTCATTTACTTCGCGCGCCGTTAGCCTTCTAAAATGGCTTTTATCCTCAAAATAAAACCTGTTGCCGGAATACTTCTCAACACCGTCTTTTTTTAACATGCACAGATTATATTCAAAACTACCCTGGTTTCCGCAAGGAAGTATATGCAAAACAAACGAAGGCTTTTTCAAATACAAGTCAATCTGTTTCCATATTTTATCAATGCTGTCGACATGCTCCAGGACATGGTGCGTAAATAGAAAATCAAATTTTTCATTGTTAAGGCTTGCTTCAGAAATCATGAAAAATTGACAGTCCGGGCAACGATTTTTAGCTTTTTTAACTGCAACTGCGCTTATGTCAGCTCCGCACACATCCCATTCCGGCAGGGCTTTTTTAAGAATACCGGTGAACTCTGCGTTCCCGCACCCTAGGTCTAATACCTTGCCTTTCTTAGGTAAATTCAGTTTTTTAATAAGTTCTAAGACCCGCTGTTTTTTTTGCCTGGGCCATTCATCCATATATCCCTGTTCATACCAAGCATCATAGAATGCTACGATATCATTTTCTTTATTTACCGGCATCTTTTTTCATTTTTTGGATAATCTTTTGTTCGCTTGAAGTGATTATTTTCTTGCCATCGCCGAGGATAAGATCAATATCCCGTATCCTTTTGCGCAAAAGGTCCATTGCCGCAACCTCCAAACTTGAAGCCTGGTCAGTACCCCACATATCGTGGCTTAATGTTATATGCCTTTCGATAATTTTGGCTCCCAGCACGCATGCATATACGGTCGGCTCAACGTTATATTCATGCCCGCTATACCCCACAACACAGTTATATCTTTCTTTTAGCGTCTTAAGGCAATTTATGTTTAATTCTTCCTTAGGTGTGGGATAACTGGAAGTGGTATGCATAAGCGCAAAATCTACGGCATATTTTTTAAGCAGATCAACGGCAGCATCTACTTCTTCAAGCGAGCTCATCCCCGTAGAAGCAAGTACCGATATACCGCTTTTTGCTGTCGCTTCTACCAATTCTAAATCTGAAAGCTTAGCAGAGGGTATTTTTATAAACGGCACATTATAATTTAAAATAAATTTCAGGCTATCAATGTCCCAAACCGAAGCCGTCCAATCCAAAGGTTTTTCTTTACAATAGGAATCTATATAATCATATTCCGTTTTAGCGAATTCAACCTTCTTCCTGTATTCAAGATAAGTGATCTTTCCCCAAGGAGTATCTCTCATCACGCTTTTCTGGGGCTCGGGAACGCAAACATCAGGATTCCGTTTCTGGAACTTAGCGCAATTCCAACCGCATGCGGATACTGCGTCAATAAGCTTCTTGGCTATCTGGATATCGCCATTATGGTTAATGCCTATCTCGCCGATAAAATACACACCTTTTATATCTTTAAAATTAAACATAGGTTACCTCCTGATTAGCGAAGTGCTGAAGGATCAAAACTGCAACCCAGCATCTTATCTATCTGCATATCTTTCAAATCTCCGGATTCTATGGCATCTTTAAAAAATAACTGGACAAGCAATTTAAGGTTCTTTTCACCGAATTCAGCAAGACTAAAACTCTTCCCGGATGCCCAATATTTTTTTAAAATTTCTCCCTGAGCCTGATCAACGGTAATTGCATTTGCCCAGCGTATATTCAGGACAAAAAAACCTTCTTCTTGGCGGAACCTGATTCTTTTGGGAACCGTAAACCGGCACCCTTGTTTAACTTTTTTCTCTATTTCCTTACTGGAGACTAATTTATAATCCCGATAAATATCCCCGGGGCCGGTCATAAGAGGATCAGGAGCATTCAATGTTTTGTTGCATACGCTGCTGGTAATGCGGCATCCGCTCATACATACATCTATATACTTACATCCGGCGCAACCCGGGTTACGCAGACTTCCGTCATGCCAAGGAAGGGTTTTAGCCCAAATCTCCTTAAAGCTTTGTTCAAAAATATTGCCCAGGGTTTCATTAGAATGAACACACACCTGTACATCGCCGTTAGGATTAATATTCAGCCTGTTTCCGCTCTGCGATGGGCATCCCCTTCCGACGAAATCGCGGTATTTTTCTAAGTCACCGAGCATACAAAGAGGGTAGCTTACAAGCGTACCTATCATGATCCCTGTATCAATTTTTAGCCTGAGCAAATCATTTATGGCACACAGATAATCTTCCTTGCTCATTTTAGAATCAACATCATCCATATTGTTTGCTACTACATTAGGGACAGACCTTGTTCCAAAAAACTTTCCGCATCCTAAATTGTGAGCTAACAATCCAGTTTTATACACATGATCTTTGTTTATCTTGCCGATAATCATGTTCGCCGAGACGCGCATTCCATTTTTAACCGCAGTTTCGATCCCTTTAGTTATCCTACTATGGGCTCCTTTAGAAGAAACCATAAAATCGTTCGTCTGCGCATCATAACTATTTAGGCTAGTTAAAATATGATCTAAACCTAAATCTAATAATTTTTTAATCATATCGTCAGTTGCAAGTATTAGATTAGAATTACAGCTAAATGTGAAATTGTGCCTATTTAATGTTTGCAAGGTATACTCCAGGAACTCAAATCTGGCAAAAGGCTCTCCTCCATTAATAATCACATGGAAAATCCCTGCTTCTTTAAAAACTGCGATTAATTTATCAATTTTTTCTTTAGCCAGAGTAACACTCTTTTTATTTTCCGGGCGCCAAAAATTATAACAATGACGACAATTTAAATTACAGGCTTCTGTTAAAACTAAGTTGACAGAAATTGGTGCCGATAATATTCTCATTTATTACTCCTTTTATGGTTTTTTTAAGTACCTTTTTATGTTCATCAGGGAAACAAAAACTCCGATATTTAACAATGTAGCATAAAAATTAATATACGCCTGTAAAAGCAGGCGCTTTGAAACAAAAGGGCTAAATTTCTTAATTACGCTCCTACACTTTTTAAAATGGGAAAATGCTCCTTTGGAAAGCCCTCCGGGATGAACTCTGTAAATTGATAAAGACTGATCTATAAAAGATATTTTTTCTTTCAGAGATATTTCTAACCAAAGCGCATAATCCTCAACAGCCGCCAAACACCTATCTTCATCAAAAAAATAAAAATTGTCTTCTCTTCTGTTTCGAATCATAACTGTCATCACGTCGATAAAATTTGAATTCAAAAATAGATCTTTAAAAATACGTCCAGCTTTAGGTTTTTGGGGATTGGTTTTTAATTGCTTCCCATCCTTCTGGATTATACATTTCGTATATGATAAAAAAATATCTTTATTTTTTTCAAGAAAAGCTACCTGTCTCTCAAGTTTTTCAGGAAGCCAAATATCATCATGATCCAAAAAAGCGATATAATCGCCTTTTGCATTCTTAATGCCAACATTCCTCGGAGCCGCAGGGAGCCCGCTATTACTATCTAGCCTTATTAACTTTATACGTTCATCTTTTATGCGGCTGATCTCTTGGCACGTATTATCAGTCGAACAATCATCAACAATAATCAGCTCCCAATCCCGAAATGTCTGATCAATCACGGATTGAACCGTTTCATGGATAAACTTTTCACAGTTATAAGAGCCAATAACAACAGATACCTTAGGTCCGCTCATCCCTCATCCTCTCTAAGCCTTGGCGCAACCCTAAGGGGAAAATATTCAATTCTCTCTTAATCTTATCCGTGCAATAAGTAGTATTGACCGGCCTGAGCGCAATATCTTTAAAAAAAGAATTTTCTACCGGCCTAATGAGGTTTTTACTTAACCCAAAAACCTCCGCCGTTATAAGGGCAAAATCATACCGCGATACTTCATCCTCTCCGGCAACATGAAATACCCCTGATTTTTCAAGCTTAATAATTTTCCAAATAACAGCGGCGCAATCGCCTGTATAAAGAGGATTACAAAAAATATCATCGACCATGCTTACAGTTTCACCTTTGATTAACGTGTCAATAAGCCATGTGACCGGATTTTTTCTTTCCACATCCAGGTTCCATCCATACATAAGTATCGGCCTTACTATAGAAAAATTCAAGCCGCTTACCTTGAGCATTTCTTCTTCTTCGAGCTTCAATTTTCCATAAAAGTTGAGCGGATTAGGTCTATCATCTTCTTTATATGGCGGCTCTTTTCCGTCAAAAATTGCATTCGAAGATACATAAATAAGTTTTGCGCCGGAATTTTTGCATGCTTTTATTATATTCTGCATTCCGCCTACATTAGTCTTTCTGGAAATTTCTTTATTTTTCTCAATATAATCCACATTGGCAATTGAGGCTGTATGGATAATGCAATCGGGGCCGGATTTTTCCACTGCGGCCAATACAGAATCCTCACTGCAGATATCGACGTAAAACTTTGAAGGCTTACAGGCTAAAGATTTTTTTTTATTTTCGGGAAAATATGTACAGCTTATCTCATAGTTAAAAGGATGATCTTTTAACAGATACTGCCCGAGCAATCCTGTTCCGCCAGTTATAAATATTTTTTTATTTCTCATCTAATTCATTAACACACTTACTGTGCCTTTAACCATCTTGTCTTCGGAGAAATAATTAAAATGAGCAGATAAGCCATTTTTAATTAGTTTTTCTCTTAGCGAATGATCATCGTAGAGCTTCATTAATTTATCTGTTATTGTCCTGTAATCTTCTTTTGGAACTAACAGAGCATTATATTCATCCTTCAGAAAACTATCAAAATCTTTTCTCTTGGTAGTTAAAACGGGAGTCCCGCAGGCAAGCCCCAGCAAGATAACAAAAGATGTCGTATCATACTCCTGGCTGGGTAAACATAATACATCACAAGCCTTGATCAACTCCTCTATCGGAGAATAAAATCCGGTAAATATTACATCATTTTGAATGCCTAATTCATTGACTAACCTTCGGATTGCCCTTTCATCCACTCCGTTGGAACCAGCCAATACCAATTTAGAATCAATAACTCTGTTTTTAAATTCCTTAAAAGCTGAAATCGTATAGTAATGACCTTTGCGTTTTTCAAATACGCTTGGATGCAAAACAAGAAAAGTGTTTTTGGAAACTCCCAGTTTCCGCCGTATTAAAGAGCAGTCTATACCAGGAAGCTCTTTAGAAGAGTCCAGACCATATGGAATAAAATATACATTTTCCGGTAATACACAGTTACTTTCAATCAACTGGTCTCTGATAACTTTTGAACCTACGATCCATTTATCTACATGTTTTGCGACAGAAGAAAATTTTTCTGAATTTTTTAAAATATCTTGCGGCACATGGTTATGCAAAATATATGTGCACTTACGGTTAATCAATCTTAAAAAAAGGCGGCTGGATAAATTCCCATCAAAACATCCTGAATTTACAATAATCCGGTCAAATTTATTAATATGCATCGAACTTATATACCACTTTAACTTAATAAAATGGATCATGCATAGAAAAGGGCTGATAAGCCTTATAAGTACACGCAAGGGTAACCTGACTGCTACTTTTTTATTGTTTATCAAATTATCAAAATAAGGCCCGCTGTAAGAATTAAAATTTACCAAGGAAGAACATTTTAGTTCTAAATCATCTATGTATTTTTTGATTGGCTTTCCGCTGCCGTAAAGAAGAACAAATTCATTTGAAGAAATTCCTTTAAGAATTTTCCCCAAATAAAATGTATCTCCTCCCAATATGAAATTATTATGGAAAAAAAGCAATTTTGACATTTTTAAGCAAACTGATTTATGCCGGCAATCACCTTTTCAAGGATTTCAGGCATTTTAATGTGTGTAGGCAATGCCAGTATCCTTTTATATACGTAATCAGTATTAGGTAACCCCGGAACCAGAGGCTCATAATAAATTTTTACTTCCAAATCGAGCTTATCTCTTAAATAAGTTGCAATTTTGTCGCGGATTTTCTCATCGAGCAAAATCGCAAAAACACTATTGTTAGTATTTGATATTATTTTCTGCGTTGAAAATGGCACCTTGATTTCATTCAGATATCTGTCAATAATCGCCTTTCGATGTTTTTTAAAATAATCGTATTTACGTACGCTGTTTAAGCCGATAATGGAGTTAAATTCAGACATTCTTGCAGCAAGCCTTCTCTCTTCCGTTGCCCGCTCGGCAAGCCTATCATCGTTGGTTAAGATGATCCCTCCTTCGCTGGCAGTCGGATACTTTGTGTGCGACATAGATACTACCTCGGCTAATCCTCTTTTGCCAAGCTTTGCCAGTCCATAGGAATGAGCGGCATCGTATATTATCGCAAGCCCATCAGCTTTTACCTCTACTTGATTACCAAAAATATCAACCGGCACAACAGCATCAAATTTTTCTTTTACAGAATTCAGATCCAAAGCCCACGTTTGAGGATCAATATCACCATAAACCGGTTGGCAACTATTATGAATAATTGCATACGCCGTGCTTGGCCAGGTAAATGCAGGAACAGCAACTTTTAGATTTTTCCAGCCAGCTGCGCTTATTGCAATTGTAAGCCCTTGTGTGGCATTACAACAGGCAATTGCATGCTTAACTGCGAAAAGATCGCAAAAATGTTTTTCCAATTTCCTCACGTTATCAGAATTAGAGACCCATCCGGAATTAAATATCTCTTTAAAATGCAAAATTGTTTCATTGTCAAAATCGATTGCGGGATAAGAAAATCTCATTTTTTAAGCTTCCTCCTTAATTTTATTATTATGCCAACATGCTCTATCTTTGAATTTATTAACCAGGTAATTCTGCCAATATTTTAACTGTTCATTAGACAAGGCCTTGCTTCGCCAAAAATCATTTTTATATTCGTCTGTTGCCGACCAATCAACCCCTGAAAGGTTCTCGGAAAACAATTCTGACCCGGGGTACGGACAAAGAATTGTAATGCCGAATACGTCAGGATCGATCTCCTCCACAAGCTGCTCAGTCATCCTGATATCTGCTTCGGTTTCATTGGGCATCCCGAGAAGAAAGAACGAACGACGCTTTAAGCCCACCTTCCTGCCTAGCGCAAATGCCTTCTTGATATGCTCAATAGTCAAACCCTTATGCATATCTCTAAGAATCTTTATGCTTCCGCTTTCGCAACCGATATTTATCTGACAACACCCTGCTTCTTTCATTGCTTTTAGCATGTTTTCAGTAACTAAAGAAGCATGCGAATTACACTCCCATGGAAGCGTATTTCCTGTCCTGATTTTCTCTTCACAGAAAGATATAACTTTATCCTCGGAGATATTCCATGTCGGATCTACAAATTTAAAATACTCAAGGCCGTAATCCTTAGCAACCTTGTTTATCTCGTTTATAATATTTCCAGGTGACCTGATTCTCAAATGATTATCCTTGGCTAATTTTCCGCTGACTACATGCTCAGAGCAAAAAGCACAACTCCTCGGGCATCCCCTCATAGACTGAAAACTTGTCATCCTTAAACCGGTCATCTTCTGAGCCAGATCAATCTCGCGATGATTTTTTATAAGCCCACGATCCGGAAACGGCAAGGAATCAAGATCTTTAACAGGCGAGGCTTTGATTACCGGCTCACGCCTTCCTTCTATAATTTCAGAAAATACCAAATCACCTTCTCCAACTACTACAGAATCGATAACATCTTCTTTTACGATATCCGGAACCGCAGAAGCATGCCATCCCCCAAATACAGTATAACAATTCGGATTTAATTTCTTAATGGACTTAGCAAGAAAAAGGGCATGAGAATACGCCGGGCTTGTACAAGAAAAAGCTATTATATCAGCATCTTTAGAGGATTCTATAATCTCTTTATCGCTGTCAAAATACCCTTGAAAAAAAGAAAGCTCCAAATTTTTATGCCTCTCTTTTGCCACTGCCCCAATATATCCACAGCCAAGCGATTCCCAAAAATTAAAGTATTTTGATTGAATTAAAACTACCTTTTTAGTATTTAAATAATTAGACATTCTTCTTAGTGATTAAATTCACCTTTTTATTAATAATCCGTTTATTTTTTTAATTATTTTTTTAAAATAAAATTTTAACCTTTCACTGCCATATAATTCTCTCATCATCAATTTCCTGGCATTTTTATAATTATTTCCAGCCCTGTCATTATAATACTTTTGCAGACTCGTTTGTACCCAACAACCGTGGGTGCAAAAACACCTCTCATCATTAATTTTCTTTATTTCATTTATCATTAATTCGGAATTGATCGCTTTATTTATATCATAATTATAATCAGATAAATTAATCTTCTCACTCCTTATTTCACAGGCAGCAAGATTACCATCAGGATAAACAACTGCTGCCTCTTTACCTGCGCAGCAGGGAAAATCCCAATTTTTGTTATTTAATAAATTTTCGTACTGAGTTTTATACCGCCGCGATTCCGAAGGATACATATCCGTGTAATTATTCAAAAGAAACTTAAATATAGCTTTAAATACACTGTTTAATGCCTCAAAATTTGCTTTGAAATAATTTTTTGTTTCCTCATTCGATCTTTCAACCTCAAAATCATAATAATCTGGTTTAAATTCAGAATATAGCTCGCTTGCTAAAGAAACTATTTCCATATAATTTTGCGGAGAAATAATTGACGAGACGCAAACCTTTAACCTGCAGTATTTATTTCTTATAGCAGTCAATAACCTCAAGGTATCTATTGCCTTCATATAAGATAAATTGTTTTTCCTCATAGAATTATGAGTTATTTCAGAACCGTCAATAGACACGTACACATATACATTATTTTTAGGATTACCATCCAGTAATTTTTCTATTACTTCTTTTATTTTAGTAGTTAAAAATCCATTTGTATTAACTGAAATAGTATAATTTTTAATTAAGAGCTGTAATATGGAGAATATATCTTCGTTAAGAAACGGCTCTCCCCCTGTAATCAATACTGCTTTTGTATGTGGAATATTATTAATAATTTTACTTATCTGTAAAAAAGACATGTCGCTTTTATTATTTAAGCTACTCTTATAGAAACAAGCATTACAATTTAAGTTGCACCTGGAGGTAATAAAAAGTATAAGGAGCTCCATATTATTCATTCCTATATTTTAATCTAAATAGTAACTTTCTAAAAATTGAATACCTGTGATTTTTCCTTAAATCTTTATAGGATAGTTTAATGCCCATTCTGCGGGCAAAAATCAAACAACGGTCATAAAGTTGGCCAAAAGTCAAATCCCAATGGCCTCCTTCTTTAAGATAATGTTTTCCTGTATAAAAATCAGGATGGATCCTGTAATTAACCAGTTTATCTGGAATAAATTTTATTCCAGATACAAGAGAACATTTTAAAGAGAACAACCAATCTTCGAACTGATAAAATAAGCCATCATCAAAACCGCCCACTTTATTAAAAACATCACGCCTGACCATTATAGATGATAGGCAAATAGGATGACCTTTTTTTAATATATGAAAATAATTACCTTTATTATAAAAAAGGAGCCTTGTAAAATCATCATTAAAATGCCTTTCCCATAATTTGGGTTGAATTTTATAGTTGTCAGCAAGCCACTTTTGAGTTACTTCATCAGTTTTTACCCTTATTCCAGTATGAATTAATCCTGTATAATTTGTATTTCCTTGAAAAAACTTTAATTGCTTTTCTAGCTTGTTTTCTTCCCAATAATCATCTGCATCTAAAAAACATATATATTCACCCTTTGACCCATCTACGCCAAGATTCCTAGATTTACTTGCGCCAAGATTAGTATTGTTTTTAATTATTGTTAAATTTTTAATTATCTTTTTCTTAAGCAAAGAATAAATTTCTTCACTGTTGTCGGTAGACTTATCATCTACTATTATTATTTCCCAGTCGCTAACAGTTTGCTTAAAAATATTATTAACTGCTTCTATTAAAAATCTGCTGTAATTATAGTTTGTAATAACTATGGATACCATTTTATCTGTTACCAGGTTAAATCTCTTTCGTAACCAAATTCAATCAGGGCTTCCCCCAGAATTTCTTTGCATTTTATTATATTATTCTTACTAAACTCATTTTTCCAAGCTCCCGCTTTCCCTGAACGGAAGTTAGTGGAAAGCGCAGAAGGCAGAATCGTTGCAGCTTTTAAATTTTTTTCCATCGTACTTTTTCCCCTGGAAAACTCGATAATTTTTTTAATTTTTCTCTCGGGAAGTTGAATTTTATAAAAATCAAGCACGTTATTAAATGCTTTTCTTGTATCTGCCTTAAGATCTTCAAACCTAATAAAATAAAAACGGCTTGGATCATTCTTTGCAATTTCGTACCACCCTCTTACCCAAGATACGCTTTCCTGAGCATACATATCCATAAGGCAATTTATAGCTGTTTCTTTATCCATAGAACGGTAGTCCTGATAATCACATGCTTCTTTAGGCTTCGGAAATGCAATTAATCTATAATAATGAGAAACTATTTGATCTCTAAAATCCCGGTACATTACCAATATTTTTTCAACTCCGTTAGTAGAGATACACTGAAAGTTTTCCTTTGAAGGGTTTAAATGAGTTTTTAACAGAGTATTGCCGTATTTTCTTGGGAATTTTAAAAAAGCCGAATCGCATATATCCTGACGATAAGCAACATCCAAAGGCATGGGTGTCGGACGGCTAAAAAAACCGGGTATACCTGCAAGTAAATTTTTCATCCAAGTACTGCCTCCCAATGGCAAGCCGGCAAGGAAAATAATCCTGTACGAATATTTACAATAGCCAAACCGGCATAAAAAATCTACTATTATGCGCCTCAGGTTATACCAAACGAACTTAGAAACCAAAACTGGGTGGCTAACAGCTTTTAATCCTTTTTTTAAATATTTTTTAATTATTTGTTTCATAATTCAAAAAATCCGGCACAAACACCTTTTTTGCGCTTTGAGTAACAATATATTCCTGTGAATCACTTTTTAAAAATTCATCGATAGAATTTAAACCCTGTTCCATGCTTAAATACGGTTGCAGGCTTTTTTTATACTCTCCGAACGCATTTTCTCTAAGTTCCTGCCCAGGAGCATAAAAAGCCATGGTAGGTAGTCCGGCAAAAACACTCTCAAAAAAGGCTGTACTAGGCACATCGCAAATGACCTTATCAGCTTTTTTAAACCATTTGGCAAGCAGGCCTGAGCTAAATTCTACATTTTTTATTGACCTTTCCTTTATAATATCTTCGATTGTATCACCCCTATCAAAACGCTGGGGAAGCGATTTCCAAACGAAACGATAATTTCTCTTTACAGAAAAATAATCAATAAGGGCCTTATGCCAATCAAAATAATCCCATTGAAGAAGCTGCCCTTTTAAAATCGGCATATTCATCCTCTCTTCTCTTATAATCGGCACATAAATTATTAAAGGTTTTTCTTGTTTAATCAAAATCCGCAAGCCTGTTCTCCTGAATTTCGGGAATTGATCTCTGAAATAACTATACTCATATACTTTTATTTCTCTACTGCAACATAACTCTATAAGATTCCTGACATACTGGACTTCTTCAGAAGTCGAAGCAAATAAATAATCGTAATTGTAATACTCGCTAAAATAACGCATTTTAAATTTGAATGCATCCGTTCCGTGAAAAAAAGAAACACATTTAACCATTCGGGAAACTCTTGCCGCAGCAACTGCAGCGAAATCATCCACGGTTGAATTGGCATAACTTATCACGAAATTAATCTTATACTTATCGTAGAAACTTCTATACTGCCTTATACGCTCGATAGTTTCTGGAAAAACTTCTTTAATCATAAAATTTAATCTTGAAGCAAGAACCCCTGAAACATCCACTCCGCATTTTACATTCACCCACTCCATTATTCTGCTCAAAATAGTAGGAGAAACGCTAGATTCAAGAGCCGATTTCTTTTCAGGTTGGATATATTTTATGGCTATTTTTTTAGAAAACGGCAGCAAAGAAAGTGAATATATATTGTCATTCTCTTTATAAAAAATATTATACCCAGCCCTTGTTGCATCTAAATAGAAATCCTTAGTGTAAGCAAACTCCCTTATTACAAAAACATTCTCCTTTTTTCTACCTCTACGGGCAAGCAAGCACTTATAGCGCAGTATATCCCGTTTAATTAAACTAAATTTTAATATCAGTAAATTTTTTAACAAAGAAAACCCATTCCCACCTTCGGATCTTTGGGGCTGGCAGAAATCTTTCCCAGTTTTTAATTCTTCAAACGCAACACCATATTTACTACAAATCAATGGCGTAATCCGGAATAAAGAACTTTCCCCATGAGCAAACCAGGTCCATCTTATTATCTTATCTGCGCCGTAAATTTCAGGCATAAACCAAACCTTGGAAGGTTTAACGGTTTCAATAAATTTGACAATTATCCTTGAAGATAAAACTACAAAATCAGCGAGTAATTTTATATTATGAAAATAAAGCGAAGCCAGCTGCACATTCATTGATTTTGCTTCAGGGAAAATATCAAAAAGTAAATTATCAAAATCCTTTAGCCAAATAATCTGCTCATCCAGAAAACTGTCAGCATCCTTGCGGATTTCTTCAGTTGCAAAAAAATCTTTAAATGTGCGGTAACTGATTCCTGCCTTATCCAGTTGATAGCTGGCATTAGGCGTTAAAGCCACAACTTCAACACCTGGCGGCAAAGAATAATCAGAAGGCCATTTTTCTACAAAACAATATTCCATTTAGTATTGGTAATGTCTTATAATACCTGTAAAAGTAATCTTGAAAAGGCAATGATTTGATACGGCTTGAATTAAGATCATGGCTGTAGCGGAAGATTAGAGGCCAATAATTTAAGC
>Ga0209212_1002288_pt1 | contig 27714 bp, 21 predicted proteins | sample RifGroC2_FD_183996 | JGI IMG/M metagenome (GOLD analysis project Ga0209212, IMG submission 183996) | Groundwater microbial communities from Rifle, Colorado, USA - Groundwater C2 (SPAdes) (version 2) | ecosystem: Environmental > Aquatic > Deep subsurface > Groundwater | place: Rifle, Colorado... | reverse complement strand
TTTTGAAGAAGTTTTTATGATTTTATTGTATTAACTTTGACTAACCGGAGATTCTGCTTTTCATAGCATTGTCCGTGTTATGGGCAGTATTTTTAATTAAGACTATAACTTATTCCAAATTTTAGGCCTAGAACAAAGAGTTTTTGTTGGAATATATGCGAACTAAATGGTATAATCGAATGAATATCAATGTTTGGCGCTATATCAAAAGAGAATTTATTTAGAACAAACTCTTTACCAGCACCAATACTAATACCAAATCCAGTTTGAGCATCGGTAATTGCATATTCTCCTTTTCTTGATAGTCCAAACTCAATCATAGATCCAAACCTGAAAAAAAAGTCCTTTGGGCTATATCTTTTTAGTAAGACAGGAATTGAGATAGTTCTCAGATGATCATTAAGGTTGTCGCTGATGCCATCATCAACAAAATGAATTCGGATTGAGTATTTTGAATAACTAATACCAGTTTCAAGAGAAAATCTTTCAGAAATGGGTCTCTGGTATTTAAGTCCAATCGAATAAGCTTCTTTTCCATGAAACGTAAATGTACTTGTAGTTCCTTTAGCTCCTAAGGGTTGACAAATGCCACTATTGGAAAAGACTCCAATTACATTTTTAGGATCGTTACTATTAGTGGAAGACCACTCTTGACTAAAAATCAAAGTATTAAAGAATACTAACAAAATGAAGAGTGTCAGTCTTTTCATCTGGTTTCAGTTTTTTAATAAAACGTCAAATCCGAAGTGTTTATTTGAATTGTAGGGAAAAATCTTAAAGATTTATTTTGAAAATATCGGGATAATTTGATCTCTGCAAGATGGTAAGTAATGTTTTTTTTGCTGTTATAGGCTTTTGCGCTGAAAACGGAATTGTCTAGGTAGAAGAAGTTTTGAATGTTTATGAAATTGTCTTGGTAACTATCCTATGGTCAGCGCTATTGCCCATAACGGCCCGGCAATATGGGGAGGTTGTGTTACCCGACGACAGCACCGGGCAGAGTCCTGGTACTTTAGCCGCGAAACTGTCACGGTGCAAGGAGGGTATGGCGCACTTTTTGCCGTCCGGGTACAAATTTTGCTGAGCATTACGCGTGTCGCGTTACAAGGTTGATCGGAGCCGCGAACTTATCACCGGTTACAAAGTTGGTGGCGGGCACTGGCGCAGTGTCGCGGTACAATTTGTCTCGGAGCCAGAAATCTGTCACGGTGCAGGATTTATATTGCGAGCAGATGCGCGTGTCCGGGTGCAACGGCTATTACAAATTTGTCTTGAGGGCAGGAGCAAAAGCAAAAAGTGTGACAAACAACTTACCCATATTGTCCGTGTTAGCTGCTGCCCTTATTTTAAAGGATTCTTAAATGTTTTATCTTAATGTATTGCTGGTCCCTTTAAAATAATATTGATATAAAACCAATTGTATCTGGTTTAAGAAGAACAGAAGTTTCAAAACTCCAAGGCGTGCCGGGTTTACGGATCATGATTCGATAATCTAAATTACCCCAGAGCGGGAAAAATTCAAAAACCATTTCAAAAGTTCGCCCTTTGCAGTTTCTTATAATATAAGGATCTCCGAAATCACTTGTTCTTCCTATAAAATCAGGATAGCTCATAAATTGTGTGCTTCCGACCAATGCTAAATATATTTCATCGACTTCATTGTTAATCGTGTCGTTCTTTACTGAAAGACTCAGTTTTGCAGGGTGATATAATTCTATCGTATTTGAATCGGTTGTAGAAGGTGTGAAGTAATTACTGCCTACATAACCTTTCCCAGATCCGAAAATCTTAGGATAAAGTAATGAGTTTCTTATTGCATTCGGATCAAAGGCTGAAACTGGCATCAATATTTCGAATTTTCCATCCTGACTAGATGTTACTGAATCTGTAGTCCGCAATTTTTCCCCAAATGAATTAAATGGTAAGCCAGCTGAAAATACTGATGCTCCTGTCACAGGTAAACGTGTAACCTGATCAATTACAATACCCTTAATATGATAAGATGTATTTTCTTCAGATTCTGAAGCTTCATCACCATTGCATCTGACAAGAAAGATGAATATTAATCCTGCCAGAATAAGCCTATAAAAAAACTTGACCTTTTTCATTCAGCACAGCATTGGGAAAATTACTATTGGCGATTTTTAATTATAAAATTAATATAATATCCTCTGAAATTATAATCCTGGTTAATCAGAATAAATTATTACATTCCTGAATGGAATTATTGAGGCTGTCACGTCCTAGAATAGGGTTACACTTTTAAGTGTGACATAATTGAATTAAAGATAAATTATTTTCTTGTTGTTTCTTCTTAAATCTCATCGGCCATTTTTTTAGTTTGTAATTCTCCTTTGCATGTGCCTGAATGGGAGTTAATTTGTTACAACTATCGTGTGGTCGGATATTATTATAGATCCAGATAGTTTTGTTTATTTCCCGTTCAGCATGTTTCTGATCGGGGAGACGATCACCGAGGTCAAACTCATTCTTGAGAGTTCCATTAATTCTTTCAGCCACAGCATTTTCATAAGGGTCATGTTTGGTAGTCATGCTGATGTCAATGTGGTTACTCTCAAGAGTTTCTGTATAATCGGGGCAACAATACTGCAATCCACGATCAGAGTGATGTATCAGGGATCTCTCAGGATATTTTCTGTTTTTAATAGCCATTTTAAGAGCACAAATGCAGTTAATAGACTTAAGGTTATCTGACAACTTATGTCCAACAACTTTCTTAGAATAGGCATCTGTAATAAGACTTAGATACATGAACCCTTCAGTGGTTCTGATGTAAGTTATATCACTTACCCATACCTGTTCAGCGCGCTTAATCTCAATGTCTTTAATGAGATTTGGATGTTTACGGAACCTATGATATGAGTTAGTTGTCCTCATGTAGTTTCGTTTTTTCTTAACAAGCATTCCTTCAAATTTTAAGATAGCGAAGAGTCTGTCACGACCGCATCGAATGCCCATCTTATCAAGAGAAGGCTTGATAAGGTAATGTAATTTGCGTGTGCCGATTCTGGTCATCATCACTCTTTGCTGCTGTACTAATGAAATGATAAATTCATTCTCTTTATTCTTCCTGCCGGTCGCCTGGATACTTTTGTAGTATGCCTGGCGACCGAGCCCGAAGAGCTTGCAGAGAGCCTTTACTTTGACTTTGATTTCTTCTTTGGAGGCTTTTTTAGTTGCAGTCCGGGCAAATACTTTTTTACAACATCCTCACCGTATTCCTCCTGGATGATCTCCATAATGTACTTCAGAGTCTCGTTCTCTGCATTTAAGACCCGCAAACTTGCCTTGAGTTCAACGATTTCCTGCTGGGGTGTTTTCTCTCCCATGTCAAGATATTTTTTCTCAAGGTTACCAAATTTTTTCACCCAATCCATAATTGTTTTACGGTTTACACCGTATTTTCTCATTGCTTGTCTTTGCGACATCTGTCCGCTCTCCACGGCCTGAATCACCTCCATTTTGTAAGCGTAACTGTAGCGATTCGACCATCTTTTATAGGCAGGTACTTGTCCGATTTCCATGCTCATTCCTCCTTAGTTTGGTTACAAAAGTGTAACCCTAATTCAGGACGATACAGGCACCCGGTTGCAGCTAACGGCCCGGTGGTATGGGGAGTTGCCGTCTGTGTCGGGGTTGGCATACGTTTTTGCAAAGTCCCGGTAAGTGGGCAGGAGTTCAGTGTCACGATAAAGTTGTCCAAATGAATGAGTCCCGGTAAAACGGACGTGAGTTTTCTCGTCACGATATAATTGTCTTGGTGGCGATGCAAAAACCATGACAACTGTGCGTTGGCCGGCAGCCCTATTGACTTTGTCTCGGCAGCAGGATTAGTCATGGGACACAAGATTTATTAAGTGAAATGAAGTTACGAACATAGACTTTATGGGCTGATTATCAAGTTGTCCGGGCTGCTGAAGGCAATTACCCATACCATCCGTGTTATGTTTTAGGCGGGGATTAAAACTGTCCCGATAAGACGAATGATCGTACTAGGCAATAACAATACTATTACCCTCGAGTTCTACTTGCATTTTAATTTTTGCTTTAAGAGCTGAAAAGACTTTTAGTATCGTAGAAAGTGTCACGTTACCAGTATGATTCTCAAGTCTCGAAATTTGAGCCTTTTGAACACCAATGAGATCTCCTAATTGCTCCTGGGTTAATTTCCGCTCAATTCTGGTTTGCTTGATAAGCTCTCCCAGAACATCCATCTGTAAATCATATTCATATTGGTCTCTCTTGGCTGTACCTTTTTTACCAAGGAATTCATCTTTTATTTCATCGAAAGAATAAACTTTCATTTTCTTTTCCATAATCTTTGTCTTTAAAAAGTTTCAAAATACTTTCTCATCAAATTTCTCGCTTTCTCAATCTCCTGTTTTGGAACCTTATCAGTTTTCTTAATAAACCCGTGAGTGCAAACCACAAGAGTATTTCTATTGTTTCTTTTATCCCAAAAGGCTAAAAGTCTGTGCTGCAAATTTTTATATTTTGTTTTAAACTCCCAGATATCGTTGTCTAGTTTTTTAAATATTGCTGGGTCATTGTATTTTTTTGATTTGTCAATAATGAAAAGAAGTTTGATACGAGCTTTTTCATCAATGCTCCAGAGAAATTCTCGGGCTTCGTCCAATAACTCGATCTCAAATTTATCTTTAATCATGGCACAAATATACGAAATGTTTCATTGTAACGAAACTTAATTATAAAATTAAAATCTTCTTCGGTTATGTTTAGGCGAATCTGTCCAGAAAAGCGCAGCGCCGCTTAAACATAACGGCCAGCGGGTATGGGCAGTAAGTGTTACCTGACGCAGCCAGCCGGCCACCAATCCTGGTACTTTAGCCGAAAAACTGTCCCGGTGGCAAGGAAGGTATGGCGCAATTTTTGCAAGTCCCGGCGAAAGATTTAATTGTCTCTTTAGCACGGATATGTCCAGAGCCGGAATCACGATGTTTGTAAATGGACGAAATTTTTGTTTCACGATAAAACTGTCAAGGTGGGGTGCAAAAATTGTGACAAGCTTATTGCCTATACCCGCTTGTTAGCTGTTGGGCTTATTTTAAATCTGTCTCGGCTGCAGAAATTGTCATGGTAAATTAATTTTTTATAGTCCTAGTAAATGGCACAAATTTGTCCCGCTGTTGGATTTGTCTAGAAAAAGAAAATTCATTTGTTTTTATCGACAATTTATCATTAATAGTTTGCAAAGTATATCCGCTAACTATGAGTCGAATCCTGGCTGGCAAGTGCAATAAGCTAAGTTGCTGAATATATGGTTAATTGGGTGCTTAATCAGCTTATTGCATTTGCCAGTGAGTTAGCTGTAGGGCAAATTTAATTTTTGTCTTGATATGACAACATTTTCTACTTTAGACGCCAATCCTGTCGAGCGGCAGGGACGGGCTGGAAGGCTCTTTTGCAGCTTTAGGCTTGAGTGAGGGCAAGAAGGGAGCTGCAAATGTGCCTGACAGCAAAAGGGACGGCTGTGATTAGGTTAAAACAATTTTTCTGCTACAATATTCTTATAGTATGTTTCAAGCTTTTCTTTTAATTCTTCAAATGTTTTTGGGAGAGACTTGAATCCTCTGAAAAATTTGTCAGGAACTTTTAGAAATTTCCATTGAACACCAGTATTTTTTGTAGCTATTTTGCACCAATTTTCTGTTTCAGCATCTTTATACTGAACATTCTCATCTTCGAATCCCTTAGTCTCAATTATCCAATTAATAGGTTTACCTTTTTTAAATTCTTGTTCTGCTATAAAGTCCGGGTAATACAATCCCTGACTTCCTTTCTTATTGAGATATGGAATGTTAAATCTCGTAAATGTTTCAGCTAAGGCAGCAAACTTGGTAATGTCTTCGGCTGATTCCAGAAACTTAGCAAAGTCTTTTTCCAACTCATTGTAAACAGGAGTGTAATTGAAAATAGTTTTCTTTAATTCAATATGATCTCGCTTCCAGTAGAAACCATCTAATTCCATTAAGCTGATGGGGTAGTTTGTAACTTTTACTTCTGACTTTACTTTTACGTGGGCACCTAAAGCCTGGCCGATTACCAGCATTATGTCGTTTCCAACTTTGGGGTTTGCAAGGGTTCTTCTGATAGCTAAAGATTCTAAATCAACTTCCTTTTCAAAAGCTCTAAACTTTATGTATTGCTTTGTAATACGTAAAAGGTCATTGAACTGGCAACTAAACTTTCCTTCTTTGATTATTTTGTTTGTCAGATTGGAAAGCAATTCCTGAATAGAAACAAACTCATCATCTTCAATGGTTATTTGTTTTGTCCCAACCTTTTTATCAGTTGTTGCTGTTACTAAGGTAACTTCTATTCTTTTATAATTTCCTTTTTCATCTATTGTTCCTATAGCAGGTAATTTAGAGGGGTTAAATGTGCTAATACCCTCCATCTTACGTGTAAATGATGCTGATAAAACAGGAATTTCAAAATTAAAACGCTCTCTTGTTTTAATTGGTGTTACAAACACCCCAATGTTAGGCTCTTTTAGGGTAGTGCCAACTCCAACTCCCTCCACTTCCAATTGACGTACAAAGTCCTCAAACTTATCTGTTCCAATTATTTCTAATATCTGTGTATAATCAGGACCCAGGTCTTTCATTAATCGTAAACCCCTTCCTATTGACTGTTCAGGCAGGATATTTGCTTTTGATGTGAATGGACGTAATCCTAATATGATACTTACATTCTTCACATCCCATCCTTCTCGCAGCATTAAAACAGAAACTACCACCTTTACACGGCTTTTGGGATTATCAATCAATCTTGCCTGTTCACGAAGTAATTCCAGCTCTTTTTGATTAGTTGAAAGTTCACCGTTGTTTTTGGTATGAATTAACAATACTTGGCCTTTTTTATTGAATCCCGAAAGACCCTGAATACCTTCGGCTATTTGATTTGCCTGCCTGGTATCTTCTGCCATAATGAACAGAACGGGCTTTTGCCCTAAGTTTTGATAATAACAATCCCAATGTTCCTGATAGCGTTTAAGCGCTATTTGTATCCATACATTGTAAGCATTGAAGGCGTTAGTTATTAGCCGGTTATCAGGACTTGTTTTGTCGCTTTGGTGAACAATTAAAGGTGTCTTAACAATTTTGTCTTCTATTGCCTGTGCCAAAGGATAATCTGTAATAATCCATGGGAAGTAAGTTCCGTTCTGGTCTTTGGGTGTTGCAGTTAAATCAAAAAGAAGAGATAATCCTCTTTGTTTTCTTTCTATTAAGTTTTCGTGAAAGGAAATAATGCTTTTGTACCAGGCCAGTTCTTCATCATGTACGTGATGTGCTTCATCGTTTATCACCAAGAGATCATCATGTTTCATAATTCGGTCATATAGACTTTCCAGCCATGAAGCCTGACTGTCTTTCTTCGGTTTTTGACCCAGCATGTTGCCAATTGGCCCAAGATCTTCTTCAGTTTCGGCTCTTGATTCGTAAATCTGATGAATGTTGGTTAGATAAAATGTTCCATCCGTGCTTGTTTTAACCTGGTCATCACGCATTATGAAACTCATATTCCAATCATATTTCCATTCATCGGGTACAAATGGGAAATGATAAAATATTTTGCCATTTTCAAAATCGGTTTTCAATCGTTCATAAACAATCACGTTTGGTGCAATCACTAAAATTGTTTTACTTAAATCAGATTTATCTTCAAACTTTTTATGAAAGTATGACCAAACAGCCAAAAATGCCATCACGTTGGTTTTGCCCGAACCAGTTGCTGCTTTTGCACAATAACGCGTTAAACCTTCAGGAGGTAGTTCCTGATTGGAAAGCAAACCAGTCTCTGGCACAACTCTTGATAAAATTCTTTTCGCTTTAGCTGTTGAAATTATTTCTTTCTTACTGGTAAACATATCATTTCCATAAGCCATAGCATCCATGTATTTCTCTGCTAATAGAGCATTGTCACGGATTCCTCTAACCTCATACAAATAAATTGTGGTTTCGATTGCTTCGCGCTGCGCAAAACGGAAATGAAATATCTCTCCATCTTTTATATGATCTTGGTCAAACCAATAATTCAGTAAGGTAAGTGAAGTTTGCGAAATACCTTTTGGCGTTTTGTAACCGGATTTTCGCCAGATATCCACTTCTTTGCGGATGTTATTTGTAAGAAGAGTTTTCCCGGGTCGGCGAATTTTGATAAAATGGTAACCTCCTTTCCCATCTTTCTCAAGGTATGAATCAGGAATTTCCCATGCTCTACGACCCTCAATTTCTGGAATCTTTTGTTCTAAAGGAATAACAACCCTTTGTTTATCAACTGTCTTTGGGTTCTTCTTAGCCATGATTTACCTGTGTTGAAGTTCAATGATATGGGTTGTGTCGTTCCCAAATATATCAATAACCTTTACCATCACCCTGTAATCGCCTTTTTTAGAGTAATTATAAGGATCTGTAATCAGATCTAAAGTTCTGTCTTTTTTGGTACGATAACTCTGCCATTGGTTATGAAAAGTGTCGTTTTTATAATCCCAGTCTACGCTCCAATAGTCTATAAAATCACTCCATTTTTTAACCATTTTCTTAACCGCTGTTGGTACCAGATCAAGGTTGGGAATGATAAAATCAGTAAGCTTGATCTGGTAGCCATGAACAGATCTTTTTACTTCAGTTTCTAGGTATGCCAGTTCAAAAAACTGAATATCACCAGCATCTACTGCACGTTTATCCATGGCTTCCCTTGGGATGCTTAGAAGTGAAAGCTTTATGCCAGCCTTTTCTGCCTCTTGTTCCACAACATCGTGTAAACCCATTTCCCACTCCCATCCCAGTACAACCAATTCTTTCTGCTTCATCCTGCGAGTTTCTTCCAAAATATTTTGAACATCCAAAAATGTTACTGGTGCATCAACGCTACCAATATGCACCAGTTTATTGCCTTTTTTCCCATGAATGTAAGCGCTGCCAGGCAAGGCTTCTGCTTTATAAAGCTTGAGTACGAATGCTATATATTCTGACATGGTTTGCTCAGGTGTCTTATTCCCAAATTGGATAGTTTGCCAATATTGTCTTTCGTATTTTCCTATGTTTAGTATCTCAAACGGTTTACATCCATCAATTTCCAGCATGCGCTTGCGAGTCGTATGAATAGCATAACGACCCAAGTCACAAGTGATCCATCGTCTACCTAATTTTTCGGCAACAGCTGCAGTTATTCCAGAACCTCCAAAAAAATCAGCAACGATTGAATTTTCATCCGATGCAGCTTTAATTATCCGTTCGACTAGTGGCCATGGCTTTTCAGTAGGGTAACCAACTCTTATCACTCCGTCGATCGGATATCTACCTGCGATGGCAATTTCCCACCAATCTTCAGGAATTTTTCCTTTTTCATTTAAATCATATGTATCAGCAACAAATCCTGAACCTTCTAAACCTTTTTTAAAGTTATCAAGTGTCTTTTCATTATGCGAAATTCTAATATCTTGATCGTTGAATATCCATTTCCCTCTTTTTGAATACCAAAATATATTGTCATGTTTTCTATTAAACTGCTTCATATTTGGAGATCCAGGGCCAAAATAGCACCATGCTATTTCATTTATAAAATATTCTCGACCAAATATTTCATCTAGTAAAACTTTTACATAGTGCCCTGTATGCCAATCAAGATGCACAAAAATTGAGCCTTCATCTGATAATAATTCTCTCATTAAAACTAATCTATCATATAACATTTGAAGGAAACTATCTAAACCTTTTCCCCATGTATCTCTATAAGCCAATTCTTCTATCGCACTTGCTTCTTTTGTATGTTCTAACTCAGCCTCACCAATTTTAACAGTCGTATCAAAATTAGCACCAGTTGCAAAAGGTGGATCAATGTAAATGAGGTCAATACTACCGGCATATTTTTCAAGTAAAGCGCTCATTACATATTTGTTATCTCCCCAGATAAGTTTATTACGCCATGATGTATCAATGGCATTTGGATCCTGCCGGAACATACTGCCCTTTTCCTTTTCGCGTGTTGCTCGGCTTTCGTTTATTGTTTCAACTACTTCTAGGCTTTGAAAGGGCAATACAATTCGATCAACTGTTGTGCATTTGCCTTTCCAATAGAGACCCAGAGGTAGTTCTAGATTATTGTCCATGATTCTAATTATTAAGGATATAAGTTTGGTTTATTTTTTTATTCCGGGCATTAAAACTATCTACTCTTATAAATCTTGTAAATTTCTCGTGTGGCAAGCGCCACCTGTTAAGTGCAAATTCAATTAGTCTGGTTTCCCTGATATCATTGATTTTGGTAGAAAGATTTTCATAATACATTTTTGTTTTTGTTACTCTTTTTAATCCTTTTTCAATGTATTCTAAAGCTTGTTTATAATCGTTTGCTATTTCATCTACCTGATATAAATGATATTTGCCACTGTTTTTATTATTTATATCCAGCAATTCGGTAACTTTTTGATCTATATCATCATCGCTAAGCGAAATGTTTTTGCTCAAGCCCAATAAAACAAAGTTTCCAAGTCTTCGTTTTTCTTGGTAATGCAATGGAAATTTTTCACTTCTGTTTTTACCTGCCCAAATATGCTCCCGACTGAGATAATCGTTAAGAGTTTCATTTGATTCTTCTCTTGTTATCGCAAGTAGTTCAATGTCCCAATTATGTTTATACTCCTTTTGAATTTTTTTCTCATAATTTCCAAGAAAATACCTTAATCCAGGCCATTCATAAAAGTTTCCTCCTTCACCAACATCAAGGGTAAGCGATTGAATAAATTTATTCTCGGGAGAAAGCGATTTGGTTAATTCAATTAATTGAGTTTTAACCCAATCAAAAATATCTCCTTTTATTTCTTTATAATTAGAATTCGTCTCTTTGTTTGGAGCATCAAGATTACTTGATTGCCAATTCGGTTGGTGATAAAAGAAATGTGCATACCAAAATAAATCACCTTGATATGTATCAGCCCTTGCGGTAATCTTTGGCAAAATATATATTCTGAAATTAACAATTTCAAGAATTTCAAGAAGTTCAAGCACTCGTGCGGAATTATCCTGCCGCATCATTGTCGCCAAATACAGAGGCATAATTGAAGCGTGTACATGTTGACTTCTTATCATTTTTAATATATTAGCCAATTGTCTTTTAAATGTTAGATCCTGATAATCATTTTCAAAGAAATTATTCCGATTAAATAAATAGGCATAATAAAGAGAAGCCTTTTCGATAAAATCAATAAATTCTTGTATTTCTCTAATGGAATTTTCTATATAATCGGGATCCTTGTTTTGGACATTATACTTCTCCTTTAATTCGCTATAGACATACCAACTTCTTGATTTTACATGACTGTAAAAAACTAGATAACAATACCTTAAAAAATTGTTTTCATCTTCATTGCCATCCACATTGGCTTTGCTCAGGTTTATTTGGAGTTTTTCCCATTTGTTGTTAATATCTTGCCTAAGTTTTTCCCTGTCATGAATCGTAGAATAGTAAATAAAGAAATTTTTAATCTTTTCAAGTTCAGATAATTGTTTCCCCCGATTGTTGATCACCTCGAACATTATTCCAATTTCTTTGTCGTTATTAGGAGTAAAAAACAGGAAACCTAATTTGTTTGTAACTATGCCAAGTATTTCATCTAACGAAACATTTTCTTCGTTCAGCCAATTTTCAAAAAAAGTCTTAGCACCTATGATACGTTCATGTGATTTAATTTCTGGATTTATTTTATGACCTTTAATTATAAGTTCCTCATATAAATAAGAAGTTTCATGGTTTGGAATTAATACTAATCTTTCTTTTCCTATCACACCCCTTTGAATAAAATCTTCAAAAATTGACTTGTATTTAGCTGGATCATGATTATAAATACATTTGAGTAAAATAATTAAGGTTGTTAATCTTTGTTGACCATCAATAATTTCAAAGCTATCCTTACTTTCTTTGGTTTCGGTGGCAACGATAGTTCCAGTATAGTGCATATGAGACCTGCCATATAAGTTCTCAATATCCTTTCTTAAGTCAATCCATTGACTTTCTTCCCAGGCATAGCCTCTCTGATAATCAGGAATTTTGAAGAATTTTTCTTTAACAATCTCATTAAGTGGTTGAAGTTCAGACGTAATATTTTTCCCCATGTTAGAGTAGATTTTCGCGTTTGAAAGAAAAATAATCTTTATTTGCTATAATAATGTGTTCCTGCAATGATATTTCAACTATTGCCAATGCTTTTTGTATTTCATTGGTAATGCTTTCGTCATGCTCGCTAGGTTCGGCTATTCCTGCAGGATGGTTATGAGCCAAAATGATGGAAGTGGCTTTTTGTTTAAGTGCTTCTTCTACAATTTTTCGTGGAAAGGCAGATGCTTGTGAAATGGTTCCTTCGCCCAATTCTTTTGTTGCCAACACTTCGTTTTTTGCATTCAGGAAAATTGCAAAAAGAACTTCATTAGGTTTGTGCCCAATACTTGCACGAAGCATATCAATAAGGGCACTCATTTTGGTAATTTGTTCCTTATCGTTTGATATATGGTCTTGAAAATAGTAAGCCATTGCTTGCCGGAAAGCAACTAAACTTAAAGCAGAAACCTTGCCCATGCCTTTTACATTCTCTAATTCTTCGACCGGTGCATCGAGCACTTTAGAGAAAGAGCCAAATGTTTTTATGAGTTCTTTTGCCACCGGCTTTACATCGCCTTGTCTGAAAAAAAAAGTTAGCAGATACTCCAACACCTCATAATCATGAAAACCAATAAATCCGTTTTTTTCAAAGCGTTCACGCAAGCGTTCTCTATGTCCAACATAATTACTCATCCCCTGTATCCTTTTCGTTTTGGGCAGATATTACACCAGTCGCATGATTTACAGATCTTATCTTGTCTGGCATCCCGTCTGAAGTTGGTTTGTGAAATTCCTGTAATCGCATATTTCAGTTCTTCCCTTGCAGTATCAAGTGCTGCCGGAGTAGTCTGCACTCCAAGTCTTTCATTTTTATCAGTATCAATAAAATGAATAAGTGCTTTTTGGGTATTAATGCCTAATGCTTCAAGGGCTGCAATAGTATATAATTGAACCTGTAATTCGTAGCGGTGCATCAAGTCATTTTCGGGTTTCCCTGTTTTAAAATCAATAACTTCCAAAACAGTTTCATTTCCAGCTTCCCTTTTTATCATATCAATTGAACCAGCAATCAGCGCATTCTCAAATTCAAGTTCAAATGGTCGTTCAGTTTTTACCGAAAGAGAAAAATCTTTTTCCCACATCTGTACATACTTTGATAAGCTTTTCATTGCACCTGTTTTCAATCTTTCGGTGACACTGTCAGATGCATATCGCAGGTAAAAGTGTTCTTCAATTAGTCTGATTACTTGAGCTTTAGAGGGAATTTTTCCGGTATCTTCATATTGTTTGTGCAAGAGGTTAATGATATTATGCACCTGCTTACCAAAACCAAGAGCAGGCACCAGGTCGGGATTAAAACCATATATGAAACGCATTTTGTAATCGTAACCGCAACTCAAGTAATATGCCAATTCACTATAACTTGTAGGGAATCGAACTTCTTCAGAAATGCCATCAATTCTACATGATTTTCGTTTGGTAGGATCGGGAATCGCTTCAGTAATAAAATGTGTATTTGGTATTTCACTAAAGAATCGACTTCTGGAAGCCCTGCGTTTACCTTCAATCTTAAACTCTGCTGAAGTAACAAATAAAAACTTCTTACTTCTTGTTAATGCTACATAGTAAATTCTTCGTTCATCTTCAGTATGATTTAAAAATCGCTCGCTGTCAAATTTTGAAATATCTAACAGAGTTGGACCGAAATCAGGTTCTCTGTTTTGTCTAAAATGACTAGGCATGAAAACAACGGGAAATCCAAGACCTTTTGTACCGTGCATAGTTAATATTTGCACAGCATCAATTAATCCGGCCATTGCATCAGTATTTCCGCTGTCATAAGAGTTTTCGGCATGTAAACGGATGAACCAGATAAAATCTTTGATGCTATTGAACGTCAGGTATTCTCTAGAACCTTCGTAATCAGAAATTGCCTGGCTTAATCTGCCAAGATTAAAAAGTAAAACATCATCTTCTGCTTCGTGAAAACTTTCTGCATAGAAACCAAGTAAGGTGAGTATATCTGCATATAAACCTTGTAATGAAAGTCGTTTTTGATTTTTTGTAACCTCTTTTATTGCTAAAATGCCTTTTTTGAATGGTTTAAAAGGAATGACAAAATCCGCTGGCAGTTTGTTGTGAATATCGCGAAGGAAAGCATCATCATATACGACTTCTTTGTCACATTCAGAAATATATTCCAGTATTTGAATTATTGAAGAAACTTCATCTGTATCGAAAAGCCCACCGGTACCAGCAAATATTACAGGAATATCATCTGCCTGCATCGCTTCAATGTAAGGTGCAGCTTCGTTTCTGACAGAACGGAAAAGAAAAGCAAAATCGTTGTATTTTAATTTTCTTACTTTGCCACCTTCCCAATATTCTTTACCGATAAGGGTTTGAATTTTTTCAATAATCCATTCAATTTCTTCCTCCTGGGTTTCAAAAAGAATTTTGTACAGATCCCCCTTTTCAGATTTCAAACCCTTGTCTTTGATAGATTTCTTTAATCTTTTGGGATTATTTAGTTGGATCAGTTCATCAGCAGTTTTAACAATGGCATGATGACTTCTTCTATTGATATCTAATTGGTAAGTTGAAACCTTGGGATATCGTTTCTGAAAAGAAATAATATTACTTATGTCAGCGCCTCTCCATTGATAAATGGATTGGTCATCATCACCGACAACACATACATTTTTTTTGCTTGAAATAAGCTGAATTAGCTTTTCCTGAATTGGATTTACATCCTGATACTCGTCAACAGTGAAGAACTTGAATTGATCCTGCAATTTTCTCCTAACTGATGATTCATTTTCCAGAGTGTCAACTGCTATTTTTAGAATGCTTGAAAAGTCGAGAAAACGCTTTTCTTCAAGTTTTGCAATATATATTTTGTAAGCATTACGAAAGCTGTTAGTTAATACTTCATCATCAGTCAGCCCTTCTTCTCTGAAAAGATCAACATCTTTAATGAAAGTTCGGTAAACCCAGTTATGTTTGTTACCATGTCTGTAAAAGTTCCAGGTATACCTGGTGTTTAATGAATGAAACAGATAGTTAAAATCAATATCATTTTTGATAGAAGATAGAAAAGCTAACCTTCCTACTTCGTCCAGCATATCAAACGCCCGGTACCTTGGAATAAAATCCTGCAATATTTTAAATGCAAAAGCATGTATTGTTCCAATATACATGTCGCCAATATCGGGTTGTTTACCAATTAGCTCTTTAATTTTTGAACGAACTCTGAATTTTAGCTCTTCAGCAGCTTTGTCAGTGAAAGTAAATGCAACAATTTGCTCAGGCTTAGCAATTCCTTTATGAATCTGATATGCAATTCTCTCTGAAACGAATTCGGTCTTACCAGACCCGGCACAAGCAATTATCTGAAGATTGCCTATCAGTAATTCCGGTTTTGATAAGAATATTTTGCTATTAAATAATGTCATTTATAGTTAGTTGATATCTACTAAAAAACAAGTTATTTGAGTGGCTATTTCCCCTTAGTAGCGTCTGCAAATAATTCAAGTGTTTTAGCTGAAGGATAAGTTGATAATGAGGCAATTTTATTAGCTAACTCGATCGGGTATAAAGCACCCTCGAATCTATTACTTATTATTTTAGGTAGAGTTGTCATAATGCTATTAAATTTTATCAACCTTTCACTTGAAGGATTTTCGACATACTCCCCTCTTTCACCTGTAGGAATATTTATGATCATTTTATGGTAATTATTGAGCTTGACGAAAAGTTTTGCTCCATAATTTGTATCCTGTCCATAAATTGATGTGGAATTAGAGTGCTGAATTTCTTCTCTAATATATTTATTATTAGGAATAAAAAAAGAGCCAACGGGTGCTTTAATACCAATCAATTGTAAATGATCATAAAAAGCACCAGATTTTTCCTGACCAATCATAGCGATATCAATTCCTTTTAATTGAGCATATTTGAAAAACCGACGAATTGGTGCAGCTAGTTTAGCCAATGTTGCACGCAATGATAATGGCCCGTCTTTGATGAAAAGACATTCTTTGAGGGTTTCAGGTCTGTTTTCCCAAAAATATCTAATAGGAGTAAATATCATTAATGTTTCACTTATTGCCATATAATCTGAAGCTACCTGATTTGGTGCATAATCCTCGGTCATATTCAAATGAAGACTAAATAGATCTGTTATGAAAATATTACCTGAACATTTTGGACAGATGCCCTTTTCATGATTATATGGCAATGTAGCAACAGTTCTATGGCAATGAGGACAATCAAATTCCTCTAGGAATGATTTAGGTTTCTCCTCCCATTTTTCAAAAGCAATCCATTTTAAAGTCTCCATTAAAGCTCCATCAAGAGATTTATTTAATCCTTCATCCTTCACAGAATCATATAAAATTTCTCGAATTGCGTGGTAGTTTAATTTACCTTCAATACTTACATTTCTAAGTGGGAAGGCTGTAGCATGATATAAAGCAGACTCCTTCAAGATATCCTTTACGGCAAAAGGATTAGGAGCATCTTTGTCTAATTTTTCAATTGCATATTGATCAACCTTTAATAATGCAGTTTTGACAAATGCTATTGCTTTATAGGGAGGATTTGGTTGTTCAATTATTTGAATTGATCCATCAGTAGAAAAAATAATCTTCAATTCTTCACCCTTTGCCAATATGCTTTCCCATTTCTGGCCTTTAGATCCAGAATCGGATTTATTAGGATCGTTAAAGTTCTTACAAAGCTTTTGAACCAGTGGACTTTGAATTACTTCAAGATGCCCGAGCTTGCTTGCTCTTTCAGGTGGCAATCTATTCCCTTTTTGATATGGCATCTTAATCAGAATTTTGGGGTGGAGTAAACCTTAAAGCCTGCACAGAAACAACAAATCTATGAGATCTAGTAAGCATTCTCACATAACCAGGAGTTTTAGCCTGAAGAATATCATTTTTTATACTATCATATGCTATGTTAACTCTTGCAAGTTTATTTACATCATCCTGAGAAGCTAAGTGAGCTATAAAGAAGTTTTCAGTTTGAGCAAGCAGGTCAGCATTTACAGTTGAAGGTGATTGAGTGGAATAAACCATACCAATGTGATACTTGGCCCCCTCTTTTGCAAAGCGTCTATATATTTTTGTAGAATCACTATTATCATTATATCCAAATAGGTTGTGAGCCTCTTCAAAATATAGTTGAACAAAATGATCTCCTAAACGGTTATTTGTGAATTTATCAGTTTGATGATAGAAAACTGCTTCGGAAAGCTGACGTGAAAAATAAGTCAGAAGTACTTCGTCTGCATTTCCAAGGTCTAGAATTACTGTTTGCCCTTGATCAAGAAGTTCAAGAATCCTGTTAGTATAATCTCCAGCTCTGGGGTCATGATAAGATCTATATCTTAGGATTATCATGAAACCATTTCGACCAGGATTCGGTTCCAGCATTTCAAGAATAGATGTATCATCTTGATCAAAAAGAGGATTTCCTCTGGCTGAACGTAAATTGGCATCTGCTTGATTTGCTTTTCTAAAACGATGAATGACCTCCAGTTCTCTGACCAAATGATCAAGTGAATTTGGAATTCCAGGGACTTCTAAATTCGCAAAAGTATAGGCGGCTGTTCTTAATTCAGCTGTAAAATTTGGATTAAAACCTCTTACAACTCCAGCTGTTGGGATAGAGTCTCTAACTTCCATTTCGTTAGCTGTATATTGCGCTTTATGTAACAAAGCAAAATAAAACTGTATCTTTCTTATAGCTCTGATTTTTTCATTAATTTGATTATTCGGAATTGCATTAATCGCATCAAAATCAGGAAGATCCACGCTTAAAAACGCATCTACATAATCTGAACCAGCTCTTCCAGATTGCCTTATAAGTGTATTAATTACTGATTTGGAAGCTGAAGGATTATGATAAAAATTAAGTTTCAGTGGTTGAGACGGAGTGCTCGTTTTAGGTGTTAAAGCATAAACTATGCATCTATCAGGATATGCACTTCTGATAGATAAATTATCATCTTGAGGATTATCATTTGCATATTCTCCATTTATATCGAAAATCAATTGGCCAACATTCCTGTTTTCGATGGTGGTTTCCAAAAGACTTTGAGCGATTAACTTTACAACATTGCTTTTACCTAACCTTGTTTTTCCAAACATTGCTGTCCTAGTGCCCATAAAGTCCTTTGTTGATAGGAAAATATTAACATTTGGTAATCTCTTATTAGGTAATGGTAATCGACACTCTGTCAATCTCAGTTTTCCAATCAGAAACCGATTTTCATTAGGGACAGTTGCATTGTTAACCAAGTCCAACAAAGCATCATCAGGAGAATATATTTTATACTTATGGGCGCTTACATAATTGTTCAAATCGCCTGAAAATTCAACAGTATTTTGTTCAATTGGATGAGGATAGAACATACCTAAAACCTGAGTTTTTAAGGCGCCCCATTGAAGTTCACTTTGAGTAAACACATCTAATTCTGGCATTGATTTCTTCTGGAGTTCAAAATATGTCTGCTGAACTTCACTTGATAATGGGGTCGGAGCAGAATCCAAAACCCTTAATAAAGTAAAATGAGGAGGTAATGATGAGCCATCTTGATCAAATTTATTTGGAACCATAATAAGCATGGAATTTCTTGGAACTCCACCAACGGCTATTTTAAATGGATCACAGGTAATAATAGTAATCTCGTCATAACCGATATCTAAAACATATCCAACAAATCTGCTTTGATCATAAAGTTTTGCTTGCGCTACTTTTTCTTCTTGAACTAAAAAATCATTTAGTAATCTTAAAGGGTGATGCTGATTTGCTGCAGCTTCTAAGAATTCTTTCATTGGTTAATAGTTTGTAATTAATACCTCTTTTGAGTTTTTTGTCAATATACCAGGTTTGTTACTTGTGCCATTAGGAATTTTTTTAATTTTAAAACCTGTATATAGATTCAGAATATCCTTATGTGAGGAATTAGTCATTGCCCAACGTATATTTCTGGATTTTGATAGACTTTTTAATGATTTAGATAGTCTTATTTGTTCTTCAAACAGGAATTTACCACTACTATAATGTTTTTCATTTAAGTCTCTTTCTCCTGGTTTGTAAGGTGGATCAAGAAAAAGAAAATCATCATTTGATGCATTCATTATCACTTCTTGAAAGTCTCTGCACATAATTTGAGCTTTTCGAAAAACATTTGAAAGTTCGATAATACTTTGATGAGTAATAGCCCATCTTCTTTCTTCACCACCATAACCAACATTAAAGTTACCCTGTGGATTGTGCCTCCACATACCTTTGAAACACGTTCTATTTAGATAAAGTGTGCGAGCAGCTTTATAATAAACTGGCTTCTTATTAACATCAGAGTTTCTTATAATATAGTATGCACTTTTCCCTGTCGGGAATGATTGAAATACTTCCCAAACCTTATGTGGATAAAGCTTAATCCCTTTGTAAAGTGTGATTAGTTCATCATTTAAATCTGAAATAATTGCTTTCTCTGGTTTCAGGAAAAGAAAAACTGATCCACCACCCGCAAATGGTTCAATATATGTACCCTTAATATCTTTAGATTCTGGCAAATAATTTTCCAGAAAGGTAATTTGTTTTCCTTTTCCACCAGGGTATCTTAAGAAACGCATTATCTTATTAAAGTATTATATTATTTCAAAGGTACAATTAAAACAACTTAAATTTCCACTTGAATTATAAGTTCAATTCCTGCTTGATATGATTTGTTTAAATAATCTTTTATGAATGTAAATGCCGGCTTCCTTTTATTTCGATCCATGAAAATATAAAATCTCAGATGCTTGCTGTAAAATCATCGACATGTTTTTGTATTGGCAAAGCTAATAATGGGGTGGTTTTTGCCAGTCCCGATAGATGGGCAGGAGTTGTTTCGTCATGATATAATTGTATAAGTGGTACAGTAAAAACAGTGACATTTTATTTACTGTCTGTGTTGGCTTTAGTTGTTTTTAATTTTTACCTTCATTAATAATCCTTCTAATATATCTTTTTCGCCCTAATTTAGTTGGCTTGCTAGACTTTTTGTGTCGATATATTTCCAAAAATTCTTTTGTGGGTCGTAAACAATTGTTTCTAACATTGACTCCTGTAATATCAACTGGTCCAACTTTATAATGCGTTTTCTTTCTATTAATTTTGAATCCATTTTTGTATATTATCGAAATCATTTCTCTAACAAGAGGTATAAAATCTTTATCAGAGGAAAATGATAGATCATCAACGAATCGAGAATACGTAATATTATGGAGAGCACAATAGTCAATCAAGGCTTTGTCAACCTTCACAAAGGTCAGATTTGCAACTGCTGTACTAGTTGGTGCTCCTTGGGGAACACTTCCTAAGTAGGTTGTAAGCTTAGTGATTACATGGGCAATATCATTTGAGAATCCATTTTCCTTAAACATTCTAAAAACTTGACCATTAGTGATTGATGGAAAAAAGTCTTTAATATCGGTCACGAGATGGTACTTTTTACCCTTGTGTATTTTTGAATTAGTAATATTATCTTTCCCTTTTATGCCACCTTGAATATTGTCAGGTAAGACGATCTTTGATAAAATTTTACTCTTAATTCTCCTTTGAATAATTGTTTTTAAGATCCCTTTACTTGGGTAAGCATCCGGGGTAGTACATCTTTTCTCGTTTGTTGCGGCTGACTATTTTTAAGCCAAAACATTAAAGATGATAAACAGATCAAAAATTTTGGAGCTGATCAAAAGACAAAAGGAGACAGGACTTAACATCAGCGCCTTTTGTGCCAACGAAGGCATTCCAAAATCCTCCTACTACTATTGGCGAAAAAAACTCAATAGAGAACCAGGTAAGCGTTTTATCCCGATAATGGTTAATACCATTCCAACAACCATGAGTGGACCTTTAAAGAATTACTCTCGGGAACAGCATGAGCATCACACCTCGGGCGATGACTTTCTTTTAGAGCTAATCTACGTAAACGGTACCAGGCTCAGGATAAAAGGCGACCCTGATCTTGACCATCTTCGTACACTTGTCTGCCTTCTGGGTTAAGGTTATGTTTCATCTTCACAACTCACTGCAGTATTATCTATATCCTCTTCCGGTAGATATGCGAAAAAGTTTTTACACCCTGAGTGGTGTTGTAAATTCACTGATGAACCAGAATGTCCGTGACGGAGGGGTTTTCATTTTCATGAACCGCCACCAGAATGTGATGAAGATCCTGCACATGGAATATGCCGGGCTTGTAATCTATCATAAGAGATTAGAATCAGGACGGTTTAAGCTGCCGGCTTTTGATGAAAACACCGCTTCGATAACCATAAACTGGCAGGATTTGATGACTATGGTTCAGAGTGTAAAAATAAGATGTGGAAAGCCTCGTAAAATTGTTAATAAAAATCTGTTATTCAGTTAGTTATTAACATTTTTTAGTTTGATAATTCGTTTTGTTTTGTTATCTTTAACACAACAAAAACGGAAAGAGAACTGTGGATAATTTAGCTGATAAAGATGCATTTGTACAGGCCCTTCTTCAGGAGCGGGATGAGCTTTATCAGGAGCTCTCAAAATTACGTCAGGCCGATGGTGGAGCACTGGCTCAGGCAGAAAAGAAGATTGCTCATTTCCAGAAAGTTATAGAAGAGAAAGACCGTTTAATCAAAAAGTTAACTGACCAGCTGGCCTGGCTCAGGCGTAAGTTCTGGAAAGCATCCAGTGAAAAATACATACCAGCAGATCCGGCCCAGCGGAAAATTGACTTTGATGGGATTGATATACTTCCCGAAGAGGAGGAAACAATCAAGGCTGCAGAGAGTGAAATAATCACGTATAAGCGCAATAAACCGGAGCCGACTAAAAAACAACCTGTCCGTTTGCCACTTCCGGAGCATCTGCGCAGAGAGGAAGAGATCATCGAGCCGGAAGGCGTTGATGAGAACTGGGTACGTATAGGTGAAGAGGTAACCGAACAGCTGGAGCATAAGCCCGGAGAGCTGTATGTAAGACGGATCATTCGTCATAAATACGCGTTGAAAAAAGATTTACAGTTGCAGCAGGAAACGGGCGTGGATGACAGCCAGAATAAAACTGTTATTATCGCTCCCCTTCCTCTCTTACCTCTTCCCAGGAGTAATGCGGGAGCCAGTTTGCTGGCTGAGCTTCTAATGGGTAAATACATGTATCATCTTCCGTTTCACAGACAGCTAGCCCTGTTTAAGCTTTCAGGAGTAAGAATACCGGCATCTACAGTAAATGACTGGTTCGCTGGTTGTGGTGATTTACTCAGGGCCTTGTATTACAGGTTAAAGGAGATCGTACTCGAGTCCGACTATATACAGATCGATGAAAGTACTGTACCGGTTATCAACAATGAAAAGCACCGGGCGGTTAGAGCCTATCTATGGGTTGTTCGGGCAGTAATGAAAGACCTGGTATTTTTTCATTATGATAAAGGCTCACGTGCACAGAAAGTAGTAATAGAACTCCTTCATAATTATAAGGGCGCTGTACAGACAGACGGTTATGGGGCCTATTCGATATACGAGAACAAGAAGGGAGTATTGCTTCTTGGTTGCTGGGCACATGCGAGAAGAAAATATACTGAAGCACTGAAGGAAGATAAAGCCGGAGCTGAATATGCGCTGGAACAAATCGGGTTAATCTATGGTGTGGAATCCATGGCAGATGACCAGGACCTCGATTACCAGCAGCGGGCAGAGCTTCGCGCAAGGCTTGCTTATCCAATAATGTGTGCTTTTGAGAAATGGGTAGTAAATTACATGCCCAAAGCATTACCCAAAGGCAGAATGAACCAGGCATTAACATATACATACTCTTTGTTCCACAGATTGTCCAGGTATCATCTTGATGGCCGGTACCGAATAGATAATAACCTCGTGGAGAATACAATTCGTCCCCTGGCTTTGGGGAGAAAGAACTATATGTTCTGTGGTAATCATGATGCGGCCGAGAATGCTGCTATTATGTACTCACTGCTTGGATGCTGTTCTGCTTCAGACGTAAATCCCCGGGAATGGCTGACCGATGTGATTACAAGGATACCTTACTATAACAACGATTACAGCCTTGATCTGGCAGATCTCCTGCCGCACAATTGGAAGGCTGCCCATGATCTCCAGAAAACTCCAATGGAAATCCAATGATTACTGGATATCATTGGAAAAAGTTGAACTGCCCAATCATTTTCTAAAGAATTTCAAAGAACTCCAACAAATTTGTACTTGCAATTAACCTTACCAAGATAGTCGTAGGTCAGCTCCCTGTCAACCTGTAGTACGCCGGATGCTTACTTTAGACAGACTCCCGTTAGCAAACAAAGCTCCTCATACTTTAACATTAATCCAGACAACCAAAACAGACAAAATATCAGCCGATAATAAATTTGCCTCAATTCTAATTTTGAATCATAAAAACTAATTGACTTTTGTTAAAATTTGGGATAACTTGCAGTATATTTTAAACTTATGTTCAGACTATGTATTCAGATATTATTATTTTTTCTGATTCAATCATTTAGATTATTCGGCCAAACCTCAATAAATATTGGACCTGAAATAGGAGTTTCTTTAACTGCAAACCAGGACAGGTATTATTTATCTGCAGGTACTTGGGATAAGTCGAAAGAAATTACAAGCCCAATTATAGGCATAGTATGTGATCTGAGATTTTCTAATCATTTTAAAATATCCACAGGAATTAAATATGAAAGAGTTGGTATTAAGGAAAAATTTAATGGTAATACTTTTGTAAATGATATTGAAACCATATACAATAAACTATGTTTTCCTGCTAAAGTTTCTGTTATACTGAGAGGCGCATATATAAAGCCTTCTATTAACATTGGATATATACAAAACTATATATTATCCGGCGACAGGGGTGGCATGGATCTATTTGAAACAGATATTAAACCAAAAAGATTAACAGGACAATTTAGCATTGGATTTTCCTTATGTATTAAAAAAATTGAAATTACCTCATCATACGTAATTGGAAACATAATTGAATGGGGCTGGAATAATCATCTAACATCTCCAGGAGGTGCTCATTATACAAGAATAACAACATATCCTTTAAAAAATAATGAGTACTGCTTTACAGTTGTATTCTTTCCATTTGAAATTCAAAAAAAGAGAGAGCCTGTTAGTCAACTTTATTGATCTAACTGGATAAAATAATTCGTTTGCTAACACGGACGGTATAATTAATAAGCTCGTCACAATTTTTGCAGACTACACCCGACAAATAACTTGATAAAGAAAACTTCGAATATTCTACAGAATCTCTTGGCTGCGGGTAGACAGGATAGTGATAAATCCGGACTAAAAACTTGTATCAGGATTTGCAAAAATTGCGCCGTCCCCTCCTCGCACCAGGACACAATTCTGGCTAAAGTACCGAGACTCTACCTGGTGCTTCGTCGGGTAACGCTTACTAATTATACCGCCGGGCCGTTATAGGCAAGCTATTGATTTCCAAGACAGTTCCTGCTTGACGATAAAAAACATCCTGCTCCCTAGACATTTTAATTTTGACATTACAATTTTGTGCTTTCTATCGGGACTTTGCCCGCGCGCAAAAATTTTAAAATTCTTCAGCCGGCACACATTACACACATTTGCAAGTCACACAAAACCAACCCACAAACCAAAACATGCAAAAGAGTGTAATTTTCCTGACGCTTTATTACCTTTACAAAATGGCAGATGTTTATGAAGAAGAAAACAGAATATTCAAGTTGGTACCTAAATAAGAATTACTGATGAGTTTAAAAACATTACTTGAGAAAGCCAAAGAATTTAAAATTTCAGATGATAAACTTCAAGCTGATGAGGAAAAAAGAGTCAAGTTCATTTCTAGATTTCCATTATCTAGTTTAAAGAATCTTTCTTTAGAACAATATGCTGAAGGGATTAGGAGAGATAGTTTCTGCTATTGGTTGGAGTTTAAGGATATCCCATTTGGTATAGGTGGAGGTAATGCTTCAAAGTTCGGAGTTTACAAAGCAAAAGATGGGCAGTATTATTCTGGTTTTGATACGAACAAAATTCTTTTAGAAGGCAAAGAATTAGAGGATAAGTTTTTATTAATAAAAGCTTCAATTATTAGAGCTTTAGAACTTGTTGAACAAAACAAGGTAGATAAAATTGTAGAAATTGAGACTCTTATGTGGAGGATGGTTCTTCAAAAGATTCTTTCACTTTATTACCCCGATAAATTCATTACAATTGGGGCTCCTAATGTCTTAATTGAGTGCGCTCGTGATATCCAATTAGATGGTTGTGAACTCATTCCGAACAATTCTATTCTAATAAATCATTTGCTCCTTCAAAAATTAAACAAACTTCCTGAATTCGTTGGATGGGAATACAACAAAATTGGTTCGCTTATCTGGGTAACATATGAAGCTGATTCAAAAAGGGATTACTACATAATAGGATCAAAATATGGGATTAATAGCGATAAAGATATTTTCCCCGAAATGCTCAGAAGATCAATAATAGCAACAGGATTTGCTCCAAATTTGGACATGTCAAAATTCTATAATGAAAACCATTCTGCTATTAAAGAGTATTTACTTTCACATAATGAAGAAAACAATTCAATTAATGCATTAAAACATTTTCTTTCTTTGAGATCTGGAGATTTAGTTGCAGTGAAAGGTAGTGGGAGTCCGAAAGGAAAGGAAGGGTATCTTTCGATTCTTGGAATCGCAGAGGTAATTGAAAAAAATGGGAAAGTTTATGAGCATGAACCTAGTGGTTTAGGCCATATTATAAATGTAAAATATTTAGAATCGCCAATATTTAAAGAATTAGTTTTGGGCGGTTATGGAAGAACAATTCATAAACTTTCGAATGATGAACACATCAAATTAATTTTTAAAACAGAAAATGAAATGAATTTCTATGGAGAATTAATTAAGTTTCTTGCACAGGCAGAAACAGTTGACCTTGGAACATCAGACTACATAAATAATTTTCAGGGACTTTCTGTTAAAGTCAGCTTTGGCAAAGGGAACCAGGCTAGAATTCCATGGATTGCCTTCTTAAAAGCAAATCAAACTGTTCAAAATGGAATTTATCCTGTTTATCTGTTCTATAAGGAAAAAAAGTTATTGATACTAGCTTATGGTATGAGCGAAACAAATAATCCTATTTCAAGTTGGAACTTGCCCGATTCTAAGAAAATTGAATCTTATTTTACTGAGAATAATCTTGGGATGCCTGAGCGCTATGGAAATTCATTTGCTTATAAAGCCTACAAGACAAATCAACCCTTTAACGAAAAAGAAATTAATGATGACCTGAACAATATTATTCTGATTTACAATCAAACTCTTTTATTTAAACCTAGCAAAGAACAATCAACCAGGGAAAATAAAAATTTTGAACATAAAATATTCTTTCAGGTAGCAAAAGAATGTGGTTTATCAATCACTAGTAATATATGTCTCCGTTTTATAGCTTCCATTTTAACCAAACCATTTGTTATTCTCACCGGTCTTTCCGGTTCCGGAAAAACAAAACTTGCTCAGGCTTTTGCCACCTGGATTTGCGAAAACGAAAATCAGTATTGCATTGTGCCTGTTGGTGCCGACTGGACAAACAGAGAGCCTTTACTTGGTTTCCCGAATGCTCTGGAACCAGGGAAATATGTAAAACCCGATAACAGAGTTCTGGATTTAATTATTTCTTCTAATGAAAATCCCGACAAACCATATTTTCTGATTCTTGACGAAATGAACCTAAGTCATGTTGAAAGATATTTTGCTGACTTTCTGAGTGTTATGGAATCAAAAAAGGAAATACCTCTTCATTCAGATAAAAATGGAATGAAAACTAACGATGAAAAAATTATTCCTCACGAATTAAAAGTTCCCAAAAATCTGTTCATTATTGGTACTGTAAACATCGATGAAACTACTTACATGTTTAGTCCTAAAGTACTGGACAGAGCAAGTGTAATTGAGTTCAGAGTTACTGCTACTGAAATGGGAAGTTATCTCAGCAGCAACACTGGTCTTGATTTGGAAAGTCTGAAATATGTAGGGGCAAATATGGCTGGCAGTTTTGTAGAAATAGCACTGGATGAAAAACTTTTAACAAAAAACGCAGCTGAATTAAACAAGACTTTACTGGATTTTTTCGGTGAATTAAAGAAAACAGGGGCTGAGTTTGGGTACCGTAGTGCTTCTGAAATTATCCGTTTTGCAGCTGTAGTGAATATGATCGAATCTACCTGGACAACAACAGATATTATTGATGCAGCAATAATGCAAAAACTGTTACCTAAAGTCCATGGTTCAAGAAAAAAACTGGAGGGCGTATTGTTAACATTAGCCCGATTGTGTGTTCAGGATGCTGTTAAAAATGGTAAAGATTTTAAGGTTGAGATTCTTTTAAACTCCGAAGACCTAGCCTGAATTATTCATAAAAAAGGGGGTTTTGTTCTTTATTTATAACTTAAATAGCTATATTTAAAGTTGTTACAACAAAAACACCCCCATCTACAATGATAGACAAAAATACT
>Ga0209212_1002286_pt1 | contig 27744 bp, 22 predicted proteins | sample RifGroC2_FD_183996 | JGI IMG/M metagenome (GOLD analysis project Ga0209212, IMG submission 183996) | Groundwater microbial communities from Rifle, Colorado, USA - Groundwater C2 (SPAdes) (version 2) | ecosystem: Environmental > Aquatic > Deep subsurface > Groundwater | place: Rifle, Colorado... | reverse complement strand
CAGGATGACAAGAAAGCAGTGCCGACACCAACAGCTCTTCCAACAAACATTACCATACCTTCAAACCCCTACCCCACAACCCCACCTTAAAGGTTCCCCGCCTCAAGAGGCGGGGTTAACATCGAATCTAAACAATCTTACCCGCGCTCCTCTGATCGAGGTGGTTAGCGCCCGGGGCGGATTTCCGCCCTTCCGTATTTTGCGGCCCGTTCTCTGACGAGAAAGCCGATCTTTCGTTCCTTGGCTTCCGGCAGCGGTTGCAGGAGCGGCAGCAGTTTTCGGTAGATATCGCGGAGCGCAGTATCGTGCTGTAGTAGTGTCTTGTCGATCTCCGCGAGCCGCTTGAGTATCGCATGGTTTGCTGCGATGTGCTCGCGCAAGCGGACAAAGGCGCGGATCACGTAGACGCTCATCTGCACCGCGCGCCTACTACGCAGCACGTTCGCCGCCATCAGCGCGCCGTGTTCTGTGAAGGCCCACGGGCGAAATCGCGGGTCTCGGTGCTTTTGGGAACCGGTCACAATTTGTGATCGGTTGCTGGCGTCCGTTTTTGGATCAAACCTTTGCGTTCTTAAAGCCACAAATCGCGACTTCAAGTTGCCGGACTCCGTCGCGGCCAGGGACGATTTTTACGGGGCCGATCTTAAGGTCTCAAGAATCTCCTGCGCAATCTTCGCGTTCACGGATGGAACTTTCAGAAGATCCTCTACCGTCGCTTCCTCGATGCGCTTGATGCTGCCGAAGTGCCGCAGCAGCGCCCTCTTGCGCGCGCCGCCGATGCCCGGAATCCGGTCCAACGCCGAGTAGAGGGTCTGTCGCGTCCTCAATTTCTTGTGATAGGTGATGGCGAAGCGGTGCGCCTCGTCGCGCACCCGCTGCAAGAGAAAAAGGGCATTGGAGTTACGCTTTAAAATTACCGGATTGCTCTGTCCGGGAAGGAAAACCCTTTCTGCGACTCGTTGGATCTCGCGGCTGCGCGGCGAGGGCCGGACGCGCTCCTTGGCCAGCGCCGCCACATCCACATCTTTGATCCCGAGCTCGCGGGCGGCGGCAAGAGCCATTCCCAACTGTCCTTTACCGCCATCGACGACCACCAGATCCGGAAAATCTCCTTCCTCGGTGGCGCGGCTGAAGCGCCGCTTGAGGACTTCGTGCATCATAGCGAAATCGTCTCCCCCGGAATCGGCCGCCACCGTGCGGATACGAAAGTGGCGGTAGCGCTTTTTGTCCGGCTCTCCATTGAAGAAGGTAACCATCGAGCCTACGGCGTCCGAGCCGTGGATGTTCGAGATATCAAAGCACTCAATCCTCTGTGGATAGTTCTTCAGCCTAAGCCTGTGCTGCAGTTCGAGGAGCATCTTCTCTCTTCTCTTCTCCTGATCGTGGCGCTCAAAGAAGCCCTGACGCGCGTTTTCGGTCGCCATCTCCGCCAGCTGCCGCCGGTCCCCCCTCTGCGGGCAAAGCAAGGCGATCTTTTTCCCTTTCCGCTCGCCAAGATATTCCTCCAGCGCCCCTCCACCCTCCAACTCCACGGGAACCAGGATTTCATCGGGAACAAAACGATCCCCTTGATAGAACTGGGTGAGCAGCGATTCCATCACCTCCTCATCGGGAAATTCCAGATCCTCCAACGCGTAGGACTGATTGCCCGTCAGTTTCCCCTGGCGCACGAAGAGGACCTGGAGCTCAATGGATCCCCCCTCGCGGTAAAGCCCAAAAATGTCCTGGTCCGCGCCCCAATGGGAGACCATGCGCTGCTTTTCAATGGTCCTCTCCACCGCCTGGATCTGATCCCTGATCTTCGCTGCCGCCTCAAATTCAAGCGCCTCCGCCTTCTCTTGCATCCGGCGCCGAAGCTCGTCCACAAGCTCCTGGCGTTTCCCCTCAATAAAGAAAAGCGCCCCCTTGAGATTCTCCTGGTATTCCTTGGGGTCCACCGGCAGGACGCAGGGGGCCAGGCAGCGCTTGATCTGATACTGCAGACACGGACGGGCGCGGTTTTTAAAATTATGCTCCGTACAGTTCCGCAGAAAAAAGTGTTTTTCGATGATATCGAGAGTTTCGCGCACGGCCAAAGCCGAAGAGTAAGGGCCGAAATAGCGGCCGCCGTCCTTGACGATCTTCCGCGTAGCGATAATTCTCGGCCAGGGGTGCCGGACGTTGACTTTGATGCTGAGGTAGCTCTTATCGTCCTTAAGCCGGAGGTTGTAGCGCGGTCTGTACTGCTTGATCAGATTGTTTTCCAGGACGAGGGCCTCTTTTTCGTTGCTTGTGATCAGGGTCTCGATATCTTCGACCCGCCGCAGCAAAAACTGGATCTGTGAACGGCCATCCCCGCTGCGGAAGTACGAGCGCACCCGCGCCCTCAGCTCCTTTGCCTTGCCGATATAAATGACTTTTCCAGCCCCGTCCCGCATCAGATAGACGCCGGGCCGGGCCGGCAGGCTGTCCAGTTTTTCTTCGATGGGAAGCATAAAAGTAGCTTTCAGCGGTCAGCTATCAGCTAATCAAATTATAGCATAAATTGAATTCCCAGAAGCGAGCACTCTTTTGCCCGAATACGGCGCTGACGGCTGAAGGCTTCAAGTGCGCCTTGACCTCCTCAAGACTACAGTGCTAGTCTTGCCTGAAACTAGGAGGTCTAAACCATGCGTATTTTAGCAGGAATCTTCGCCATCACGGCTCTTTTGCTTTTTGTCCGTCCGGCAGTCGGCCAAGAACGAATCCGCATTGCCTGGGCCGGCGCCAGCCCGGCCAACAGTCCCATTTGGGTTGTGCAGGAAAAGGGCTTCCTGAAAAAGCAGGGACTGGACGCCGAGGTGATCAGCATCACCGCAAGTCCCATCGCCCTGCAAGCCATGCTCGCCGGGGAATTGGACGTCATCGTTACTTCAGTCACAACCCTGGTGAACTCTCGCCTGGCCGGTGCCGACATCGTGATGATCATGGGCATGGTTCCGACCTTCGTGGACCACATCATCACCCTGCCCTCCATCACCAAGGTAGAACAGCTCAAGGGAAAGACCGGCGGCGTCAACCGCATAGGGAGCACATCGGATCTTGGTCTTCGACTGGCACTCAGAAAACTGGGCGTAGATCCGGAGAAGGAAGCCAAGATCATCACCTCCGGCGGTAATCCCGAGAGATTCGCCGCTCTTTCCAAAGGGGTGGTGCAGTTCACCATCATGCCGGAGCCTTTCGTGCGCGAGGCTGAAAAGCTGGGATTCAAAGATTTCCTGGACATCGGCTCGCTCAAGATCCCCTTCTGGTGGAACGCGGTCCTGACCCGCGAGTCGATTATCAAGGCGAAACGGCCGGCCGTGCTCAAGTTCACGAAGGCGATGACCGAGGCCCTTCATTTTTTGAGGACGGAGAAGGAAGGATCCAAAGCGATTTTTAGCAAGAATCTAAGGATCACGGATCCGGAAAGTCTGGAGAGGGCTTACCGCGCCTACAGCGTGGTCTTCCCGGAAGCCCCTTATCCGACTCCAGAAGGAGTCAAAACGATGCTCGACGACCTTGCGCCGCGCAACCCCAAGGCCGCGGCCGCCGATCCCAAGAGTTTTGTCGATATGAGCTTCGTCCAGGAACTGGACTCCTCCGGCTTCATCAAACAACTCTACAAGCGGTAGAAACATACGTATGAACGAACATCCGGGACTTGGAAAGGGGCTGGGAAGGTTACCGGGGAGAGTCGCGATCGTCACCGGCGCCAACAGCGGCATCGGGCGCGCTACGGCCCGTCTCTTTGCGCGCGAAGGGGCGAAGGTCTTGTGCTGCGATATCCAGGAGACGGTTAATCCAAGAGTGGACAGCCTGATCGAACAGGATGGCGGACAGGCGCTCTTCTCGCGCATTGATGTAACGGTTCAGGCCGACTGCGACCGGATGGTAGCTACCGCACTGGAACACTTCGGAGGGCTGGACATTCTCTTCAACAACGCCGGCGGCGGAGTGCGCAAGAAAATCCACGAGTTTACCGACGAAGAATGGAACTTTGTGGTGAACTTGAATTTGAACAGCATCTTTCGCGGGGTGCGCGCCGCTATCCCCCACTTTCTCAAGAACAGGCGCGGCAACATCGTCAACACGGCTTCGACTTTCGGACTTCTGGCCAGCGAGAGGTATCCCGCCTACTGCGCCACCAAGGCGGCGATCGTGAACCTGACCCGCCAGATGGCCCTTGATTACGGACCTAACGGCATACGGGTCAACTGCGTCTGCCCGGGCAGCATTGAGACTGCGCGTTTTAGAGGATTCCCGCCGCAGCCGGCAGCGGGGTTTACGGATGAGCAGCGCGCCAGGATGGCAAACAGCAGTCGAGCCCTGCTGCGAATGGGACAGCCTGAAGAGATCGCTTACGGAGTCCTCTTCCTCGCCTCAGACGAGTCGTCTTTTGTCACAGGGCACGCCCTGGTAATCGACGGCGGACAGACTATCGACGCCTGACGCAGGTTTCATTATGTTGAGAAAACTCTTTGCGGGAATCTTCGCAGCCGGCTTCTTGCTTTGCCATCAGCCAACGGCTGTCGCTCAGGAGCGCGCCCGGATTGCGTGGGCGGCATTTTCCTCGTCGCACATCCCCCTCTGGGTAGCCCAGGAGAAAGGGCTGCTGAAGAAGCACGGCATCGCCCCGGAAGTCATCTTCTTCAGTAACGGCCCCACTGCCCTTCAAGCCCTCGTTGCCGGCGAGCTGGATATCGTTCTCACTTCGGCCCCGAATGTAGTCAACCCTCGTCTCGCCGGAATGGATACCGTAATGATCCTGTCATTGATCCCGACCTTTACCGACCACATCGTCGCTGTGCCGACGATCCCGAGCACGGAACAACTTAAAGGAAAAATCGGCGGGGTTAACCGCCAGGGCAGCATCTCTGAGATGGGACTCCGTCTCGTCTTGAGACGGCTGGGCATCGATCCCGAGAAGGATACCAAGATCGTTTCGGCGGGAGGGAATCCCGACAGACTTGCGGCCCTGTCTAAAGGAATCGTTCATTATACTACTTTGAGCGAGCCGTTTGTGAGAGAGGCGGAGAAGATGGGATTTAGAGATCTTTTAGATATGGCATCCCTGAGCATTCCCCTTCACTGGAACGGCGTCGTCACCAGGGAGTCCATCATCAAAGCCAGGCGTCCCATGGTAGCAAAGGTTGCCCGCGCCATAACCGAGGCGATTTACTATCTAAAAACCGACAAGGAAGGGACAAAAGCCATTATCACCAAGATCCTGAAAATCACCGACCCGGAAGGGCTTGAGAGGACCTACAAGACTTACGCTGCGATTGTCCCGGAGGTGCCCTACCCTGTCTCTGCCGGGATGAAGACGTTGCTCGATGACATGGCGCCCCGCAACTCGAAGGCCGCGGCCGCGGACCCGAAAAGCTTTGTGGACATGAGCTTTGTCCAGGAGCTGGACTCTTCCGGCTTCATCAAGCAGCTCTACAAACGATAGGTTTGGAGTTAACGCGCCAGCAGCGGCTCTTTGAGCCCGATCTCCCGCTCCTCGAGCTCGCGAATGCGATCGCGCAACTCCGCAGCCTTTTCAAACTCCAGATTCTCCGCCGCCCGCTTCATCTCCTTCTTGAGCTGCTGAACCAGGCGTGGAATATCATCCGGTTTGTACTTTCCCGCCTTCTCGGCTACCAGCGGCACGGTAACGTAATCGGCTTCGTAAACCTCCACTAACCGGGCGCCCAACGACTTCACTATCGTTTGTGGCGTGATTCCATGCTTCTTGTTGAAGGCTGCCTGCATACGTCGGCGCCGGCTGGTCTCGTCGATGGCCCGTTTCATCGACTGGGTTACGGAATCCGCATAGAGAATTACGGTCCCGTTGATATGCCGAGCCGCACGGCCGATCGTTTGGATAAGAGAACGTTCGGAGCGAAGAAATCCCTCTTTATCAGCATCCAGAATGCCCACCAGCGAGACCTCCGGCAAATCCAATCCCTCGCGCAAAAGATTGATCCCGACCAGGACGTCAAACGACCCCTTTCTAAGCTCCCGGATAATCTCCACCCTCTCAAGAGTCTCTATATCGGAGTGGAGATAGCGGACCCTGACATGCAAATCCTGGTAGTAGTCCGTCAAGTCTTCGGCCATCCGTTTGGTGAGAGTGGTCACCAAAACGCGCTCGTTTTTTTCCGCCCTCTTGCGGATCTCTTCGAGCAGGTCATCTACCTGGGTCCGCGCCGGCCGCACCAGGATTTCCGGATCAGTCAACCCGGTCGGACGGATCAGTTGCTCGACGGTGACGCCGCCGCACTTTTCCAGCTCATAATTTGCCGGAGTGGCTGACACATAGATCGTCTGATTCACCACTCGCTCGAACTCTTCAAAGTTCAACGGACGGTTGTCCAGGGCAGACGGCAGGCGAAAGCCGAATTCCACCAGAGTTTCTTTGCGCGACCGGTCGCCACGGTACATGCCGCCGATCTGCGGCACGCTGACGTGGCTCTCATCGATAAAAAGCAGAAAATCATCAGGGAAATAGTTCAGCAGGGTCGGCGGGGGCTCGCCGGGCTTTCTCCCGGTGAGGTGTCGCGAATAGTTCTCGATGCCGGGACAGAAGCCCATCTCATGGAGCAACTCCAGATCATAGAAAGTCCTCTGCTCCAGCCTCTGGGCCTCCAGGAGCTTGTTCTGCGCCCGCAGCTCTTGAAGCCTCTCCTTGAGCTCCAGTCGAATCTCCCCCACCGCCTGTTTCATTCGCTCTTCGGTGGTCACGTAGTGGCTTGCGGGATAGATCGCCACCTTGCCTACCCTGCGCTCCACCCTGCCCCGTATAGGATCGATCTCGAAGAGCCCTTCGACCCGATCACCGAAAAATTCGACGCGTACGGCCGAGGCATCTTCGTAGGCCGGAAAGACTTCAACGATGTCCCCTCTAACTCGAAATGTCCCGCGGTGAAAATCGTAGTCGCTCCTCTGGTACTGGATATCGACGAGTTTCCTGAGGATCTTGTCCCGCTCGACCTCCATCCCCTCTTCCAGGTAAACGATCATCTCAAAATAGGTCTCCGGCGAACCCAGGCCGTAGATGCAAGAGACGCTGGCCACGATAATAACATCCCGGCATTCTAACAGCGCCTTGGTTGCGGAGTGGCGCATCTTGTCGATCTCATCGTTGATCGAGGCATCTTTCTCGATGTACGTGTCGGTGGAAGGGACATAGGCCTCAGGCTGATAATAATCATAATAGCTGACGAAGTAGCGAACCGCGTTATGAGGAAAAAATTCTTTAAACTCGTTATAGAGCTGGGCCGCCAAGGTCTTGTTCGGCGCGATGACCAGAGCGGGTTTTTTCACCTGGGCTATGACGTTCGCCATTGTAAAGGTCTTCCCGGAGCCGGTCACGCCCAAAAGGACCTGGTGCTTCTTGGCCTCGTTAATCCCCTGAACCAGCTTTTCTATGGCCTGCGGCTGGTCACCCTGGGGCATGAAGCCGGAGATCAACTGGAAGTTCCCCTCCCTCCTGTACTGCGCCATGAGAGAAAAAATACCAGGGATATTGAGAAGCGGCAAGGAGCTTCAGCGGACCGGCTCTGAGGGACGCTTGGTTAGCCTGGATATACTGCGGGCTGATATCTGGATAGGCTGCGAGATCCGCAATGTTTGTCGGGAAAAGCAGGCTTGACATATTCCCGGTAGGCGATGGATATTACTGGCGAACTTTCTTCAAAGGGGTTGGCGGGGCTGTACGGGATATACTGCCGGAATTTCTGCATCCTAAACAGCTCACTTAGTAGTTGCCTCGGGTGCAGTGGATGTGTAACTGGGGTATGGTGATTTGTAGAAAGGACTGGTACAATTCCTCAACTGACTTCACGGATTATCGCCCAATCGCGGGTCATTGCCAAAGGCAAGCGCATTCGTGATGTCCGACGCTTGGTGAAGACGTATGGTGGCAAATCGTCGAAGTGGGTGAAGAAGAGTAGCCCGCGTTTCGAGATGGGCGTTCATCAGTACGAGTATCATTGGTATGAACACCCGGGTATTGGCCGGGTTGAATTGAAACGGAGGCAGGTACACTCCCGATGATTGTTAAGCTACGGCGAAAGCACGCGCGATATCCGGATCTGACCCGTGGTCTATCGTATGTCGTGATTGGGATTGAGGCTAATGATTTCCGGATTTTGAACGATCAAGGCCGCCCGTATCTCTATCCTTCGCGCCTCTTTGAGATTATTGATCCCTACAAACCAGACGATTGGGTGACAGAACGAGGCGAGGAGGGCGAATGCTACGCCTATCCGTCGCCGCTGAACGCCTGTGGATTTTTTGAGGATTTCTTTGATGCTAAACCGAAGGCTGTGGCCACGTTTTGGCGAATTGTCAACCAGCGTCTTGCTACCGCGACCAGACCAAGGCAACGCGCGGCATCCAGCACCTAACCATCGGCTTGAGACCGACGCGGGGCGCGGCTCAGCCGTCCGTTCGCAGTTCCAGGACAGTTCCAGGGTCAGGCCTGAGTATGGACTTATTCGCCCGGCCACCTTTTCCTATTCACCCCACCACCAAAAAAGCGACGCTGCGGGAAACCGAAGTCCGGACGGTGGTGTGGGATCAAGTTGTGACCGGATCGAACGAAACCCAGCCGTGGAGCTAATTAACGCCTATTCTACTCGCGGAAATCGGGGCATCAACCTAAAAAAGGCATGAGGGGTGAGGCGTGAGGCGAGAGTTAGGAGAGCCGAGAGATCAGATGATTACGCCGCGCGTTCGACTCTCAACTCTTCGATGCGAGATCGGACGGGCCTCATCTTCCTGATTGTTACAGAGAACAATAGTGCTTAGCATACGCGACTTGCGGCCGTTTTTCTACTGTCATGTCGCCCCACGTAATCCACTTGCAAGCCCTACACAGTTGTCGTAAGAGTGGCGGTCATGAAGATTGGCGTCTTTGATCACATGCAGAAAAACGACCGCCCGGAACTCTCTTATGCGGATCTCTATGCGCATCATCTGGAGATCGTCGAGTTCATCGACCAGGCCGGGATGGATTTCTACTTTGTGGCCGAGCACCATTTCGATCTTGGATTCTCCGAGTGTTCCAGCCCAGGCACTATTATCGCGGCGGCCTCACAGAGAACCAAGAGGATTCGTCTAGGGCCTCTGGTTTATGTCCTCCCTCTATGGCACCCGGTGAAGGTCGCAGAAGAGGTGGCCATGCTGGATAATCTGACCGGGGGACGCCTGGAGTGCGGGATTGGCAGCGGGATCGGCAAGTACTCCTTCCCTGCCTTTAACGCTTCGTGGGACGACAAACAGGAAGTCACGTGGGAGGCGTACAGAATTATCAAGGGCGTATGGGCCAACCCTCACTTCGACTACCAAGGCAAGTTCTTCAAGGTGAAAGACGCAGAGCTCAGTATCCCGTTGGTGCAAAAGCCCCATCCGCCATTCTGGATGCCCACTCGCAGCCCGGAGTCGGTTGCGGCCGCCGCTACCGAGGGATTCAGCACGGTTCAATGGTGCCCCCCCAAGATGGATGTGGTACGGGAAATCTTCGATTACTACAGGGAAGTGCGCCAGCGCGCGAAGCCGCAAGCCCGGAAACCCCACATCGCGCTCATGCGCGAGATCTATGTGGCGGAAAGCGACCGGCAGGCCCTCGAGGAGTCGAAAGAGCATTGGATCTATTTCTGGAACAGGGTTGGAGGCGGAAGGGCCTACGGGGGCTACGCCAATGAGAACCTTGCCAGCATCACACGTGAGGAGAGAAAGAAAGAACTGCTCGATGCGGACTTCTCGATTCGGGACAACTCCTTTATCTGCGGATCGCCGCAGACGGTGACGCGCCAGATCAAGGAAATCGCCGCTCAAGCCGGAGCGGACTGTTTCCTGGGCGAGTTTACCTTCGGCGCGCTGGAGCACGACAGAGTCATGAAATCACTTCGTCTCTTTACCGAACAGGTCATGCCCGAACTCAAGAAATTCGAGACCGACGCATTGAACTATCCCAACAACGGCTACCGTGTTTGGCTCAAACCTCGCCCTTGACAGAGAGCCTTTCATTCCCTTGACAAGCTGTTTTCCTTTCGGGTACGGAGGGGGTGTATGAAATCTTCTTTTGGACTCACTTTAGCGAACCGCGGCGTCATCATCGGCGCCGTCAAGGCGAGCGATCTTATCGACATGGCGCGGCGCGCGGAGGCGTCAGGAGTCTTCGACGCGGTCTGGGTAGGAGATAGCCTGCTCGCCAAGCCAAGGCTTGAATCCGTCGCCCTGCTTTCCGCCCTCGCCTCGGTGACCAAAAAAGTCCGTCTTGCGGTCGGCTGCATGGCGACATTTCCCCATCGCCATCCCGTGCTCTTCGCCCAACAGTGGGCGAGCCTCGATGTCATTTCCAACGGCCGCTCCTGGCTAGTGGTCTGCGTGGGCGGCCCCAACGAGCAGAGCACGGCTCAGACCCGGGAGCATGCGGTGATGGGAATCAAGGCGGAGGAGCGCATGGCCCGCCTCGAAGAAGGAATTGTTATCCTCCGCAAGCTTTTCTCCGAGAAAAGGGTGACGCACTACGGCCGCTTCTACCGATTCGAGGATGTGACGGTGGAGCCGAGGCCCATGCAGCGACCCTGCCCTATCTGGATCGCCAGCAACCCCACAGGCCTCACCTGGAGGGATGGCGCGAGCGCGGCCGAAGCGGTGATCGAGCGGAGCTTCCGCCGGGTCGCCCGCTACGCGGACGGCTGGATGACTAACAAGGTGAGCCCGGATCAATTCAAACAACAATGGGCGCGCATCCTGGAGATGGCCCGCGAGGAGGGGCGCGATCCCGCTAAACTCGGAAACGCCCTCTACCACAACATCAATATCCAGGAAGATCGCAAAGCGGCGCTCCAGGAAAGCAAGGCCTTCCTCGACAAATACTATACGTCCAACTTCAGCGCCGCCTTTGTTGAAGGATTCACAACGGCTGGAAATCCAAAGCAGTGCATTCAGGAGCTAAGAGATTACTTTAACTCCGGCCTGCAGCATATTACGCTCCGTTTCGCCTCCTGGGATCAGCAGGGTCAGCTCCAACGCTTTCTCAATGAAGTAGCTCCGGCCTTCGCCTCCTAGTCTAGCCATGCTCCTTGCTATCGATCACATCGTAATTGTCGTTCGTGATCTGGAAGCGGCGATCAAGAGCTATCAGCAACTCGGGTTTACCGTCGTGCCCGGAGGACGCCATCCGGTCGGCACCCACAACGCGCTGATTTCCCTTGCCGATGGGGCCTATCTCGAGCTGATTGCGTTTTACGAAGCGCACCCCAAGCATCGCTGGTGGGCCACCCTGCGGCAAGGCGGGGGTCTGGTAGATTTTTGCATGCAGACGGATGACCTGCGCGGCGACACGGCGGCGTTGCGCGGCGCAGGGGTCGATATCGACGATCCGCAACCATTAACCCGCATCCGTCCGGACGGCTACCAACTGAAATGGCTTCTCTCCATTCCGCGTGAGCGCCACCGGGGGGTAGCGCCGTTTCTTATCCAGGATGAGACGCCGCGGCCGGAACGGGTCCCGCAGAGATTCGATCACAAGAACGGCGCCACCGGTATCGGTACGGTGACTGTAGCCGTTGAAGATTTGGCCACTGTCCAACGCTGGTACGGCACAGTTTTAGGCTATGATGGAGTGTCGATAAAACGACACGACCTGCAAGCCGAAGGCATTCGTTTTCAGATAGGCCCTCACGTTTTTGATTTCGTCAAACCTGTAACCGAGAAGGGCCCTTTGGCAGACTGGATGAAAACGCGCGGCCCATCCCCTTTCTCCGCAACGCTACGGGCCAGCTCCGGGAAGCTTGTTCCTTTGGACAAGACCCTCACCCACGGTGCCGCCCTGTCGTTTGGATGATAGAATAATCAATGAGAGGCAATAAGAAATAGCCATCGGCCGCAGGATACGGCAGAGTGAAAAAATACCATGACATAGCTAACATCCATTTTGACAAGCACTTTCTCCTGATCAGGGTTGACGGAAAGGCTTACAGGATCGATCTACGCCGTTTTTCGAGAAAGCTTGCGTCAGCGGATGAACGGACAAAGATGAATTATGTCTTGTCCCCTTCAGGTTATGGCATCCATTGGCCGGAACTGGATGAGGATCTTTCCATCGACGGTATGATCAAAACGGCGGACATAAGGAAAACGGGGTAGGAGCCGGGTCCAAATGATAGAAATTTAGTCTTTACGTTCAGCCGCCAGGGATTCAAATTGGCTCCCGACCGCAGTAAGGAGGCTTTACGCTGCCTTTTTCTTCTTGAGACTGAACTCGATCTGATAGCCGGCTAGTTCTGCAAGCTGAAATAGCTGCGCGATCTGTTTGGAGACTCGATTTTCCTGCAGCAGCCGTACTACTTGAGACGGCGAGGTATGTAAGGCATCGGCGAGGACGCGGACAGACAGTTTAGAAGTGCCAAGCTTATCTTTTAGCGCTTTTTTAAGTTGGTTAATCGGCGACCAGTCGTAGGTCGGATCACAGTAATACAGCACAAAGTCGGCGGGAAAATCCCCCTTGGAGCCATCCTCAAGGACGAACGATGCTCCCTGGTTGCCCAATTCCCGATCAATCGTGATCGAAGAAAAACGATTCTTACTGTTGATCTTTTTATCTCGGAATACGGCAAAGGGGAGATTATATTTCTTTGCCTTTCTTCCTTCCACCAGTGTGATCTCAAGCACCTGTCTTCGGTAATTTGGCCTGATTTCTTTGAACTCGGGATTTCTCATAGAATGCCTTCTTGTGGCTGTATCCTAACTTGGATACATTTGTCAAACTGCTACCAGAGTTCCACCCTGTGCAAAGCCAGGGCAGCAAAGACCTTGGCCGCTTAGAAGACGCCCTGCACCGACACGGTATCCTGACCCGCAGGAGACGGCTCGAGAGAGTTTAAGGCCGGGCTCGTTTACCCTGCCTATTTGAACCCGATCGAAAACATGCTCTCTAAATCGTGGCGGGAGTAAACTCGGAAGGCTATAAGAGTCTCTGATTTCTCGATCCCGTCTACTTTGCGAATCCCTTTCGTGACGACATCCGCCAGCCGCTCGTTGTCCTTTACCCGAATCACGACGGCGAGGTCGTATCGCCCAGCAACCGAGTAGACTTCAGTTACCCCTTCCATTTCCGTGATCTCCTCGGCAACTTCATTGACTCTGTCTCTCGCAACATTCAGCAAAACGAGGGCAGTAACCATATCGCTAACCTCCTTAAAGAACGGATAACGGCTCTAAAACGCCGGCACTGTCAAAGGATAGGTTGGCGGAAGCCACTCTGTCAAGGTTTTCTTCGGAGGAATCACACTTCAATCCTTCAGCCTGTAAAGACGAATGGCATTCTCCAAAGCGATTTTGCGGGAGAGATCTGCGGAAAGCGCGGCGAGGAACACCCTTGTCCGCTCCCGGTTCATTGGGGCACGCTGTGAAAATTCCACCCCCGGCCCTCCACCCCGCACAGAAGGTGAAACAAAAAATTGATCCCCGCCAATAACGAAACGATCAGGGAAATCTCGCAGCAGCTGAAGCCAGCCTGGTCTGATTTCGTTGTCCCTGCTTAGCGGGTGATTCTGGGGCGCCCGGCCGGGAGCTAGCCTTAAGCTCATATAGAGGTTGGGATGTCTCACCAACAGCCGCCGGCTCAACTCGATGGTCCAATTTCCAAGCATGTCCGACCCTGCATGCGCCCAGACAATTTTAGCCTTGCGGTTGTGTTCGAGAAGGCGCTCAAAAGCAGCCAGGTTAGGCCGGAAGAGCCGCGGATTTGGGGGAGAGGAGAGCCACTCGGGCGCCTTCATCTCCTCAGTGACGAGATCGAAATGAAAGTCGATCAGTGCGTTGTTGCGCCCGGCGATATCCACCAGCAACAATAAGAGAGGATGATCCGCAGCCACAGATTCGTAAGGATGGCCCGGCACGTGCGAGAGATGATGCGCTGTTATTTCCCCGAAACCTAAGGCCCCTCGCTGGAGAATCTCGTTAGCCTTATCTTCAAATTCGCGCCTCAGGTCATTGCTTACCTCCGTGCCATTGGCCGCCTGCAGCATGGGGTTAAGGCTCCCACCCCCGCCAAGAAAGGCAAAGCGTGTCGGATAGCGCTTTAAAACCTCAGCGAAGCTGTCATATTCGTGATTTCCCGGATTGCCGTAGATTTGGGGCGGAGGCATGACGACCATCTTTCTGATCCCTGATTCCTCCATCGCCCCAAGGGCGCCCCTGATCGCCGCCTGGTAGTCTTGCAGACTGCCCCTTCCGCCGACTAAGTGAACGTGAATATCGATCCATTCGACTCTGCCCGTCGCCTGTGTGGGTTGGCTTGCGCCCTGCGTAGCAAACATGGCGAAGCCGCAAAGCCACAACCCCAATACTACTGTGAACCCTATGTGCTTCATCGCGACTCGCTAGCGCTGCAGAGCCATGAAGGCAAAGACTTTGGCCGCTTCAAAGACACTGTTGACCGAGACGAGATCGTGGTCGGTGTGCTGAAAGCGAATATCCCGGGAGCCGTAGTTCACGGCCTGGATTCCCCTCGCGTTGAGCAACCCCGTGTCATTCGCCGCCGTGGAGTAGCTGAACTTAGGCTCTCTCCCGAGCATCACCTGAATAGCCCGACTTAGCGACTTCACCACATCGGCCTCTTTCGAAACCTCGCTGGGGTACATGGAGTCTTTCTTCTGGACCTCGACTTTGAAGGGATCCAGATTGCCAATTGCCGTCTCAAGTTGTTGGATAGCCTCGGCGGGATCGTCACCGGGAAGGAGTCGCCGGTCAAATACCATCCGGCACTCGCTCTGGATCGTGTGCGTTGCCTTGGGAAAACTCTCGACCGAGGTAGGGGTCAAAGAAACCTTGCCCAGCTCCGGATGCGTCCTGTCCGAAGGATAGGGCATGAGAGGCTTCAGCTTCTCTAGAACTTTCATCGCCCCCTCAACCGCGTTGATCCCCTCCCAGGGCCGGCTGCTGTGGGCCTGCTTGCCTTTCACTGTAACGAGAATATCTACCCGGCCCTTATTTCCCAGTTGAATCTCCGGCGGGCCATCTATGATTCCCCAATCGGCCTCTACTTTTCCATGATCCAGGACATAAGCGAGGGAATCGTGCCGCCCGGTCTCGCCGGCGGCGCTCACGACGAAGTAGAGATCTCCCGGCGGCTCCGCTTTGCTTTCCGCCAGAGCCTTTAGAGCCGACATCATCGCCGCAAGACTCCCCTTCTGCTCACACGCTCCTCTTCCCCAGACACATTCGCCCTGCAGCCCGTAAGACGCGCCATCCACCACCCCACCCAAATAAGGATTCTCCATCGTGCTGGGGGCAGCATTCATGGCGTAGGCAACGAGCAGAAGGCGTTTCCCTCCACTCTTTCCCTTGCGAGCAGCGACAAGGTTGCCCTTGTCGTCGATGATGGAGCTGATTCCGGCCCGTTTCAGCTCCGGTTTGATGACCTCCCGAATCAACGATAGAACCTTCGGCTCTTCCTCAAGCAGATTCGTCTGCGGGCTGGGAGCCTGCACCAGTTTGACAAGGAGTTTCTTGACCTCCTCATATCGAAGGTTCTCTTCGATCAGTTTCTTAGCCTGCTGAGCGTCCATAGGGTCAGAGAAGTTTTGAGTTTTGAACTAAACACTCATAACTAAGAACTAAAAACTGTTCATTGCTATCTGTTATCAAACTCCGCCCCGATCCTGCCCAACCGGCGAGCCGCAACGATCAGCACGACGGAAACGAGGCTGACCACGATCGCAAGGGAGCTCATGGGTCCCAAGTTGCCATCAATGTAAAAATGGTAAAGCAAAGGCCCCAACGGTTCGGCGCCCGGCGAGTAGAGGAAAACCGACGTGCTGAACTCGCGCAAGTAAATCGTCGCAAGAATAATCCAACCGGCGATGAAACCGGGCCTGAGCAGCGGTAGCATGATGCGTCGAAACGTTGTCAAGAAGCTAGCGCCGCACGCCATCGACGCTTGTGGAAGATCGTCGTGCAACTGCACTATCGTACTGGTCATCGTACGCAGGCCGTACGGCAAAAAGCGGGTGATATAAGCGATCAGCAGGATCCACAGCGTGCCGTAAATCGGTAGGGGCATGTAAACGTAAGTCCAGAGCAAGCCGATGGCCAGAGCTGTGCCGGGGAACGCCCATGGTATGAACGTTAATGCTTCAATCACGCCCCGCCCTCGGGCCTTGCTTTTGGTAGTCACCCACGCGGTCAATGCCGCAAGCAGCATGCACAGCGTCGCCCCGGCCACCGCCAGAAACAAACTGTTCAGCAAAGCCCTGTAAGTCCGTTCGTCAGTAAGATTGGAATGGTAGTTATCCAGCGTCAACAACTCCCAAGTCTGCGGCCCCGGCACGTGGACATAGGTCACGAAAGAAACATAAATCAGCACAGAGAAGGGCAAGACGACGATTAGGACGAGAATCAATCCCGCGATGCCCGAAGCGACGTAGCGCCATTTTCCCAGGTCGATGATCGTCGGCCGGTACCCGCGCCCGGTAACCGTGACGTAGCGCTCGGAGCGGACCGTCAGACGGCGATAAAAATAAACGAAAAGCATGGTGATGATCAGCAGCGAGACGGCGTAGGCCGCGGCCAGGTTCTGGTTCGGTGGGAATGCGCCGATGGCTTCGCGATAGATCTTAGTCGTAAATACTTCGATGCGGGCCGGCAGCGCGATGATCGCCGGCGTATCGAAGCTCTCGATGGCGCGGACAAAATTGAGCATGAAGGCCGCAAGCAGCGCCGGGCGCACTATCGGAAAGGTAATGCGCCGAGCCACCTGAATATTCGTCGATCCCGCCACTCGGGCGGACTCTTCGAGCGCGGGATCCATCGAATAGAGCGCCGCCGAAATCAGCAAGAACGCCAGCGGCGTGGTGATCAGCGCCTCCACGAAAATCATGCCCTCGATCGAGTAAATATTGAGCGGCGCTTCGTCGAGGCCGAATATCTCCATCAAAAACCGATTGAGTAGCCCTGTGCGGGGGCTGAGAAGCACGGTCCACGCGACGGCCAGCATGACCGGGGGAAATACGTTTGGCACGATCGCGGTGAGCTCGAATAACCTCCGAAAAGGCGCGTTGGTGCGGATCGAAATCCATGCCAGCGTGGCCGCTAACAGGGTCGCAAGAATCGCCGAACCCGAGGCAAAAACAAAAGAGTTAAAAAACAGCTCATAAGTCAACGGATCGCTGTAGGCGCTGATGTAATGCTCGAGCGTGAAGTCCCCTTTCACACCCAGCGCCTTGCTACGGAAGCTGCCGTAGAAAAGCATCAGGGTGGGCGAGAGACTGAGGTAGGCGATGACAATGCCGACGACCGTGACCACCACAAGGTCGGGATTTTGCCAAAAGGCTCGAAGAGAACGGTCAAAGAGGCGGCCTGAGGCTGCGGTATCCGTTAACGTCGTGTCTTTCACTGAAGCCATAGAAACACAAAGAGGACCGACCTTGCGCATTCATCATGCAGGCCAGCCCTCTTTGACGTCATCGATTCAGAACGATGTCCCGGAGAACTACTTGCTGAAGAAGATATCCCTAAAGGTACCGGTCATTAGTTTCTTAAACTCTTCCGCGGAAGGGTTATCCATGAAAACCATATTGGGAGCCACTTTTTCCGCGTCTTTGATAGGCGGAAAAATTCCGGGATACATGACGAACTCTCCTTCCGCCGCGGCCAGCTTTTGACCCTCCGCTGAAGTTACGAACTCGAGGTAGAGCTTCGCCGCGTTTGGATGAATGGCCTTGGCGCTCAGGCTCATATAATTCGGATCGCTCAGATATTTGTCCATCAACACGTATCCGACGGGTCCTTTGTACTGCTTTACATATTTAATGTAGGTAATGCCCACAGGAGCCTCGCCCTTGATAATTGTAGTCGTAACGGGCGCTAAGGATTCGACCAGCAGAGGTTTTTGCTTGGCCAGCCCCTTGACCAAGTCCAACCACCGGTCTCCTTTGAACTTGTTAAGATTCCACAAAAACTGGGCCGTCGTCGTGTGCCGGGTTGGATCGGGCATGGTTATCTTAGACGTCCATTTGGGATTCAAAAGATCGTCAAAGGTTTTCGGGAGCTCCTCGAATTTGACCATATCCGTGTTGTAGAGAATACTGATGGGCAGGACCCGCCATGGAGTCATCATGCCGTCTTTTTCCTTAAACTGGTCCGGGAACTTCGCCGACGACGGCGGAATGAATTTCTGAAATAGCCCTTCGTCGCGCATGATCAGCTGAACGCCGCGATTGCCTTCGACAACATCGAAGCCCGGTTTGCCGGCGCGCCATTCGGTCAGCGCGCGTTCTGAAACCTTCGTCGACGAACCGCGCCAGTAATCGACCGAGATGCCATATTTTTTTTCAAATCCCGCGTGGAGCGGTTTCATCGCCTGCGGCACCTGAGCTCCATAAACAATAACTTTGCCTTCCTTTTTGGCCGCCTCCATGTCAGGGGTTTGCGCTTTCGCCGTAGCCGTCGAGCAAACCAGCACTGCAACAGCTAGAAGGCCCAGGACAAATGATCCACCTTCTTCACGCATCTTCATCTTGATCACCTCCAATAGAGTTTCTAAGAACCCTGTCCACTCGGCACTGCTTTTAACTTTACTACATCTGTCGCGCCAGTTCAATAACCTTTTTTCTCGCCTCCCGCGTCCCCATCGGCAGCAGGATCGGGAGATCGAGTCCTTGCGCGACGAATTCCTCGAGGCGCCTGCGGCACTCCGAGGGCGTCCCGGTTATGGAATGGGCGAAAACCACCTCATCACTGATCAATTTTTTCGCCCCTTCCCAATCTCTCCTGCCGATCGCCGCCGCCAGACTCTCCTGATCGACCTTCCCGCCGCCCATACGGATATTCTCCGCATGATGCTTATTGCGGAAGATATAGGCCAAAAAGGTCTTGCTGGCATCGATAGCTTCTCTTGGGTTGTCCGAAACAGAGGTGGTAATGAAGCCCGCCATATCCCTCTCTCGAAGCGACTTTCGCGCCCGCTCGGCGCCCTTTTTCACCTCTTCCACGCACTTAGCGATATATTTCGGCGCACAGCCGGCCGAGAGCAGCACCCCATCGCCGATCTCCCCGGATAGACGGAGCATCCTGGGCTTCACTGCCGTCATGTAGATGCGAATGACGGAGGATGGCTTAAATCCCATTTTGGCGCCGTTGATGTTAAATACTTCCCCGTGAAAGTGAACCGTCTCCCCGCTCAACAAACTCCGCAACACCTGCATGTATTCGCGCATCGTCTTAAGCGGCCGCGTCACGTTGATCCCGGCCTCTTCCAAAGCCGCCGCATTTCCGGTACCCGCCGTTGCCCATACCCTTCCCGGCGCAAGTTCCTCCATTGTAGCAAGCGCCATGGCAGACATCATGGGCGGTCTTGAGTAAGGGCTGAGAGGAACCGGGACCACCTTTATCCTCTTCGTGGTCGCGAGAAAGGCCGTAGCGGATGTGAGGGAGTCGCGAAAACAGATATGATCAGACATCCAGATCGACTCCATACCGACCTCGTCTGCGAGGCGCGCGAGCTCGACCATTTCGTTGATCGAATAAAAGCCGTCGAAGCAAAGTCCCAACCGGCGCAATGCCATACCCCAGTCCTTTCCTAAAAGCCCTCTAAGAGAAGCGCCTCTAGATCCTTGAATTTTACTCCATCCAGCCCCATCTTCTTCAAAGTGAGACCGTCGGTAAGGTACGGAGTCTGGTTGATCTCTGAGGCGATGGTGATAAGGGCATCAATCACCGGGGTCCCGATCCCGACCAGCCTCCCGATCTGTGCCATCGGCACCAGACCGTAACCGACATCTTCATCCAGGTACCGGTGGTTGAGCGTGGCTGGTGATTTGATCGTTCGGTTCGGAGCGCTCTCACGGATTGCCTGGTAAACCGACTGGCTCGCGCGCGCTGCTTCCGTGGTAAGCCCGGCCTGATAAAAGATCTCAACAAAGCTCAGAGGCGCCAGCCCTAGCCTGTTAACAATCCGGAGCCGTTCTCGATCTACCGCGCTGATGAGCCGCGCGATGGCGGGCGTGATCCCCTCACTGTAAAAACAAAAATCTCCCCCATCTTCCTCTATCCGGCCCGCATTTCCTATCATCCCGGCTGGATGCATGATAGCGTTAATATTCGATAACCCCGTCTCCAGGACATTCCCTGCCGCGATAATGTCAGGGTAAATCTTTCCTATCTCCCCTACCAGCTCGGGAGTAAATTTCCCGGGAAAGGCGGCACAGCCGAGATGCGTGGTCCGCCGGTAGATCTCTACCCTTGCCGGCTCTGTCAGCCGGCAAATATAAGTCAGCGTCACAGTCTCGCAACTCCGAATCTTGCCCTCGAACCCCCGTTCTCTCAAGACGGAGGCCAAGTGCAAACAACCTCCTGTGTGACCGGGGTTGAGGAAGATAATCTGGCCGTCCCTTAGATGAGGCGTCAGGCTCGCCGTCAGCCCTTCGTGGGCATTGGATGGGGCGGCGATCATGATCAACTCCGCGCCGCCAACCGCCTCCGCCATATTGGATGTCACCAGCTGCGGGCGCGCGAAGGATTCTTTCCCGGCCTCGACGAGCATAATACCGCCGCGTTCCACGATCGGCCGAAGCGTGCTTTCGGAGCGGGAGTAAAGACGCACTTCGTAACCCCTGAGGGTTAGATCCGCGGCAGCGGCGCAGCCGCCGTTGCCCGCCCCTAGTACTGCAATCGTGCGAATGTCCATACTTAAAGACACAATCGAGGATAGAGGATTGAAGATAGCAAATGCGATCCTCTATCTTCCATTCTCGATCTTCATGCTTATTTCACTCGGTAATGCTCCAGCTTCTCCTCGTCCAACTCCACTCCCAGGCCCGGCTTGGAGGAAACAACGATATCTCCGTCTCTATACTCAAAGGGTTCGGCGATAACGTCGTCCTGATAGTATATTCCGGCTATCCCCTTTTTCCCTTTTCCCTTTGGGGTCGATACCGGCACTACGCACGGCAGCGATGCCACCGCGGTAGAGGCAGCCAGATGGAGATTGGCGGCATTGCCGACCCCCGTCTCGACGGAACCGTTGACGTTGCACTGAAGGCCCCCCGCCTCGGCTACGGCCGCAACCTTTTTCGCCTTAAAGAGACCGCCCGGCTTCGTGGTATAAAGGGAGATAATCTCCGCGGCCCTTTTCCGAACGATTTCCAAAACGTCCTGCGGTGTCCACGCGCTCTCGTCCGCCATAATCGGCGTAGCGACCCTCCACGCAACTTGAGCCATCGCATCGATACCTTCCACCGGCTGTTCCATATAACGGATGCCGTATTCTTCCATCGCCTTAATAACCTGCACCGCGACTTTCGGCGCGGGATAGCCCTGGTTGGCATCCACCGCGACCTGGATCTCCGTGCCGATCGCTTTTCGGATCCGCCTTACCAGCTCCACATCGCGCTTCGGCTCCTGACCGCCCTTGAGCTTGATCGCCTTGATGCCTTCATCTTTTACCTGCAGCGCCTCTTCCACTGCCTTATCGATCTCCATCAGCCCGATGCTGTGGGCTATCGTGACGCGCTCCCGGTAACAGCCACCTAGGAGTTGATAGGCAGGTATCTTGAGTCCCTTCCCGACGACGTCGTAAAGCGCCATGTCGATGGCTGCCTTGCAATAGGGATAACCTTTAATGGCTTGATCCATCAGCGTGTGGAGCGCCGCGATTTGACTAGGATCCTTCCCTTCCAGCGCCGGAGCAAGAATATCATTGATAATGTGAACGGTCGTCTTGGGAGTTTCCCCGTAGTATTTCATGTGGTCACCGCCCCAGTCCTTCAGCACCGGCGCCTCCCCCAGACCGACCAGCCCCTCATCGGTTTTCAATTTGACGATGACATAGACGCCAATAGGTGTGGTGAGGCTGGCCCACTGATGAACTCTGCGAGTGGGCAGCCTTATGGGAATCGTTTCGATGCGCGTTATCTTCATCGCATAAGCTCACGCAGAGAAGCTCCCTCGGGGAACGCGCTCTCGGCTGCGGCCGATGGAGCTGTGCTTTAACCGAACCTTCCTAGTCGGACGTCCGCAGCCTCACTCGCGCTCCCCTCGGTCGCTTTCCACTCCTCCGTTCCTCAGAAAGGCATTCAGACCTCTTTCATCCCAGGGACCTTCCTGTCCTCGTAACCGAACATCGGCTCGGAGGCGTTGGAACTCTCTCAGAGCCGGACTTCATAAGTGAGGGGGCTTGCCGAGCAAGCCGAAAGCACCAGTCGTGCAGGTTCAAAGAACCCACAACTCTATTGCTTTCGGCGCGCGAGGCGAGTCCCCGAACGAGTCCTCGACGAGACGGTGAGCCAAGAGGGCGGGGAGGTCCCTCTCACCAATTTCACCCCACACGGATCAGCCTGTCCGTCGGCGTGTAGTCCGAGAGAAGCTCACATCCGTTCTTGGTGACGGCGATCATGTCCTTGTTCTGCAATCCCATCCTTTCCGGGATAAAGACCAGCGGCTCGATGGCAAGAACCATCCCCTCCTGCAAAGTCTTGTCGCCGTAGCGCCCCAGATAAGGCTCTTCGTGGAGAAAGAGGCCGATGCCGTGGCCCACAAAGCTGATCGGCTCAAAGCCCAGCTCGCTGAATTTCTTTAAAAACTTCTGGTAGATCTCCTTACAACCGGCCCCAGGTTTGATCAAGTCCATAACCAGATATTTGCATTCGATCAGGTTCGCCCAAATCTTTTCCTGCTCTGTAGTGGGGCTGCCCACCACCGCGGTGCGGCAGACGCCCGCGTGGTAGCCGTTGCTGACGCCGAATATCTCCATCCGGATAATGTCCCCCTTCTGAAGCAGGCGCGACGACGGGCCGACATTGGGAAACTGGCTCCTCTCCCCCGAGGCGATAATCATGAGCTTGAACTGTTCCGCTCCAGCGGCAAAAATCCCGCCGACTAAAAGTCCCGCCAGGTCCATCTCCGTCATCCCCGCTCGCGCGTGCTTGAGGGTATCGCAGATCGCCTTGTCGGTAATCTTGCTTAAACCGCGCAGGAGATTCAACTCTTCACGGCTCTTGACCTGGCGAAGCTCCTGGAAAATAACGTCGGCCGCGACCAATACGGCGCCAGGGAGTTTTTGCCGGAGCGTGGCCAGATCCTTCCCCGGAATATACTCCATCTCGATACCGATCTTCGCCCGCTCGAGCTTCAGATCCTTCAGGGACTCGCAGAGCTTGTCCATGGGGTCTTCGGTGAATTCCCGATAGACCCTAAGCCCTTTTATTCCGCCATGCGCCCGGACCGTCGTCTCCTCCATATCGATCACCACCATGGCGGTCTCTCCGTCGGCGGTAACCACGGCAAGCGCATGCCGCCAGCGCATCAAGGACTGCGAGGGAACGACAATTCCCGTGGTGTAGGTTACATTTTCAGGGGACATCGAAATAAGGGCATCCAGCCCCCTTTCGGCCATCGCCTTTCTTTGCCTTACGATAATCTCAGGATTCATAATCACCGCTACCTTAGTGAGGCATTTTTTATATGACTCCCTTCTCTCTCAAGTCACTAATCTCCTTGGGCCCATACCCCAAGCGGTGCAGGGTTTCCTCCGTGTGCTCGCCTAGCCTGGGAGGCCGCGATGAGATTTCCGCCGGTGTTTCGCTCAGGGTGACCCCGTTTTTCACCATCTGAATAGTCCCTAACCCGGGGGCGTTGAGTCCGACCAATCGGTCAAGGTAGCGCACCTGAGGATCATCGAACACCTCATCGAAGGTCCGCAACGGCGCGCTGGGGACATCCTTTTCTTCGAGCAGTTTCAACCAATGGTCCCGAGGGCCGTTTTTAAAAACTTTTTGCAGGATCTCTCGAATAAGGTCGTAGTGCTTCATCCTACCTTCACGATCCTTAAAGCGAGGATCCTCCCCGAGATCGGGAAGTTCAACTACTTCTGTGAGGCCGGTCCAGAACTTCTTAGGGTGAGAAAGATGAACTACAAAAGCCAGCCCATCGCCCGCTACAAAGGCATAAACCTGAGCCTGGTGAAGGCGACTCACCATAGTCGGAACTTCTCCTGTAGCTAAATATTGAGTGATGGTGTAACCGATAAAGCTCATGGTCGCCTCTAGAAGAGAAGTTTCCACCTTCTGCCCCTTTCCCGTGCGCTCCCGCGCCATGAGGGCGGCCAGGATCCCGTAGCAACCATAAATTCCCCCCAGATGATCGGAAAAAGGGGCGCCTGGTCCATTGGGAGATCTCAGATCCGTCAATATACTCAGGAGCCCGCTAAGCGCCTGGCCGATAGTGTCATATCCGGGCCTATCCCGGTAGGGTCCATTCTGGCCAAAGGCTGATATCGAGCAATAGATGATCCGGGGATTGTCCTCCCTCAGCGCTTCGTAACCAATCCCCAGGCGATCCACTACTCCGGGACGGAAATTCTCGACGATCACATCCGCTTCCCGGGCAAGGCGCAAAAAAATCTTTTTCCCCTCCTGGCTTCTTAAATTAAGGGTCAGGCTTTTTTTGTTCCGGTTAAAGCTACAGAAAAGCGGGCTGTAATTCTTTGGTTCTTTCTCCCAGCTTCGAAACGGATCACCTTCCCCGGGAACCTCCACTTTAAGGATTTCCGCTCCCAGGTCGCCCAGCAGCATTGTAGCGAACGGGCCCGCGATATAACTGCTCAAGTCCAAGACTCTTATTCCTTCCAACGCATGTGACATATCCTCTCCTTTGCGCCACCCCCGGTTTTCATCCGGATCGCAGCACGGTGTCTTAAAATTTTTCGATCGATCTCTTACGGGAATGGCTGATTAGCCTTGTCCGTGACCAGAGCGAATATTTCCACCATTCCTTTGTGACTGTCAAGCCAAGACACCCGACCCTGATCCGTCGATAAGGGACGCTTGCTGCGTTGTCGCTTCGGGCTCGCATCCTCACGTACCTCCCCTGTACGCTCCGGTGCGATCCCTCGCTCCGCCTTGCACCCGCCGCCTTCTCGACGGCCAGGGTTTCCAAGGTGTTGCGACCTTACCAACGGATTATGGCCCGACCTGGTTAAACCGGCCGCTGGCAGCAAAATGAATTGTTTGTCTATATCCGCGCTATTTGCTACCGTAACGACCGGGTAATGACAGTGCAAGAAAAACTCAAAAAGATCCGCGAAGAGCTAAAACAGACCTTCCTCGAACGTGGCGAGCTGATCGATGGCGCCCTTTCCGCCCTGCTCGCCTCCCAGCACGTGCTGATCATCGGTCCTCCCGGAACCGCAAAATCGATGCTCGCCGACGAGATCTGCCGCCGCATCCAGGGGGCGAATTACTTTCAGTGGCTTCTGACCCGCTTCAGCACTCCGGAGGAAATCTTCGGGGCGGTAAGCCTCAAGGCCTTGGAGCAGGATGATTACCGCAGGGTCACTGCGCACAAGCTCCCGGAAGCGCACATCGCCTTTCTCGATGAAGTCTTCAAGGCGAACTCGTCTATTCTGAACGCCATCCTGTCTCTCATTAACGAACGGATCTTTCACAACGGCAAAGAGGTTGTCTCGGTCCCGCTGCTTACCCTATTTGGCGCGAGCAATGAGCTGCCTGAGGACGACGAGCTGCTGGCTCTCTACGACCGCTTTCTCCTCCGCTTCGTGGTGAAGTACATCGAAGAAGATTTCCGCTTTCTCAGGATGCTCGAGAGCCCTTCGCAAACCGAGCGCACCACATTGAGCCTGGAGGAACTCTGCGGAATGCAGAGGCAGGTCCGCGACATCTCCATACCCGGCTATGTCTACCGAACCGTTGCCGACATCCGACGGGAGCTCGGCAAGAAAAATATTGTCGCCTCGGACCGGCGCTACCGGCAATCCCTCTCCCTGCTCCAAGCCCACGCCTATCTAGCGGGAGGGAACGAGGTCACGGAAAAAAACCTCTTTTTCCTGGAGCACGTGCTGTGGCGCGACCCGGGAGAGCAGCCTCAGGTCCGCGATACCATTCGTGAGCTGCTTTTGGGTTACGAAGAGGAAGTCAAAGAACTCCTTTACGAGTCGCGGGAGATACGGGATTCCGCCCTGCGTCCGTGGGCAACCAGCGACGAGCGCGCGCGGGCCCTCATCGAGGTTCACACCAAACTCCGGAATATACTGGCCAAGGTTGACCAAATCCTGGAGAAGGCGCAAAAACTCGGCCGGCCTCCGGAGCGCGTGGGCGCCGTCAAGGAGGAGATCGAGGAGATGCAAAAGCAGCTGCTGGAGAAGTTTTAGTTATTAGTAACCACCTAATGCCACCAAGACGAAAAAAGATTACCGCCCCAAAGAGAACTCTCCAGCCCTTAGCGCAAAACATTTGCTGGATTGAGAGCGATGCCTATGACCGGAGGGCCTATGGCAATCTCCGCTCTGAGGCTTCTTCCCTGCGCGCTCTGGAGGAAAACGGCTCTACTTTCATCCCCCATTTTCCATCGCTGCTGCAAGATCTTTTCTGCCTATTTTTCAAAAATAACATCATCTTTATGCGCGACCGGGATGTCCTGCCAAGCGCCCTTTTCAACCGCATTCTGCTAAACGCCCTGCACAATGGGGATCTCTATCGCATCCTGCGCGAGTTAACGCTCCTGGATGAGGCCAAGAGCGGACTCTGCGCCCTTCTCCTGGGCGAGGCGCTCCTCTCTCTGCTCAAATCGGAGAAGGTCCTTACCCGCCGCGACATGCTCGACCTGTGGGACATACAAAAACAGGAGGAGATACTGGAGGAAAAGAGGGGGGAGCTGACTGAGACTGAGAATCTTTCCGGAGAGCAACTCTCCGATCAAGCGAAGAAGCTCATAGAAAAGGCCAAGGACGGATTAGAGGGCGAATTCGATGGCGCCGAAGCCCTCCTGCGTCACAAGGCAGCGAGGCTGAAGGAGGAACTAACACGGCTTGAGCCGCAAGCTGCGAACCGCTTCCAGGCGGAGGCGATCAAGGTGGCCCAACAGCTTGAGGAGGCCTCGGAGGAGGCGGAGCACTGGGGCTTAACTCTGGGAACGGGCTATCGTTCCCCTCCCGGGCAGAAGCTGGAACTGGGCAAGAGGCTTGCCGGGAATGAGAAACTGAAGAAGCTTGCTAAAATGGTTGGCCGGATGAAATTTCACGCCTTGGCGCTGCGCAAGAAGATCTTCGAGCGCTCCAGCGAGGAGATCCTGGAAGTGGAGCGGGGTGATTTTCTGAACCGCCTTCTTCCCCATGAGCTCCTGACCCTGCACCATCCGATCCTGCGCAAGGATTTTTACCGCCGCCTCCTGGATCAGGAACTTCTCCAGTACTCCCTGAAGGGAATCGAGGAGAAAGGGAAAGGGCCGATGGTGGTCTGCCTGGATGGCAGCTCTTCGATGGCCGGCGAAAAGGAGATCTGGTCCAAGGCGGTGACGCTTACCCTGCTCGAAATCGCCCGCCGCCAGCGCCGGCTCTTCCGCTCCATCTGTTTTTCCTCGGAAGACACCCCGCTCCAGGTGCTCGACATGAATCCCAGAGAACACTACCAGGTTGAGATGAAAAAAGTGATGGACCTGGCGGAATTTTTTCCCGGCGGCGGCACCGACTTCCAGAAACCCCTGGATGCCGCCCTCGAATGTTTGAAACAATCGCGCTACAAAAAAGGTGATATTGTCTTCATCACCGACGGCGAATGCCAGGTTGCGCCCGAATGGGCGGAGGAATTCCGCGATGAAAAAGAAAAACTCGGCTTCTCCCTTTTCTCGATCCTGATCGACGTCGGCTCCAGTTCCTTGGGAACACTAAAAGAATTCAGCGACCGGATCACCACCATCAAACAGCTTACCGGCGACGAGGCCAAGGATATATTC
>Ga0209212_1002285_pt1 | contig 27753 bp, 23 predicted proteins | sample RifGroC2_FD_183996 | JGI IMG/M metagenome (GOLD analysis project Ga0209212, IMG submission 183996) | Groundwater microbial communities from Rifle, Colorado, USA - Groundwater C2 (SPAdes) (version 2) | ecosystem: Environmental > Aquatic > Deep subsurface > Groundwater | place: Rifle, Colorado... | reverse complement strand
CGCCGATCTTTTGCCGAGGGGACCGGTTCGACCATGCTCACCGCCCTGAGTCTATCGAAGGGTGGGTCGGCTTCGCCGCCAACATGGCCCACAAAAGCGACATCGGCGGAACCGTCCCTGGCAGCGGCTCAGGCCAGGCGCGCGAGATCTTCGAGGAAGGTCTCCATCTGCCGCCGGTAAAATATGCCTCCCGGCTGCAAACGGTTAAGGAAATCGAGTCGATCATTACCGCCAACAGCCGCACGCCCGAGCTGGTCATTGGCGATCTCCGCGGGCAGGTAGGATCCAATCGCCTGGGAGAGAGAAGAGTTGCCGAGCTCATGGAGCGCTACGGGAAGGAGATTGTCCTCGCCTCCACCGAACAGCTTTCCTCATACACCGAAAGCATCGTGCGCAGGGCGGTCGCTTCCTGGCCGGATGGAAAAGCGGAGGGAGAGGGTTTCATCGATCATGACGGCATCGACCTTGACCGGCCGATTCGCATCCATGTCGCCGTGGAAAAAAAAGGCGATCAGGTCTATTTCAACTTCAGCGGCTCGAGCGACCAAACCAGAGGCCCGGCCAATATCCGCCCTCCCCTCGTGAACGCCTGCTGCACCTACGCTATCATTTGCCTGGTCGACCCCTACCTTCCGATCAATCAGGGATTGACTCGCGTGGTGAAAACGACCTTCCGTGAGGGGAGCGTGCTCGATCCCCGCTTTCCCGCCGCGGTCAACACCTATATGCCCACGGCCCATGTGGTCGTGGAGGCGATCTTCAAGGCCCTGGGCCATCTCGTTCCGGAGAAAAGAATCGCCGGAGGCTCGGGCAGCGCCGCTATGGTCTTGGGAGGGCGGGGCACGGGAGGCAAGAGGGCCTATGTCCACTACGAGATCTTTACCGGCGGCGCCGGCGCCCGGTGGGGCAAGGACGGAGTCTCGGCGACTGCCTTTCACCTGAGCAACTGCAAGACGGCCCCGGTCGAGATCATTGAATCGGAATTTCCCACGCGCGTAGAGCGGTTCGATCTCCTGACGGATTCAGGCGGCGCCGGAAACTGGCGCGGCGGCCTCGGCTTTGTCCGGGAATACCGCATTCTTCAGGACGAGGTCCGTTTCTCGTTGCGCACCGACAAGCACCTGATTGAGCCTTGGGGAAACGAGAGAGGAAAACAGGGTGGCAAAGGGGCCTGCATCATCAACCCAGGCGCCAAAGAGGAGAAGAGACTCCCCTCGCGCTTCGGCGATTACGTCTTAAAAAAAGGATCTCTTCTCCGATTGGAAAGGCCCGGGGGCGGCGGCATGGGGAATCCCTTGGAGCGTGACGCGAAAACTGTCCTCGAAGACGTGCGCCAGGGCTATGTCTCCGTCGAGAGGGCAAGACTGGATTACGGGGTGGCCGTGGAAGTCCGGGGCGGCGAACTTACCCTGGACCAAAGCGGCACCAGAAGGCTCCGGGGAGGGAGCTAAAAAAAAAGCTGGCTAAATAGACCAGCCTTTGGTATATTCTGACCCAGTAAATAACCCACTCCAAGGAGGAGACAATGGCCGTAAAAAAACGCAAACCGAATGCTGCATTCATGAAACCTGTGCAGCCATCCACAGCTCTGTCAGCAGTAGTCGGCAGCAGTCCGCTTCCCCGCACCCAGGTGACCAAGAAGCTCTGGGCCTACATCAAGCGCAAGGGGCTCCAGGACAAGAAGAAGAGGACCATGATCAATGCTGACGATAACCTGAAAGTGGTTTTCGGCGGCAAGAAACAGGTCACCATGTTCGAGATGACCAAGCTGGTCAGTCGGCACCTGAAGTAGCTCTTTAGTTCGTTAAATCTTACCTAAGTAAGGCCAAGGTAAATGGTTCGCCGTTTGCCTTGGCCTTACTTTGTCCGCGATACAGGCGCCGCCTCTATTGCCCGCACCAATCAAACTGTTCTAGGATAGCCTAGAAAGAAAACATGAAATCCCGATTAATCGTGGGTCTCGCTGTCAGCGCCGTGCTTTTTATCCTGGCGGCGCGCCACGTGAATCTGAAAGATCTCGTCTCACTGATCAAGGATGTAAACCTTTTCTATCTGTGCGCGAGCATGGCCTTCACGATTCTAGCGGTTTGGCTCCGGGCGCTCAGGTGGCGGTTTCTCCTGCCGGAAAGCAGCGGAGTGAAGACCTCTAACCTCTTCGCCGCAACGATGGTGGGTTATATGGGAAATAACCTCTTGCCCTTGCGTGTTGGGGATATCGCAAGGGCTTATATCGCAGCCAGACGCGAGCGCGCCAGCACCAGCGCTTTCCTTGCGACGGTGGTTGTGGAGCGCCTTTTGGATGTTTTCACTCTCCTGCTGATATTTGGCGTCCTGTTCTTTTTTATTCCATTTCCATCCTGGCTAAAAAAAGGGGCCTATATGCTCCTCGGGGCAAGCCTCCTGGCGTTGGCCCTACTCCTATGGGTCAAGGCAAAAAAAGAGCATGTGGAATCTTTCATCCAGCGGATTTTCTCTTTTCCAGGTAAGCGACGGCTTGGGGATTTGAGTCAGGCCTTTTCCGAGGGACTAAAAGGGCTGGAGGGAGGCTGGGAGCTAGTGGTTGTGGCTTTTCTCTCCATCCCCCTGTGGCTGCTCTACGCCCTAATGACCTATACTGCTCTCAGGGCCAGCAATCTCGATCTGCCGCTGGTGGCAAGCTGGGTAGTCCTCGCTTTTCTCGGCATCGCAGTCTCCATCCCTTCAGCGCCGGGATTTATCGGGACCTTCCAGTTCTTCTCCGTCGCCGCCCTTGCCCTGTTCGGCGTGGATGAGGGGCATGCCTTTGGCTTCTCACTTATCTTCCAATTCTCGCAGTTTGTGCCAATCACCCTTATCGGTTGGTTTCTGCTCCTCAGAGAGCACATGGTACTCTCCGACCTCGCCGCTATTAAGAGACTATAAAGAGACAAATTGCTTCTTTGGCTCTGCGGTTTGCGCTATTTGATTCTTTTTTTCTCGCTTAGGGCCAACAGTGACTTGAGCATCGTTACCAGCACCCGTATCAACTCTTTGTTACCCGTCTGTAGCAGGAAATTGCAGAGCCTGAGAGCCTCCAACTGCTCAGGGGAACTTTAAGCCCGTGGATGGAGAAGAGGACAACCGAGCTTCAGGCCGAAAACGCCGACCTCAAGGCCCGGCTGGAGGCGCTGGAGCAACTGGTAAAGAAACGGCCCCTATCTAACAGCAGCTAGTGCGCCTATTCAGTAACTAACCTTCCGGGGCCTCGCGCGCTCGCGCGGGGCCCGCGTCCTTCATGCCGCTTGTTTTACGATGCTCCACTCAACCTTGCATCCCAAGACCGTGAGCAGCCGGAGCATTTCATCAATGGACTTGCGATAGTTGGTTGGATCGAGCAATCGGTAAAGTTGACTGGGGGATGTTTTTAGCCGGCGAACGACCTCATGCTTGCTTAAGCCCGATGCTTTCATCGCGTTAGCTGCTTCCAGAGATAATTTATGGACGGTTATCTTTCTCAAGAACTCTGGATCTCTGTTGTAATCCAGAAAGGCATCGATATGAACCGAGTCCTCTTGACCTGAAGCAAGCCGGTAGGTAACGGCCCTCCGTCCAAGCTCGGGATCAACGTAGATCGCGGTGATTTTATCGTGAGCCGTTGGTTTAACTCTAAGCCTGGCGAACGGAAAACTCAAAATACCTTTACGGGTAGTTATCTCGACGCTCTTTTTTCTATTATTTATGCTGACGCTCTTAATCTTCATAATTTTCCCTCCCCGATCAGTTCAGCAATGAGCTTCTTGATTTTCTTAGTCGTTTTTCCGTCTATTGCAACCTCGGCCTCGAGGTTCCACTTAAGCACCTCTTTACCCTCCCTAAAAACATGGACACGCTTGGGATCATGATCTCCCACCCAAGTGATAAAAACGTAGCCACCGCGTTTTATCTTGCCCACTTAAGTTGATCTTCGCAGCGCCGAGTCCAGGATATCACATCTATTACCATTGAAGGTAACAGTTTTCAAGCAGAAAAAAGGGCAGCTTCTTTTGGTATCCTTGGAGGCCCGGCTGGACAGGTTGGAGCGGATGATCGGCGGCTACGCGATGGCTAGAGAAGCCGAATAGGTCAGCGGGACCCAAGCTGTTTTTCACCGCTGCTGGACTGCGTCGAAGAGGTGGAGCTGCCGGGTGTGGCCCTCGTCGTCGAAGTGGACCGGATAGTTACCGCTGAAGCAGGCGTCGCAAAATCCCTACGGGATATCCGGGGTATTTCCTAATCCTCAGCCGAAGCCTTCTTTGCCCGAGATTTTCCAGCGCGCTTGAGCAAGGCGACTTGGTGTCTCAGATGCTGCTTTATGTGCGGGTCCGCTTCTCGGAGAAGCTCCTCGACTTCTCTTACAATCTTTCTGTCCGTTCGGCCAAGCCTGGAGTAAAGTCCGAGAGGCTCCGCTACTCGGGACGTCAGCTCACCAGGTTCGCTACCAGATAATAGCCAGTCAACAGACCTGCCGAACAGTGTGGCCAGCCGAGACAGTATCTCCGGTCCAGGGATCTGCCCTTTTTCATAATTCTTGATGGCGCTCTTGCTCTTAAGGCCGACCTGCCGAGCTACCTGCTCCTGCGTCAATCCAAGTCTCTGCCTTTCGCCTCTCAATCTCCCGCCTATCGCAAGGCCATCAAGGTGGATATACGATTTATACACTTCTTCCCTTGACATTAGTAAACGACTAAGCTACTTGTAACTAAACGCAACCTTTTGCACAATGCAACAAATTGCATATCAAGTTGATACGCCAAAAGTCAAATACCTGATGTGGCTTAGGGAACTGACGTCAAACACGTTGGCCCAGCGCTGGAAATGTCATCCATCCACGGTCAGCCGTGTTATCCGCGGAAAAATCAAAGACGAGCGCTGGTTGAACAAACTTGCCCAAGCTCTCGAGGTAGAAATTACAGATATTCGGAGAGGAAGGGAAGAAAAACCACCTCTCTTCTCGGCACGGACCATAACGAAATAGTGGTAGGTTTATTGCCATAACTGACACGATCCAGGAGCTGACGAGAGCGCCCAAGAGGAGTCCTAACTTCCGTGAGTCGAGAGAAGGCCGTTATAATAAAGCCCTCCAGTGAGGCGGCTATCCCATTAACACCCGACACCAGGATTTACGAGGTGATTGTAAAGTTTCACAGGGGTGGGAGGGAGATGATTGAGGCCTTCCTCTTGGCCCACATGATTAGTGTCACTATCTCGGCAACCGGGAACAATGACGTTCTGCTTGCCTATTGTCAATTCCAGGGGGACATCAAAACCCTGGATAGCAAACTAGCAGCCCTGCGCCAGAGCGCCATGGTGGTCCTGGGAGACACGGAGGAGAAGTTCTTAGATTTCTTCGTCGCCCTCCGTCAGCTATCTCAGCCCCTCCCTCGTCTCCTATCCTCAGGTGGAACCGGCACCCGTCCAAATTTCCTGAAACCAGAATGGGTAACAGGTTTTCTGGCCGCCTTTGGATTGTTTGTTCTGTGGCAGGGATACCAATTCGCATCCGGATTCGTCTCTCGCGCAGTGAATCCGCCCCGTGCATCTTTTTCAGCGCCGGCTCCAATACGTTCCCACTGGTCTCCGTATGTGCTGCCGGAATACCATCAGACATGGCTTGATCTTAAAAAAAAACACCGGCTAAGTGATGAGATGATGTTGAGTCTCTTCCGGACAATAAAGGTGGTCGACAAATATGGACCTGGACATTTTCTCCGCGATCTTACCATCTATCCGGGACCGATTGATCGCGCATTGAGCCTGATGATCCTTAAAGATGTAGGTGGCGCGGAGGATCTCCAAACTTTACTCAAAACGTTGGACGGTTACTCTGCCCGGTGGAAAAGCTTACCCGACAATCCCGGAGGACGCGATTCTTTGTTTGGTAACAACGATGATCAGATCGTCTTGATTTTCTACGAACACATTCTTAAAAAGCCTCGAAGGGAGTTTACTGAAGGGCTCATTTCAGAGTTGCGCCGGAGCCATCTCTCCCAGTAGAGATGGTCAGCGTTGCATCTTGCACATTAATGGACTACCTCTGCTGCGTGGCGTCGAAGAGGTGGAGCTGCCGGGTGTGGCCCTCGTCGTCGAAGTGAACCGGATAGTTGCCGCTGAAGCAGGCGTCGCAAAATCCCTGGGTCCGGCCGTCGAGAAAGCCGTACATGCCCTCATGACTGAGATAGCCGAGACTGTCCGCGTCGATGAACTTGCGGATCTCTTCCACCGAACTAGCGGAGGCGATGAGTTCTGAACGGGTGGGAGTATCGATCCCGTAGTAGCAAGGGCCGGTCGTCGGCGGGGAGCTGATTCGCATATGAACCTTTTTCGCCCCCGCGTCACGTAGCATTCGAACGATTTTGCGGCTGGTGGTGCCGCGAACAATCGAGTCATCCACTACAACGACTCTCTTCCCCTCCAGCACCTCGCGCTGGGCATTGAGCTTGATTTTTACCCCGAAGTGACGAATCGATTCCTGCGGCTCGATGAACGTTCGCCCCACGTAGTGATTGCGGATCAGACCAAACTCCAGAGGCAATCCGGATTCCTCGGCATAACCGATCGCCGCCGGAACACCGGAATCCGGAACCGGGGTAACCAGATCCGCTTCCACCCCGTTTTCCCGGGCAAGCTGCCTGCCCAATTCCTTTCTAACCAGATAGACATTGCGCCCGTAAAGATTACTGTCCGGACGGGCAAAGTAAATATATTCAAAGATGCACTTGGCATGAGGGGCCGGAGGAAAGGGCTTCAATGATTCCATTCCTTTGGGGCCGAAGGTGATGATTTCGCCGGGCTCCACCTCCCTCAGATATTGGGCCTCGATGAGATCGAGAGCGCAGGTCTCTGAGGCAACGACAAATCCACGGGTTCTGCCGGACTTGAACTCTCCCAAAACCAACGGCCGGAAGCCCATCGGATCGCGCGCCGCGATCATCCGGTCGAGCGTCAAGAAGAGAAGCGAATAAGCCCCGCGCGCGCGGCTCAGCGCCTCGACAATCCTTCCCATAAGGGTCGTCTCTCTGGAGGTGGCGATGAGGTGGATGATCACCTCGGTATCCGAAGTGGATTGGAAGATGGAGCCAGAGGCCTCGAGTTCATCCCGCAGCACCCCGGCGTTGACCAGGTTGCCGTTGTGGGAAATCGCGATCGGACCTTGAACGTATTCAACAACAAACGGCTGCGCGTTTTTTATATGGCTTTGTCCCGAAGTGGAATAGCGGTTGTGCCCGATGGCGCTGGCGCCCTCCAGACGCTTGATGACCTCTTCTTTAAAAATATCCGCCACCAGACCCATCTGGCGATGGGAGACGAGGACCTTGCCATCGGAGGAGACGATGCCGGAAGATTCCTGGCCGCGGTGTTGCAGGGCGTAGAGGCCAAGATAAACCATGTTGGCCGCCTCGGGGTGGCCGAAGACCCCCATGACAGCGCACTCTTCACGCAATTTGTCGAACATCGTTATTGGTTATTGGTTATTCGTTATTGGTTATTGGTTATTGGATGAGTTTTTCCTACTAATACACCAGTAACTATTATACGATTAACGAGCATCCCGAAGCCGTCTCTCCAGACTGCTCGACCATATGGACTTTAGCTCATCCACCGGCAGTCGGATCAGAGGATGAACCACCAGACGCGAACCGCCCACCTCACCGATCACCTGCATCGGCGCCCCTTCCTTCTCAGCGATCTCTCTAAGACGATTCAAGTCCTTCTCCTTCAAAGAGACGATGATGCGGGACTGCGATTCGCCAAAGAGACGGGCATCACCGCGCATCATCTCCCTGGGTTCGACCCTTGCCCCTAGCGGCTTCTCCGGCCCGCTGATGCAGCACTCCGCGAGCGCGACTCCCAGGCCGCCCTCGGACAGATCATGAGCGGAATGGAGAATGCCTTTGTCGATTGCCTTAAGACAAGAATGCTGTACCGCCCGCTCCAACCTTAAATCAATCCAGGGAGGAGTCCCCTTCGCCAACCCATGGATGACTTTAAGATATTCGCTCCCCCCAAGCTCCTCCCGACTACGCCCGAGAAGCACCACGATATCGCCGGGAGACTTAAACCACGGAGTGACATGGCGCGCCACCTGCGGCAGCAGACCCACCATCGCCACCGTGGGCGTCGGATAAATCGGCACCCCATCGGTTTCATTATAGAAGCTCACGTTGCCGCTCACAACGGGCACGCCTAAGGCGATGCAGCCGTCGCGCAACCCCTGGACGACCTGGGAAAACTGCCACATGACATCCGGCCTCTCCGGGCTGCCAAAGTTGAGGCAATCGCTCAATCCGATAGGGCGGGCGCCGACGCAGGCGAGATTCCGCGCCGCCTCCGCCACCGCCAGAATCCCACCGACATAGGGATCGAGATAGCAATAACGGCCGTTCCCATCGACCGTAAGGGCGAGTCCTTTTTCAGTCCCCTTGATGCGAATTACGGCAGCATCGGCGCCCGGCGCGACCACTGTATTGCTGCGGACGAAATGGTCATATTGCCTAAAGACCCACTCTTTGGATGCAACGTTGGGGGAGTCCAGGAGGCGCTTGAGGGCGGCACCAAGATCCGCCGGCTCTTCGATCTTCTCCAAATCCAGCCTCTGCACATCATCCTGGCTTTGCGGCCGCTCAGCAGGCCGGGTATAAACCGGCGCTTCTGAGGTCAACGCAGCAACAGGAATGCGGACCACCTCTGCGCCGTCAAAGAAAGCGCGAAACAACCGATCGCGCGTCACCTTGCCGACCACCACCGCGTCGAGATCCCAGCGCTCGAAGACACGTTTGACCTGCTCCTCTTTGCCTTTCTTGACCACCAGGAGCATTCGCTCCTGCGATTCAGAAAGGAGCATCTCGTAAGGGGTCATCCCCCGCTCCCTCAAGGGAACGCGGGAGAGATCAAGCTCCACACCAGTTCCTCCCCTGGCGGCCATCTCTGCTGCCGAGCTGGTCAATCCGGCAGCGCCCATATCCTGGATTCCAATCAGGCAATCCCCTTTCATAAGCTCGAGACAGGCCTCTAGAAGAAGCTTCTCGGTGAAAGGATCACCCACCTGGACCGTCGGCCGGCGCTTTTCCGACTCCTCAGAGAAGGCTTCGGAGGCCATGGTGGCGCCGTGGATACCGTCCCTCCCGGTCTTGGCCCCAACATAGATCAGGGGGTTGCCGACCCCCTTTGCCTTCCCTGTGAAGATGCGTTTTTTCTCCGCGATCCCAAGCGTGAAGGCGTTCACCAGGATGTTGGCATTGTAAGATTCGTCAAAGAAAAGCTCTCCTCCGACGGTGGGGACGCCCACACAGTTGCCGTATCCTCCAATCCCTGCCACTACGCCGCTTAGAAGATAAGGTGTGCGCGGATGATCGATGGCGCCAAATCGGAGCGAGTTCAAAGAGGCGATGGGACGAGCCCCCATCGTAAAAATGTCTCTTAAAATCCCGCCGACCCCCGTTGCCGCTCCCTGGTAGGGTTCGATGAAGGAGGGGTGATTATGGCTTTCCATTTTGAAAACCACGGCTAATCCGTTTCCGATGTCCACAATCCCGGCATTTTCCCCGGGCCCTTGAAGGACTGCGGGACCGTCCGTGGGGAGAAGCTTAAGATGGACCTTGGAACTCTTGTAGCTACAGTGCTCCGACCACATCACGGAAAAGACCCCGAGCTCGGTGAAGTTGGGCTCACGTTCCAGGATCTGGACGATTCTCCGATACTCTTCCTCGCTGAAACCATGGCTGGCGATGGTATCTGCGCTGACGGGTGGTTGAGGAAATTGTTTTGCGCTCAATCGAGCCACGCCCTCTTCCCCCGCTTATCGCAAGCCTCTATGACCGAGGAGAAAATTTTAAGCCCGTCCTCGCCGCCCAGGATCTTCTCTCCCGCGTCCTCGGGATGCGGCATCAAACCGAAGACATTTCTCCCCTCGTTGCAAACCCCGGCGATGTGATCCAGAGAGCCGTTCGGGTCTGCGGCGGGAGTGGTCCGCCCCTTGGCATCCACGTAGCGCACGAGTATCTGCCGATTCTTGTGCAGCCGCTCCAGGGTAGTTGGATCCGCATAATAGCAACCTTCCCCGTGTTTGATCGGAAGTTTCAAGAGCTGCCCTTTCTTTCCCGCGCAGGTGAAGGGAGTGTCGGTTTCCTCCAGGCGCACGAAGACCCGACGACAGATGAACTGGAGCGAGGCGTTGCGCGTCAATGCCCCGGGCAAGAGCCCGGCCTCGCACAGGATTTGAAAGCCGTTGCAGATGCCCAAGACCAGCCCGCCCTTTTGGGCAAACTCAACGACGCCTTGCATGATCGGAGAGAAGCGGGCCATGGCGCCCGACCGGAGATAGTCCCCGTAGGAAAATCCTCCCGGCAGGACGATGCAGTCGAACTTGCCGGCCAGGGGATCCTTGTGCCAGAGGAAATCGACCTTTTGCCTCAAGTTGTTCTTGAGGCAGTCGTACACATCCTGCTCGTCACAAGAACCCGGAAAGACGATGACCCCCCAGCGCATAATGACCTCACGCCCAAGCCCCAACAGCCAGAAGGCAGAAGGCAGCGGGCAGTAGGCACAGGATTAAAGACGTTTCTAAATCTGCTTGCTGCGTACTGCTTTCTGCATACTGCCTACTCAATCTCGAAACGGTAATCCTCGATCACGGGATTAGCGAGTAGCTTGTCGCACATTTCGCGGATCTTCTCCTCAGCGGCTTGACGGGAGGGAGCGTCCAGTTCGACTTCCAGATACTTCCCCATGCGCACGTCTTGCACTTCTTTGTAACCCAGCGCGTGAAGGGAACGCTCTACCGCCTTGCCCTGGGGATCGAGGACCCCGTCCTTCAGGTAAACAAAAATTTTAACGCGCATAGCTGAACTTTTTCCTTGAACCCTTAATCGGCCGGCACCCGTTAATGAAACACCCTGCCAAAAATAAAGTCCACGTTTTTCAGGTAATGCTTTAAATCCCAAATCTCTTCAATGTCGCCGGCAGAGAGGGTGCGGCGGATTTCCGCATCTTTAAGGATCTCGCGCTTGAGATCGCCGCCGTTTTTCCCCGCCTTCAGGGCATGGCGCTGAACCATCCGGTAGGCCGCGTCGCGCGACAGTCCTTTATCCACGAGCCTGAGCAGAACCCGCTCCGAAAAAATCGCCCCGCCGCTCCGCTCCAGGTTGCGACGCATATTCTCCGGATAGACGCATAGGCCCCGCAAGACATAGGTGATCCGGCAAAGCATGAAATCGAGCAGGATCGTCGCATCCGGGGCGATCACCCGCTCCACCGAGGAGTGGCTGATATCCCGCTCATGCCAAAGGGGAACGTTCTCCAGGGCTGCCACCGCATAGGAGCGCATCAGGCGCGCCAGACCCGATACGTTTTCCGACAAAATCGGATTTCTCTTATGGGGCATCGCCGAAGATCCCTTCTGTCCCTTGGTAAAAGGCTCCTCGGCCTCCATCACTTCCGTCCTCTGGAGGTGACGGATCTCGACGGCAAACTTTTCCAGCGAGCTGGCGACGACAGCCAGAGTAGCAAAGAAGAAAGCATGGCGGTCCCGCTGAACGATCTGATTAGAGACAGGCGCGGGCTTGAGTCCGCTCTTCTTGCACACGTAAGCTTCTACCTTGGGCGATATCTGCGCGAAGATGCCGACTGCCCCGGAGATCTTCCCTACGCTCACCTCCTCAGCAGCCTTTTCGAGCCGGGCCAGATTGCGCTTCATCTCCTCGTGCCAAAGGGCCAGCTTGAGACCGAAGGTAATCGGCTCCGCATGCACCCCATGGGTGCGTCCGATCATCGGCACCCTCTTGTAACGAAAGGCCTGCCGCCGGAGCACCTTTATGAGATCGCGCACATCCTGGCTAAGGAGCGAGGCGGCTTGCTTAAGTTGCAGGGCCAAAGCGGTGTCCATGACATCGGAGGAGGTCATTCCCACATGGAGAAAACGCGCGTCGTCGCCCAAAGACTCCGCGACCGAGCTCAAAAAGGCGATCATCTCATGCTTCACTTCCCTTTCGATTTTGCGTATCCGGGCTATCTTGAATCGGGCCCTTTTTCTGATCCGGGCCACCGCCGCCTTTGGCGCCTTTCCCAATTGTGCCAGCGCCTCGGCAGCCAGGATCTCTACCTCAAGCCATTTTTGGAACTGGTTTTGCTCAGACCAGATCCGAGCCATTTCCGGGCGAGTGTAACGCGGAATCATAAAAGTTTTTAGTTCGTAGTTTTAAGTTTTGAGTTAATTGCTTCCTTGCTTAACTTAACTAAACATTAAAAATTCAAAACTCAAAATTTATTTATCGGTGTGTCCGAATCCGCCTTCCTGACGTCTGGAAGAAGGCAGCTCGCTCACCTCTTGCCATTGGGCCTTGCAGATCTGCTGCACCACCATCTGGGCCACCCTTTCACCGCGACGGATAACGACGGGCTCTTTTCCCAAATTGATCGCGATCAACTGGACCTCTCCCCGGTAATCCGAATCGATAGTCCCCGGACTATTGAGCAGGGTAATCCCCTTTTTTAAGGCGAGACCGCTTCGGGGCCGGATCTGCGCCTCAAAACCGGGGGGCAAAGCGACGGCGATTCCGGTTGGGATCAGGGTGCGCTCCAGCGGCGCCAGGACCACGTCTGCTTCCAAATCCGCAGCCAGATCCATCCCGGCAGATCCTTCGGTCATATAAGCAGGCAGGGTAAGAGAGTCGTTACTGCGGCGAACCCGCCTAATTGGAATTTGCACCTCTTCCATCGGCACCAACATCAAGGATGAAGGCGGAAGGCGAAAGGATGAAAATTTCATCCTTCATCCCTTATCCTTCATGCTTTAAATTGCCAGGCTCAGCTCCAGTTTTCCTTTTTCGACATCGCCCAGAACGGTAAGGGCCATCTTTTCAGGTCGCAGGATGGCGCCAGCCAGCTCAACGATGTCGGAGCGCGAGACCGAACGAATTCCCTGAGAGATATCCTCGAGAGAAAGGACCTTACCGAAATAGATCTCATTCTTGGCAATATGGCTCATCCACGAATCTGAGGTCTCAAGACCCAAAATCATGTTTCCGATCAGCTGGCTTTGGGTGCGTTCCAGCTCTCCTTCACCGATCTCTCCAGCCATCAATCGGCGCATCTCCAGGAGGACGAGATCCACGACCTCCTCAACCCACTCGAGGCTGGTTCCGGCGTAGACTCCCAGGTAGCCCACATCCTTGTAGGAGGACAAAAAAGAATAAACGGAATAGGCCTTCCCCCTTTTTTCGCGGATCTCCTGGAAAAGCCGTGAGCTCATTCCCCCGCCGAGAATCGTATTGAGGATATAGGCGGCGTAACGCATGGGATGCGACTGGTGGATGCCGGCGACACCAAGACAGAGGTGGACTTGCTCCAGCGGTTTTGAGTGTTGGAATACCCCGCTCCGCAGTGTGGGAGAATTACCCAATTCCGAATTTCGAATTTCGAAATTCGAATTTTGATGAGCCTTCAGACTCCGCTCCATCTCGCGCACTAAATCGCTATGGCGGAGATGACCTGCCGCGGCCACGATGACCCGGCCGGGGAGGTAGCGCTCCTGAACGAATTGGAGGAAATCTTCGCGGTGAAAGTTTAAGACCGTCGCTGCTTCCCCGCAAATCGGACGGCCCAAGGGATGATCTCTGAAAAAATCCAGATTGAAAAGATCATGGACGTAATCATCGGGGGTGTCTTCCGCCTGGGAGATCTCCTGTAAGATCACCGACCGTTCCCGTTCGATCTCTTCCCGATCAAAAACCGAATGGAGGAAAATGTCGGTTAGCAGATCGATCGCCAGCGGCAGGTTCTCGTCAAGCACCTTGGCGTAGTAACAGGTGTATTCCTTGGCAGTAAAGGCATTCAGCACGCCGCCGACCGAGTCCATTTCCTCCGCGATGCGGGCGGCACTGCGCTGTTCGGTTCCTTTGAAGAGAAGGTGCTCGATGAAATGCGAAATCCCGTTTTGGTGGCGCGACTCGTGACGAGACCCGTTCTCTACCCAGATTCCCAGGCTAACGGAGCGGGTATCTGCCATCTCATGCGAGAGGATGCGAATACCGTTGGTCAGGACGGTCTTATTAAACATGGAGAGGAACGGGCCGTTTAGTGTTCTCCCCGCGCTGGATCGTCGTGATGAGCCCTCGGACCCCTGGGGGATGGCGATTTATCTGTTTCTGCGAGAGCCTCTTTGCGGCTGAGCTTGATCTTTCCCTGCTTATCGATTTCCAGGACCTTGACCATTACCTCATCCCCCTCCTTCAGCACATCGGTAACCCGGTGCACACGTTCGGGCGCCAGCTGGGAGATGTGTACCAGGCCATCGGTACCGGGGAGAATCTCCACAAAGGCCCCGAAGTCCATAATCTTTCTGACCGTCCCCTTGTAGATCTTCCCGATCTCCGCTTCAGCGGTAATCCTCTGGACCATCTCCACGGCCCTGCGAGTGGCGGCCTCATCGCTCGATGCGATGGTTACCGTGCCGTCATCCTCAACATCCATTTTAACGCCCGTCTCCTCGACGATGCCGCGGATAACTTTGCCTCCCGGACCGATGATCTCGCGAATCTTTTCCTGCCTGACCTTCAACGTAACGATCCTGGGGGCGTGGCTAGAGATATCTGTGCGCGGCTCGGAGATCGCGGCTTTCATCACCTCAAGAATCCCGATCCTTCCCTCCCGCGCCTGATAGAGGGCCTCACGCATAATCTCCCGGCTGACGCCGCTGACCTTGATATCCATTTGCAGGGCGGTGATCCCCTCACGGGTCCCCGCCACTTTAAAATCCATGTCCCCCAAGTGATCTTCGTCTCCCAGGATATCCGAAAGCACGCGGACCTGATCTCCTTTCTTGATCAGACCCATAGCAATTCCAGCCACCGGGGCAGTGATCGGCACGCCGGCATCCATGAGGGAAAGGGAGCCCCCGCAAACGGTGGCCATAGAGGAGGAACCATTGGACTCCAAGACTTCTGAGACGATACGAAGGGTATAGGGAAAACCTTCTTCTTTGGGAAGGACGGGAATCAGCGCCCGCTCCGCCAAGGCGCCGTGGCCGATATCTCTCCGGCTCGGACCGCGCAGGAATTTCACCTCTCCGACACTGAAGGGAGGGAAGTTATAGTGGAGCATGAATTTCTTGTAGTGCTCGCCGATCAGGGCATCGATCTTTTGCTCGTCAGAGGCGGTTCCCAAAGTGGTAACGACCAGAGCCTGCGTCTCTCCCCGGGTAAAGAGGGCCGATCCATGGGTACGGGGAAGGACCTGAACTTCACAACTAATCGGGCGGACATCTTTAAGACCCCTGCCATCGATCCGCCGCCGCTCGTCGACGATGAGCTGGCGAAAATAGTCCTTTTTCAATTCCTCAAAGATCCCCTTGATCTCTCTTTCCTTCTCCGGGTGCCCGAGCAGGGCCTGGGAGAGGACCTCGCCCTTGACCTCATCCAGGCGCTTGTAGCGCTCCTGCTTCTCCGGAATGGCAATGGCTTCGAGGATTTGTTTGCGGGCAAGCTCGTCGACGTTTTGAACCAGTCCCCGATCCCGTTCGACAATTGGGACTGATCGTTTGCTCTTCCCCATCTCCCGCTTAATCTCTTCCTGATAATCCAAAAGCGGCTGGATGGCCTTATGGCCCAGGAACAAGGCCTCTAAGATTGTATCTTCCGGCACCATCCATGCCCCGCCTTCCACCATCACGATGGCGTCGCGGCTCCCTGAGAGGAAGATATCTGTGTCGCTTTCCTGGAGCTGGCTCTGGGTCGGATTGATTACCCACTCTCCCTGGACCCTTCCGATCCTGACACCGGCGAGCGGTCCTTTAAAGGGGATATCAGAGACCTCCAGCGCGACGGATGCCCCCAGCATGGCGACCAAATCCGGGTCATTTTCCCTGTCGGCCGAGAGGACCGTGGCGATCACCTGTGTTTCGCATCTCAGCCCGTCGGCAAAAAGCGGCCGGATCGACCGGTCGATCAACCGGCATGTCAATATCTCTTTTTCCGAAGGGCGCCCTTCCCGCTTAAAAAACCCGCCGGGGATTTTTCCGGCCGCAAAGGTTTTCTCCTGGTAGTCCACCGTCAAGGGGAAAAAGTCGGTATCCCCCCTGACCTCCTTGGCCGCTACCGCGGTCGCCAGCACCACCGTTTCACCATAACGGACCAAGGCGGAGCCGTCCGCCTGCTTTGCCATCCTGCCTACCTCTATGGATAGGGGACGGCCGTAGTACTCAACCTCAATTTTTTTTGCCATATTTTGATCCCTTTGAAGGAGAGGGATTTCACGGAAAAATAAAGGAAGGGGACTTCCAGCCGGCGACCACTACTTCCTAATACCCAACCGATGGATCAGACTTTGGTATCTCTCGTAATCGTTCTTCTTGAGATAATCGAGAAGCCTCCTCCTCTGCCCTACTAGCATAAGGAGACCCCGGCGGGAGTGGTGATCTTTAACGTGAATCTTGAAGTGCTCGGTAAGGTGATTGATGCGCTGGCTGAGCAGCGCAACCTGCACTTCAGGCGAGCCGGTATCGGTCTGATGGAGTCTGAACTGCTCAATAACGCCTTTCCTGTGATGCTGAGCAATCTCCATGTATCCTCCGTTCGTCTTCTCTCTTTCCTTTTTATTTACTAATTTTTTAGCATACTACCATTGCCTTGTAAAGCCGTACATCAAGAAAACTCACGGCATAACCGGTAGCCCCGCTCAACCCTTCCCGCGTAGGCTTGCCCCGGTCCAGGGACAAAAACAGTCAAGACAGCATCAAACCAGGCGCTTTCAACTTTTTCCGCCGTCACAAAGCTTAAGGCCTACTATGGAAGGGTTCACGGAACTTTGTCAAGCAAAAAAGGATTATGGAAAGGGGATCGTTTTTCTCCCGGGGCTTTTTATGCTAGATTATACAGTTATGAAGCGAGGCTACGTTGTTTTTATAGCCGCGATGTTGTATCTGTCTTCGCCCGCTACCTCCTCCGCTGCCGATATCCTTCGCTGGGTGGATGAGAGGGGGGTAGTTCACTACACCGACAACCTGCACAATATCCCAGAGAAGTTCAGGGCCAATGCGACGAGAACAAAGATGCCGGATACCCCAAGAAGCCAGGAAGCCTCGAAGCCCGTCTCCTTCGACAAGGCATCGGTCCCATTCCAGAAGAGGGGGACGGTGGTGATCGTCCCGGCAACCCTCAATGAAAAAGCCGCGGCGAGATTTGTTGTTGATACAGGGGCGAGCTATACGATGATCTCCCAGGCCACCGCCAAGGAGCTGGAAATCGACTTGGAGAAGAAACTTCCTACCATACCTTTTCAGACTGCGAACGGTATTATCCAGGCCCCTTTAGTAAACTTGAGCTCGATAGATGTGGGAGGGCTGCAGGTTAAAGATCTGACCGCAGCGGTTCACGATGTCTTCCCTGATGCCAGCATCTCAGGGCTATTGGGACTGAACTTCTTGAGCAACTTTCGCATGGACATTGACACCCAGAACGGGGTCCTGCACCTGGAAAAAAAGTAGCCCTCAGCATCTCCCCCCTATCGAGGAAGATCCATCATTGAGGGACGGCTGCCAATAACCAGCCGGACTTCCCTGAGATACCGTCTGATATCGGCAATGAGCCGCGGACGATTCATGAAGAGGGGCAAGAGGCTATAGTTGAGATAGTCGCCCTTAAGGACATGACACTCTTTGCAGCTTGCCACGATATTCTCCGAGAGATCCTCTCCGCCTTTGGGAAGGGGAACGATGTAATCCTTGACCTTGGAATCGTATCTGCCGCCGAAAAAGGAGAGCCGCCGGCCGCAGTAGGTACAGAGCTTGGCGGCAAGATAAAACCATGCAGAGAAAGACTTAACCTCTCCCATCAACCTCACCGCGGAGCCAGCTATTCATCGGGTTCTCTTTATGAGCAACCACTTACAGCTCCACAGTTCATGCACTTGTAGCAGGCCCCACTACGGATCATGATCGCTCCGCAATCAGGACAGGGCGGCGCGTCCTGCTGGTAGAGGCTGGTAACGCTGCTAATCGTCACTACCGGAGCCCCTCCGCGCGGACCCTGGGAGTTCAGCGGGAGAACCTTCTTGTCGGCGTTATCTTCCTCCCGATCACCCTTGACGATGCCGATTTCCCTTTGCGCCTCCCGATCCAAAAATTTAGTGGCAAGCCAGCGGAAGAGATAATCCATGATCGATTTCGCCATAGGGATATCCGGATTCTTGGTGAAACCGGAGGGCTCGAAGCGCATATGGCTGAACTTGTCCACTAGAATTCTCAAAGGCACCCCATACTGCAAGGCCAGGGAAATCGCCGTGGCAAAAGAATCCATCACGCCTGATATCGTGGAACCCTCCTTGGACATGGTAATGAAAATCTCCCCTGGCTGGCCGTCTTCATACATCCCGGCGGTTATGTAACCCTCATGTCCGGCGATGTCGAACTTGTGCGTGATGGATCTCCTCTCGTCGGGCAGCTTGCGCCTAAAGGGCCGAAACTCCTTCACCTCTGCGGCCTTTGGCGCTTTGTCCTCCTCTTTCGAAGTGTTGAGGGGCTGGGTTCGCTTCGAACCATCCCGGTAGATAGCCACTGCTTTCACCCTCAGCTTCCAGGCTTCGATATAAGCCTGCATGATCTCCTCCACGGTCACGTCACTGGGCATGTTGATGGTTTTGGAGATCGCCCCGGAAATGAACGGCTGGACCGCCCCCATCATCCGCAGGTGGCCCATATACTGGATCGAGCGGCTGCCATTGGCGGGCTTGAAGGCGCAGTCAAACACCGGAAGATCCTCATCCTTAAGGTGAGGCGCTCCCTCGATGGTCTCATGCTCATCGATGTACTCTACGATCTCCTGAACCTGTTTCACGTCGTAACCGAGCCGCTTCAGAGCGCGCGGAACCGTATTGTTAACGATCTTCAACAGACCGCCGCCGACCAGTTTCTTGTACTTCACGAGAGCGATATCCGGCTCGACACCGGTGGTATCGCAGTCCATCATGAAGGCAATGGTCCCGGTAGGGGCCAGAACGGAGATCTGGGAGTTTCTCACTCCGTACTCCTCTCCCGCTTTAGAAGTAAGATCCCAAACCTCACGGGCAGCAGCCAGTAAATCCAGAGGGACATGAGAAGGCGAGATCTTGTAGGCATGAGACCGATGCTTGTTCAACACCCGAAGCATCGGTTGGCGGTTTACGGCAAACCCGGCAAAGGGAGCTATCCCTCCAGCTATGCGAGCCGACTGAAGATATCCCTCGCCGGACATCACGGCTGTGATCGCAGCTGCATACCCCCTGCCGGCGTCGGAATCATAGGGAAGCCCCAAAGACATGAGCAGGGCGCCGAGATTGGCATAACCCAAGCCCAATTCGCGGAAGGCATGTGCGTTGGCCGCGATCTCGGGCGTCGGGTAAGAAGCATTATCCACGAGAATGTCTTGCGCTATGATCATCACATCCACCGCGCGGCGGAAGGCCTCGGCATCAAAGCCGCCGTCGTCGCGGAGGAACTTGAGCAGGTTTAACGAAGCCAAGTTGCAAGCTGAATTGTCCAAATGCATGTACTCTGAACAGGGATTAGAGGCGTTGATGCGGCCAGTATTGGAGCAGGTGTGCCAGTTGTTGATAGTCGTATCGAACTGCATCCCGGGATCGCCGCAGAGATAGGTCCCATCGGCGATCATGCGGAGCAGATCGCGAGCCTTATAGGTCTCGCAGACCTCGCCGGTAGTGACATAGCGCGTTTTCCACTCGCGGTCCTCAAGCACCGCCTGCATAAACTCATCCGATACCCGGACCGAGTTGTTGGCATTCTGGAAGAAGACGCTCCCGTAGGCCGGCCCGTCCAGGCTGGAGTCATACCCTGCCTCTATCAAGGCCCAGGCCTTTTTCTCCTCCTCTACCTTGCACTTGACAAACTCCACGATATCCGGATGGTCGGCATTGAGAACCACCATCTTGGCGGCGCGTCTGGTCTTACCGCCGGATTTGATGACCCCAGCCGAAGCATCAGCCGCCTTCATGAAGGAGACCGGTCCGGAAGCGGTACCACCTCCCGCCAGCTGTTCTTTAAATGAACGGATTCTGGAAAGATTGACGCCGGAACCTGAACCCCCTTTAAAGATAATCCCCTCCTTGCGATACCAATCAAGGATCGATTCCATCGTATCCTCCACCGAGAGGATGAAGCAGGCGGAGCACTGGGGTTTCTTCTCAATCCCGCAGTTGAACCAGACCGGACTATTAAAGCAGGCCTTTTGATGGAGCAGGATATGGGTCAGCTCATCGGAAAAAATTTGCGCATCCTCATCGCCGGCAAAATAGCCATCCGCCCTGCCCCACGCAGCCACCGTATCGACCACCCGGCCTATCAGTTGGCGTATGCTGTGTTCTCTCTGCGGGCTGCCTAGCGGACCACGGAAGTATTTGGAAGCCACGACATTGGTAGCCATCTGGGACCAGGACTTGGGAATTTCTACATTAGATTGCTCAAAAACCACCTTCCCCTTCTCGTTTACAATCGCTGCCGTACGAATTTCCCACTCAACCTCATCGTAGGGGCTTGCTCCAGCAGTCGTGAAATAACGCTCCAGCTTGAGCCCGCTCTTTACGTTAGACCCAGACTCGACAATCTTTTCCTCCGCCACTTTCGGCGCCATGGTAGCCATTTCCCCTCTTCTCCTTTCTCAGCTATCCCCTACGTCAGTATATATCTTTCAGAAAATATAACAGTATTATATCTTAATTTGAATCTAAAACACTAGTCCTATTTATACTCTGATAGCGCAACCAGCAACTGGGTTAGACAATTTAGTCAACCGATCTATAGAAATATACTCCATTATTTTGTGTGATTTGCATTATGAACCACCACATATTGTGTTGTCAAGAAAATTTTTTCTTTTTCTGTGGACTTCTCTGACGCTGTAAAAAGAGCCTGAAAAATCAAATGCTTGGATGTCTTCACCTCTTGTGTTCCAAAATCATCAACAGCTTTTCAACTGGTTTAATAACATTATTTTAGAGAATTTTCTCCTATTGTCATACTTGTTTGGTTTATGATAGCCTAAAAACATAGCTAGGAACGACCCTCACATGGAAAAGCTCGGCGAGATCCTGGACAAATCTCTTAAGAGATTGGATTTATCCCCCAGGCTCGACGAATACGGAGTATGGCCTATCTGGAACGATATTGTCGGCGCGACGATCGCCCGCAACGCGCAACCGGAAAAGATTCGGAACGGCACGCTCTTCGTCAAGGTCTCCGGCGCAACCTGGATGCAGGAGCTACAATATATGAAGGAGATGATTTCGCAGAAACTCAATCAAAGCTTGGGGAGAGAAGTTGTCAAGAACATCTTTTTCTTTGTCGGAAAACTGGATGCGGAAGCAGTCAAGTCGAAATCCCAAGGATCCTCCCCATCCTCCCCATCCTCCCCATCCTCCCCCGCTCCCCCACAATTGGAGTTCGCTGAAGAACATCTCCGCTCCATCAAGGACCCTGAAATCAGGCGGGCGCTACGAAGACTTTTTACCGCCCATGCCCGCAAAGAGAAGAAATAAAAGGCTTCACACTCCCAGCATAGCCCTTATTTCCGGGGCGTACTGACGCTCTTTCGTATAGACAACCAGAGGCGGCAAGATCTTCAGTTCGCTTCCGGCCCCTTTGATCCCTTCTGCCAGGACAAGGGTGGCGGCGGCTCCTTCAAAGGAGTGAACCAGCCTGAGGCGCTTGGGCTCTATGGCCGCTTGCCTCATCGCCAGAAGAAGATCCACCATCCGGGTGGCTGGATAGACCAAGGCTATTCGGCCCCCGCGGGGGAGCAGATAAGATCCAGCGCGGAGGAAGTCCATGAGTTGACCCTTGATTTCATGGCGGGCAATGCGCTTTTCCGGATCCGGGTTAATCCGCCCGCTTGCCGAGCCCCGGTATGGCGGATTGCAGATCGCGATATCAAAGCTCTGAGGGGGGAGAACCTCTTTCACTGAACAGACATCTCCCAAAAGTATCTCCACCCTCTCCCGGAGTCGATTCAAACTAACGCTCCTGAGCGCCCGCTGCACCATCTCTTCCTGGATTTCGAGGCCGACGACGCGCACCGCAGGATATAGAAAGGCGAGCATCAGTGGAATGACTCCGTTCCCGGCTCCCAGATCGACTATTTTCTCTCTGCCCTGGACCTTCACAAAGTGGGCCAGCAACAATGTGTCTATGGAGAAGCGATATCCCCCTTTTCTCTGAACCACTTTGAGCCTACCTTGGAAAAGCGTATCCAGGGTTTCCTGGCGCGCGGGTCCCGAGTGTTTTGTCTTTCCCTTGCAAATCCTCATAGATTTTTATATTAGCGTGGTGCTGCCTGACTTTTTCAAACAACAGGAATCATGCTTTCACTCCTAACGCACATCGGTCGATTCACCCTGCGCCAACTGTCCGAAATGGGGAGGATGTCCCTTTTCCTGCTTTCCGCATTGATGCTGGCGTTCCGTCCACCAGCCAAGATCTACCTGATCATCCACCATATCAAGACCATCGGCGTGGATTCCCTTTCGGTGGTGATCCTTTCCGGTTTCTTTACCGGAATGGTAATGGGTTTCCAAGGCTATTATAGCTTGAGGAAATTCAACGCCGAAAGCTGGCTCGGCTCCGCCGCGGCCCTGGGGCTGTTGCGCGAGCTCGGTCCCGTGCTTTCAGCCTTTATGGTCACGGGTCGCACAGGTTCTGCCATGGCGGCAGAACTCGGCACCATGCGGGCTACGGAACAAATCGACGCGCTTTATTCCATGGCCATTAACCCGATCAAGTATCTGGTCTCTCCCCGCATCATTGCGGGCTTAATTGCGATGCCTATGCTCACCGCGATCTTCGACGTGGTGGGAATCTACGGCGCCTACCTTGTGGGCGTCGGGCTTCTTGGAGTCAGCTCCGGGAGCTATTTTTCCGGCATGGAAAGCAGCGTGGTTTTTAATGATGTTTACAGCGGATATATGAAGTCCTTAAGCTTCGGCCTCATTATCACCTGGGTTTGCTGTTACAAAGGATTCTATGCCCCCCCGAGGGCCACCGGGGTCAGTCAGGCAACCACCGAGTCGGTGGTCCTTTCCTTTGTCCTGATCCTTGTTTGGGACTATTTTTTGACCTCGGTCATGCTGTAATGAGACTACTGAAAAAGTTCGTTTTGGTGACGAAATGATACGGGTCGTGGATGTGCATAAGAGTTTTGGCGGTCAACAAGTACTCAAAGGGGTAAACTTGGATTTCACAACCGGCAAGATCACTACTATCGTGGGGACCAGCGGTTGCGGCAAGACCGTGCTGCTCAAGCATTTAAACGCCCTACTCCTCCCCGACCGAGGTGAAGTCCTCGTGGACAATGTCGACATCACCAAGCTCAAGCAGAAAGAGTTATACGCAATGCGCGGCCGATTCGGCGTCCTTTTCCAGGGGGCTGCGCTGCTCGATTCCATGACCATCTTCGATAACGTCGCTTTTCCATTAAGGGAGAAGACCAAGATGGACGAAGCTCAGATCCGCAAGAAGGTGGAAGAGCGTTTAGACCAGGTAGGACTTGAGGGCATGGGGTACAAATATCCCGCGGAGCTGAGCGGCGGAATGAAAAAGCGCGCCGGGCTGGCTCGGGCGCTGATTATGGACCCTGAAATTGTTCTTTTTGACGAGCCCACGACCGGCCTCGATCCGGTATTAGCAACCGGTATCCATCAACTGATTGCCAGAACGCAGGCGACCTTCGGCTTTACGGGAGTCGTCGTGAGCCACACGATTCCCCAAGTATTTGAAATTTCGGATTATGTCGCTATACTGGCGGGCGGGATTATCGAGGAAATCAAGCCCACGAAGGAATTCAAGGAATCCAAAAATCCCGTGGTGCAACAATTTATCCGGGGAGAGATTGAGGGCCCCATTCGGGTTCTCTAGGAGAGTTCTTTGGCCAACCAAATGCGAACGGAGCTTACGGTAGGCGTTTTTGTCCTTGTCGGCATCGTCTGTCTTGGCTATCTTGCCATCCGTCTGGGAAAACTGGAGTTGTTAGGCAACAACGGCTATGTCGTCTACGCCGATTTCGCCTCGGTTGCCGGCCTCAAGACGGGAGACCCGGTTGAGATCGCCGGCGTCAAGGTGGGAAAGGTGGAGGCGATGTCCCTGGCGGATGATCGGGCCCGCGTGGGCATCCGGGTCGAACCCCACGTCAAGCTTCAGGAGGATGTGATCGCATCGGTCCGGGCGCGAGGACTCATTGGCGACAAGTTCGTCCTGATAAGCCCGGGCGCCTCGGACAAGTTACTCGGACCAGGAGACAAGATCCGCGAGACGGAGTCGCCGCCGGATATCTCCGACATTATAGGAAAATACGTAGGAGGAGATTTAACCTCGAAAAGCGATAAAAAATGAAGAAAGAAAATAAGCCGATGTTCGTGACCCTATTGCTCCTGTTCTTTAGTCTTTTGGCCCCTTCGCACTCGATCGCCGGGGCGCCTATGGATCAGATTCGGGCCAGCGTAGACAAGGTGCAAGCCATTCTAAAGAATCCGCAGCTTAGATCGGCAGCCAAAACTAGAGACCGCCGGGACCAGCTAAGACAGACCATCTCCGCTCGCTTCGACTTTAGCGAGATGGCCAGGCGCTCTCTGGGGGCACAATGGCGGAAGCTTACCCCGAAAGAGCAGGAAGAGTTCGTGCGCATCTACACCGACCTTTTAGAGCGCGCCTATATCGACCGGATCGAATCCTATAGTGACGAGCAATTTGCCTACGTCCGGGAGAACCTGGACAAGAATTATGCCGAGGTGCAAAGCCGAATTGTAACCAACAAGGGGGAGGAGTTCTCCCTGAATTACAAGGCCCACCTTATAAACGCGGAGTGGAAGGTCTACGACGTCGTGGTCGAAAACATCAGCCTGGTGAATAACTATCGCTCCCAGTTCAACCGCATTATCGCAAACTCATCTTACGAGGAGCTCGTCCGTAGGATGAAGGAAAAGCAAATAGAGGTGGCGGGGGAGAAGAAATAGAGGAACCCAACTTCCTCTCCACTCCCATGCTTGCCGCGCTGCTGCGTAGCCCCAAACCCATCGACGAAAATCCTCTTGTTCTCACTGACATCCCCAAACCTCTACCGCAGGACCATGAAGTCCGCATCCGGGTCCGGGCCTGCGGGATGTGTCACACAGATCTGCACATCGCGGAAGGTGAGCTTCCCCTCCCCAAATTACCATTAGTCCCGGGTCACCAGATCGTCGGCATCGTCGAAGCGCTGGGCAGAGGGGCCAAACGATTCCAGGAGGGTGATCGGGTCGGCGTCGCCTGGCTGCGCCGCTCATGCGGAAGGTGTCGAAACTGCAGTAAGGGGAAAGAAAACCTCTGCGAAGGGGCCGAGTTTACCGGGCTACAAGCGGATGGCGGCTATGGGGAATTCTCCACCGTCGATGAGGCGTTCGCCTACCCGCTTCCAAGCGATTTTTCCGATCACCAGGCGGCCCCTCTGCTGTGCGCCGGTGTGATCGGCTACCGCGCCCTGCGCCTCAGCGAAATCCACAGGGGCGAGCGGCTGGGGTTGTTCGGCTTCGGCGCATCGGCCCATATCGTGATCCAGATAGCGCGCCACTGGAACTGCGAGGTTTACGTTTTCACGCGCAGCCCCGACCACCAACAGCACGCCCGGAAACTGGGTGCGGCATGGGTGGGACGGGCGGGAGATTCCCCTCCAGAGAAACTCCAGGCGGCCATCATCTTCGCGCCCGCAGGAGCGCTTGTCCTCGACGCCTTGCGCGCGCTGGAAAGAGGCGGGACGGTGATCCTGGCCGGCATTACGATGACCCCGATTCCTGAAATCGACTACGCCAGGCTATTGTACCACGAACGGAAAATTCGCAGCGTCGCGAACGCCACGCGACGCGACGCCGAGGAACTCCTCGCTCTTGCCGCCGCAATTCCGCTGCGCACAGAGATCGAGCTTTTTTCGCTCGCAGGAATCAACCAAGCATTGCAGAAATTAAAACGGAGCGAGATCCGCGGCGCGGGCGTTATTGAAGTGAGTTCGGCGGCGCGCTGACAGGAGTGAGTACCCTTTTCTTTAGAGGCCCGTAGCCCGATACCCTATTGGGAGGAAAGATAGCCTTGCATCGATTTGATCTAACAGTCATCGGCGGGGGCATCGTAGGCCTGTCTACCGCCATGCAGATTGCCGAAAAATATCCCAGGGTAAGGCTTCTCCTATTAGAAAAAGAAGATCAGCTCGCCAGGCACCAGACCGGTCACAACAGCGGGGTCATCCACTCGGGAATTTATTACAAGCCCGGATCGATGAAGGCGCAAACGTGCGTCGCCGGGAGAAAGGCCTTGCTCGAATTCTGCGACCGGCACGCCATCCCCTACGATCTCTGCGGCAAAGTCGTAGTGGCAACCGACGAGAGAGAGCTTCCCCGGCTTGAGGAACTGCTCCGCCGCGGCACGGCCAACGGAGTGGAGGGGCTGGAAATGATCGGACCGGAACGGCTAAGAGAGATTGAACCGCATGCCAACGGAATCCGGGCCCTCTACGCGCCGACAACCGGGATCATCGATTTCACCAAGGTCGCCGAGGCCTATGCCGCGAGAATCCGGACCCTGGGCGGGGAGATCCTCACTGCGCAGGAGATGAAACAAATGGTCCCTGGGGGCGGCGGACTCATTGTCCATACTCCTTCGAGAGAAATCCGCTCCAGGTATTTAATCAATTGCGCCGGACTCCACTCCGACCAGGTAGCCAGGATGATGGGGCGCGAGGAGCTGCGCATCGTTCCCTTCCGTGGGGAATACTACAGGATCATTCCAGAGAGACAATTCCTGGTTAAGGGGCTTATTTACCCCGTGCCTGACCCGAGATTCCCATTTCTCGGGGTTCATTTCACTCGAACGATCCACGGAGATGTCGAAGCAGGACCCAACGCGGTGCTCGCTTTCGCGCGCGAAGGGTATCGAAAAAAGGATGTCGATCTGCGCGACCTCTGGGAAACTCTTTCCTATCGGGGCTTCTGGGCGCTGGCAAAAAATCACTGGAGAATGGGGCTTGAAGAATGGCGCCGCTCCCTGAGCAAGCGGGCCTTCGTCAAGGCGCTCCAACGACTGGTACCGGACGTCAGGGCGGAGGACCTAAGCGCAGGCGGGGCAGGAGTCCGGGCGCAGGCGGTTTCGCCCGCAGGAAATCTCCTGGATGATTTCGTCATCACACAGACCGGCAACGCCATTCACGTTCTCAATGCCCCCTCACCCGGCGCCACGGCATCGCTCGCCATCGGGAAAAGGATCGTCGAGATGGCGAGCAAAACGTTTTCATTGGATGGCTAAAGCGGGCTTCGGGGCTCCGGCAGCGACTCTTCGAAAGCCTGCTCCGAGGGGGCGACCCTTCCGGGACTTGCTTGGCTAGACTCCCTCGGGGAACGCGCTTTCGGCTGCGGCCGAAAAATGTCTCGGGGAAGAGAGCGTTCCGGCCGCGACCGTTCGAGAGTAGCTCCTCGGGGGTGACGCTTCCGAGCGCAGCCGATGGACCTGTGCTTAATCCGAACCTGTCTACTCCTACGTCTGCGCTCTTCAGCCTCGCCCCCTCGGAGCTACCACCGCCCTCTTTCTCCCAGGGGTCTTGCCCGTTGCCGTCCCTGGAGCGGAAGATTGACTCCGAGTCGTTGGAACTCTCTTCGAGCCGAGCGACCTCCGCGCCGGAGGCGTCTCTCAAGCTCGATGCAATAGAGTCCGGGTACGCTGTACCGTTGACACGCTTGAACCTCCACGTCTGGTGCATCGATCTTTCG
>Ga0209212_1002283_pt1 | contig 27768 bp, 27 predicted proteins | sample RifGroC2_FD_183996 | JGI IMG/M metagenome (GOLD analysis project Ga0209212, IMG submission 183996) | Groundwater microbial communities from Rifle, Colorado, USA - Groundwater C2 (SPAdes) (version 2) | ecosystem: Environmental > Aquatic > Deep subsurface > Groundwater | place: Rifle, Colorado... | reverse complement strand
ACTGCCCTGTTACGCTGTGAGTCCCTTGCCATGCCAACGCCGGCGAGTTCATCCACCCTGTTGCTCGTGTCGTTTTCTGCCTCTTCCATATGCGCCTCCTTTTTTGAATGCATGGTAGAGGCGGACGAAAAGAAAAGTCCAAGAACGTGGTCGTCTATAGACGCTACAGGCAAGGTTTCATGCCCTGTAACGACATTTTGCTTTCAGAAGATACGTGGAAAGTGGCGGGCAGAGTACAAAAATTATGGAGAAGGCATTGCCTCTTTTGGCCAAGCCGCAAAGAACTTTACAACGAACCACCTGACGGTTTAAAAGGGTTCCGGGTGTACGACCCTGGGAAAACGGGAGGGAACCGATACGAATGATGGAAAAAGCGCCTTGGGCATACCAGAATGTGTTGAAGGAGAATCGGGTGGAAAACAAATTTGATCATTTTCTCCACTACTTGCTGCAGATGCTGGAGCCCAAGTACGCGAAGGCAGTAGGAAAGTCAATCTCACAGAACATCCATTTAGGTCTTGGGGGTGATTGTGCGCTGGTTTATAACCCGCAAGGCGCATCGAAACATCCCAAGCTTGTTATGTACATCCCCAGCCTTTTCGAGAGTGGGGGTGATCATTCGCCGCATTTCGTGATGATGGCCGTCATCGCAAAGATGATTCTCGATAAAGATCCGGAATTCGAGTCGCTCATTGCCAAAAAGGTAAGCAACTACTTAACTTCTTTTGATAAAGAAGAAGGTTGAAAGCATAACCCGACCGTTCTCCCCATGTAGTTTCTTGGGTAGTCGCATCGGTTTCTTAGGTAGTTTCTTAGGTAGTTTCTTAGGTAGTTTTCTGGGTAGCGGTCCCGGCATGATTTTCAAATTGACAGATTCCCCGATCTGCTCTATTCTGCAAATGAAATTGAGTTGTTTCCGCGGGATGATTTCGGTTTGCGGAAGCGGAAGCGATTCGGAGAAGAGGGAGGGTGAAATATGTCGCTGACAGCCCAAAAACTGGATTACCCCTATATCACGACGGATCCCGGCATCGCCGGGGGACGGCCGCTCATCGCGGGGACGAGGATCACCGTCAACTGCATCGCCGGATATTATCAGCTCGGCATGAGCATCGACGAGATCCTCGAGAGCCTTCGCCACCTGACTCCGTCCCAAGTCCATTCCGCCCTGGCTTATTATTTTGACCACCAGGATGAGATCAATGCGGATCTGGAAGACGCGGGCAACGTCGAATACTGGAAGAGCCAGGTTCAAACCCATCCCGCACGACAATAGCGGCAATCGATGAAACTGAAATTGTTCTTGGACGAAGATATCCACACAGGGCTATCCCACGCATTGCAGCAGAGGGGCTTCGACGTCGTTCACACCCAGGATCTGAAGCGAAAAGGCAAATCCGACAGCGACCAGTTGGCCTTTGCCGTCCAGGAAGAACGCTGCCTCGTCACCTTCAACGTCCGGGACTTCGTGAATCTCCACAATCAGTATGCAGGGCAAAACCAAGAGCACTGGGGGATCATCGTTTCCCGGCAGATGCCAATCGGGGAGACGCTCCGGCGACTGTTGAAAAAGGTCGGGTTGGCGACCCGGGCGGATTTCAAGAACCGGATTGAGTTTTTGTGAAGAATCGGCAGCAGGGAGGAAGTTTCGGCGGCGGGGTAATGTAACTAAAACGTAACCGTCCTATCCGAAGACAAACCCAGGGAACCCAACCCGATCCAAGATGCTCTTTCTAACCCCTTGACCCATAAGCGGTTATTTATGATGGGAAATCGCCTATTTAGGAGTTACCGTCTTTTAATCCGTTGGTCGCGGGTCCGATTCCCGCACGACCCACCAAATCAAATCAGGGGGTTGCAAGTCGTAACAACGGTTTGTGCCCCCCTTTTTCTTGAGAATTTGCCATAATTTTGCCAAAAATTGAACATATTACCAATTTTTACTCTTATTTAAGAAATGTTCAGCATTGAAGAAAGCATTCCGGTCATCCGGTTCAAGAAACGCAGGCTCCTGCGTTTCTTGAATTTGCCGTGATTGTCTTTTTATTCTTCTGCCTGAAAAGGTTTGCCTTCAATTAGCGATAAATCGCATCTCCCTCTTGTCGCCAGGTTATTTCGGGTTTGTTTCCCTGTATAATTTTCTTATCATTAAATGATATTTTATACAAAAAGGCATTCTTGTGGGGCATAATCTTTAATTACAATAGCTTGACTATGAGCAGTCCAACCATTTCAGGTCTTGGATCTTCCAGTTATGTATAAATAATTTATACTTTCCTGCCGAATATTAAAAGCCTCATCCCTGATGTCCTTCATATATCCACAATAATAACAAAGCGATACAATAATATACCCAAACGTCTCTTGATGGCACGCTTGATGCTCTAAATAAAGGCAAAGGGAAAGAAAAGAAATCATCACCCCCAAACGAAAGGAGAAAGCCATGAAACGGACAATAACAACACTGGGAGCCCTGATGGCAACGGCAACACCGGCGATAGCTGCTGGTGCGACGGAAACAGAGGGAATGAGCCTGATCACTATCCTGCTCATAGGAGTCGGCGGACTGATTGTCGTCAGCCAATTGATCCCCGCTATAATCCTCTTACGCGGTATTGTAAAGGGGCTGTTCGGAGTGACGGTAAGAAAACCCCTGTAGATGCGGACAAAGCAAATGAACTACCGGGATTAATGGGCTACATTTAGGGTAAGGAGACAATGGGTCATGCTGAGACTTTTGGTTGCAGATAAAAATGTAAATGCCCGTAAACAAATTGCCAGTATTCTCATAGAAGCCGGCTATGATGTGACGGTAACCGATTCAGCAGTGAAAGCCATGAATGATGTCCTTCATAATAATGCCCGAGTCTTACTACTGGGTATGGAACTGGAGGGATTAAACTCTGCAGAACTTCTGCCTTTACTAAAGCAATGTAACCGACATCTGGCGATTATCCTTGTCGCCGATGAGACACCGCTGCCATTGATGCGGAAGGTAAGGAAAGAAGGCATTTTCTACCATGCTCTCAGACCGAAAGTATCGGAAGATAATGAAGAGATCAGACAAGCCGTTAAATGTGCCATTCATAGTTTGTCGAGAACACGAGGCAATCATAATATTCTTGTTCATTAAGAGAGGAGAAAGTCGTGAAAAACTTAGCCATAATCAAAAGATTCGTCATGTGCACAGGTGTTTTGATCGGTAACGTTACCCCCGTATGGGCAGCAACCGGTAAAGAGGATAATAGCGATCTGTTTGTCTGGATATTCCTCGGATTCTGCGCCTTGATCGTGGTTGCACAGCTCATTCCGGCGGCGATGGTATTACTTGGATTAGCAAAAGGGGTAAAAAAGGAAAGTGTGGAAGCTGTCCCGGCAAAGATCAAGGATTGATCAAGCCACTCCATCGGACGGAGTCGTTTGTTGTGGATTAATTTTGCGAATTCATCATACATTAAGATATCGTATTCTGAGATCGGTTAAGGACGTTCCTTTTTCAGGTCGGTTTATTCCTCCTAAACTAAACTAAAAACTGCTGATCACCGCTTCTTTCCCACAGAGGCAAGATAAATGGTGGTTTCGTCTTGTCCGTCAATACGGATGAGTCTGTCCATCTCTTCCTGATCATACGCTGCAATCGCACAAGTTCCCGCACCGATGGCTTCACAGGCAAGATAAAGATTTTGGCAGACATGGCCAGCGTCAATCGCAATGACCTTATGAGCGGCAATTCCATAGCGCCATTCCATTCTGTATGGGATCGCTGTCCAGACAAAGGTAACGGCAGCTTCTCCCGGATAGGGTTGACCCAGAACCCCCCGAACAATCTTGCCCTTCAGGTTCTCCTCCGTAAATTCAAACAGAAGTTGATGCTCAAGAGGGAGGTAACGGTAGATCCCCTGATCCAGTCCCCCGATATTCAAGACACAGAGATAGGTTTCCAGTGCATGGCGGCAACCGGCAGAAGGGACCGTTCTTAATGCATGACCGGGATCGAGTTTTTGCCTTATGCCCTGGGTGGCCCATAAAAGAAAAGAGAGTTCTTCAATAGCCATCGGCTCAGCGCTGTAGGCCCTGTGGCTTTCCCGGTTCCCGATCGCAGATTTAAGGTCGCATTTACCGAGTTCCTGGAATTGGTCATATGGGGGAAGGTCTATTCGCCTCGCATCTTTCAGGTAGGGCTTTTCAATAGGAGGAGGCGCAATCCCCCTGTGCTGATCCGTTTTGGAAAAATCGATGTCCTTACGGATACTATCCTTTAGAAATGATCTGTATTTTCTTGTGAGTTCGTTTTCCATTTTATCGATCCATATTCACCAGATCCCTTTGCGGATAAAGACTCTTTTGTGAGGGGCCCAAACATATCATCCCATATCTTTTTATTAAAATCCCAGTGTGCAACCGCATCGGCTGCCAGGACTTTTTTGAACTGAGAAGGTATGTATGGCGTTTCTGCCCTTTTGTAATGATCATTTCACCACTTTTAAAATATCCGGAGAATGCCTCTCAGATGCAGCCGGAATGCTCGCTGGATAACCGACGATAATGGGTGCAATGATTCTGCAATCCGATGGTACTCCGATCTCAGCATGAGTTGATTGGCTGGTCTCTATTTTTCTTCTGATTAAAGCTTTTTCCCGGTAGAAGCAAGATAAATGTTGGTTCATCTGACCTGTCGGTTTTGTGAAGGACAGACATCTGAGAATCCGTTTGATAAGAAAAAATGAAATACGCAGGTGCTTCGTTCTACGAAACTCAGATCCGCTCATCAAAGGCATATACCCTCTTGAGAATCATTAGTTTCTTACTGAAAAACACAGAGCAGTTGCAGGAAAAATTATTGACAATCCAGAAAAACAGGAGCAGATTCCAAATCAGTCATGAATAGCTACATCCGCCGCAAAAACAACATCAGACCTAGTGAGGCGATGCCTGACCATATTTATCATAGACATCGTTTCATACCAAAACCAACCGAAAGGGGATCAAAAAAATGAAGCGAGTATTATTTGGAACAATTCTTTTGGCAGGGCTAATCGTGTTTCCTGTCATGTCAATGGGACAAGTTAATGTTCAAGTGAATATTCCTATTCCCTTGCCTCCTCCGATTCCATTTATTGGACCACCAAATGTGGTTGTATTGCCTGGAACGGATGTATACGCCGTTCCTGATGTTAAAGAAGGATTATTTTTCCGAAACGGATTGTGGTGGAGACATCACGACGGACATTGGTTTCGTTCAAAATACCATGATCGCGGATGGGCTTATTATCGTGGCAATCCATCTTGGCATAGAGGCATACCTCGTGATTGGAGAGATCGTTACAGAGATCATAAATGGGGTGGTCATTCCTGGAATCCTCCTCACATCAATCACAGCAATCTGAATAATCATTGGCGTGGTGGTCAATGGCGCACTGATCATGGATGGAGACGTCCCGTCGGGGGACCTGGTGGACGTAACTTAAAAGGTGGCGGTCGGGATGGAAGAGGTGGGCGTAACTTGCAGGATGGTGGTCGAGGTGGACAAAATTTAAAGGGCGGTGGTCGGGATAGACGTAACTTGAAAGGCGATGGAAAGAGTGGACGCACCAAATCCGATGGGCGAATGAACAGAAATGGTGGCGATGCTTCTCATCGGGGTGACCGAAGGTAATAAAAGGAACGTATATTTATCAAGGAAGTATTGCTGATACGGTATTTACGAGTCGATGGTAGAAACTTGTGAGTGTAGAGATTGATGAAATCATTGAAACTGACAAATAACAAGAAGGGGCTGCAAAGAATGCTTATACCGACCACAATAATGGGCCTTATCGCCATGATGAATCTAAAAGGAGATTGCTATGAAAGATGTAGATTGCATGAATGTTGCCAAGGATAGCATCGATAAGATCAAAGAAGGAGCGTTCTTAACGGTAAAATCCGGAAATGCGCTTAACACAATGACCATCGGATGGGCCACTTTCGGAGTTGTCTGGAGCAAACCGATTATGATGGTAGCAGTGCGGTCTAGTCGGCACACCTTTGGGATCATCGAGACGGCCAAGGATTTTACCGTTACGGTTCCATCGGGAGACATGCATGAAGAGACCATCTTTTGCGGTTCTAAATCCGGTCGGGATGTGGATAAGTTTAAGATGTGCAACCTGGGAACAATCGATAGCCGCCAGGTCGCTGCACCGATTATTAAAACCCGAGGACGACATTACGAGTGCAAGATCATCTATAAGTCCGCCATAGAACCTGCCCATCTTGATACGAATTATGATTCGACCCTTTATCCTAAAAAGGATTACCACACCCTTTACTTTGGTGAAATTCTGGCCTGCTACGAAACTGAATGATGTTCAAAAGGCTTAAGGAAGGATATTAACTCAACTCCCCCCTGGGAAACACTCAGCGGACTGGTCGCTTCCAAAAACAGCGCTGAATTAACACATTTTATTGAAACTCTGAGCCCTTCGGAGACGGCCAGGGCCATTTCCCGACTGACAGAGCCGGAACAGCTTCGTCTCTTCGGCCTTCTGAGTCCCGAAGATGCCGCCGATGTGATCGAGGATATCCCGGAAGCCCAGGCCGCGGACCTGGTGGAGGATATGCCATCGGAGCAGGCGGCGGCTATGATGGAGGAATTGTCGAGTGATCATCTTGTTGATGTTCTGGGAGAAATGGATGAGGATGCCAGCAAGGCAATTCTGGCAAAAATGGACCGCGAAGACGCCAGAGAAGCGAGAATGCTGCTGGAGTATGCACCGGACTGAGCCGGCGGACTCATGATTTCCGAGTTCCTTGTCTATAAAATTGACAATACGATCCGGGACGCACTCGATGACATGCAGGCCAATCGGAGCGAATATGTCGATTACCAGGTTCCCAACGAGACCATATGAGTGTCACCATGAATCGTGCGCAATCCATCCTGAAAGAAGTCTTCGGTTTTGAAACGTTCTGGCCCCTCCAGGAAAAGGTTATCGCCCATATCCTGGAGAAAAAGGACGTCCTGGTCGTAATGCCGACGGGAGGGGGCAAGTCCCTCTGCTATCAGATACCGGGAATGATCTTCGACGGACTGACGATCGTGGTTTCCCCGCTGATCTCCCTGATGAAGGACCAGGTTGACCAGTTGCGGGAATACGGGGTTCCGGCCCTTTTCCTCAACAGCGCCCTGAGTATGGAAGCGTACCGATTGAACGTGGCGAAGCTCAGGGGAAATAGCGTGAAACTTCTCTACCTGGCCCCGGAGGCCTTGCTGGCTCCGAGAACCCTCGCCCTGCTATCCGCCCTCAAGGTGGATTGCATCGCCATCGACGAAGCGCATTGCATCTCCGAGTGGGGTCACGATTTCCGCCCGGAATACCGGCAACTGGCGGAGGTCCGCGCCGCTTTTCCCGATGCGTCCTGCGCGGCGCTGACGGCCACGGCCACACCGCGTGTCCGGGACGATATCCGGCAATCCCTGGGTATCGATGCCCACAACGAATACATCGGTTCTTTCAACCGCCCGAATCTCTTCATGGAAGTAGCCCCGAAGACCGAGCCTCTCGACCAGGTGCTGAACCTGCTTGCGCAGTATCCAAACGAATCGGGGATCATTTACTGCGCGACCCGCGGGCAGACGGATCATCTTCGCTCCGTCCTCCACCGGAAGGGCTATTCCGTCCGGCCCTACCATGCGGGTCTGCCGGAAAAAGAGCGCACGGAGAACCAGGAGCGTTTCAGCCGCGACGATATCCGGATCATCGTGGCGACGATCGCCTTCGGCATGGGGATCAATAAACCCAATGTCCGGTTTGTCGTCCATTACGATCTGCCCGGGAGCATCGACAACTACTATCAGGAGATCGGACGGGCGGGACGCGACGGTCTGCCCGCCCATTGTCTCCTGCTTTTCGGCTATGGGGATCTTCAAAAAATTCAGTTCTTCATCGGACAAAAAACGGAACAGGAACAGCGGACGGCCAACATTCTCCTCAGCCAGATCCTGGGATTTGCCGAAACGGACCTCTGCCGCCGCGTCCCCCTGTTGAATTATTTTGGCGAAACCGACGTTCCGGACCGTTGCGGCATGTGCGACAACTGCCGAATGGGGGAAGAGGGAAAGAACCTCGTCGATCTCACCATCCCGGCGCAGATGTTCCTCTCCTGCGTCAAGCGGACCGGCGAGATTTTCGGCGCGGGCCATATCGTCGATGTCCTGAGGGGCTCAAATTCTCAGAAGATCCTGAAATTCGGACACGCGAAACTCTCCACGTACGGAATAGGATCGACCTATTCCGCAAAGCAATGGCGCCACATCGCCCGTCAATTGATCCAGAAGAGACTGTTGCTTTACAACTATGAGCACGGATCGCTGAAACTGACCCCGAAGGCGTGGGAAGTCATGCGGGGGAAAGAGACCTTCCTCGGAAGAGTGGGAGAGGGGCAAAAGGAACGTGGCGCGGTCCTCAAACATCGGGAGAGTGAAGCGAGTGCTTTTGATCCGGGCCTTTTTGAAACCCTCCGGAAAAAACGGAAGGAACTCGCCGATCAGGCGAACCTTCCTCCCTATGCGATCTTCCATGATCGGACATTGAGAGAAATGGCCTTCTATTATCCCCGGACACGGGAGAGCTTATCTGCGCTCTACGGGATCGGCGCGGTAAAGCTTGAGAAATACGCCGACGCCTTCCTGGATATTATCCGGGAGCACTGCCGGACCCACCGCATCCCGGAGCCGTAAGAACCGCTCCCGGTGCAATAACCCGCACCCACTCCCCAAGACAGCATCGGCAAGCAACGGTACCTTGTCATCTGCGAGCACTTCAACCAGGGCCGCACCATCGAAAAAGGAAAGATCCCCCTACGAAATGATCGGCAGAAGCAAGTAGGAAGTCCTGTCGGCTCCGGCGTAAAGTACGTTTTTCCCACCGAAAATCTTCGGGGGCCGATCATGGGGATCGTTGTGCAGAAACGGACCGACGCCGGTGAACTCGTTTTTCATGTTCGACAAACGCCCGCCGCTGCCGCCCGGGTATACGTAATCCCTGCCGCGTACGCTCAGACCGATCCGGCATCCGGCGGGCACGACGATACAGGCGGGCCAGATTTCGACGTCAAGCTCGTACACCTCGCCGGGTTTCAGCGGCTGCTTCTCGTCGTGGGTGTGGTAAGGCCGATACTCCAGGGTGAGCGCGGGATCGAGCTTGCGGTGCGAAGCCCGCAGCCAGCCCTGGCCGATGGGGGTGTGAGGGTCGAGCGCCCCTTGGAATACGACCTCTTTCAGATCCGCGGTGAACACGCGCAGGACAAGGAACAGGTCGAGTTCCTCCGTTTCCGACGACATGAAGAGTTTCGCGGCCGAAGGGCCCGTAATCTCGGTTTCCGCCTCGAGCGGAGGGGTTAAAAAAGTGACCCCGTCGCCGAAGCCGTCGTAGGCGACGCTGCCCGCTTCAGCGACCGGCTCCGCACCGAGCGAGTGGTCCGCGGGATTGAGATAGAATTTGGTCCACCGGGTGCGGGCGAGCGGCCACTCGTTTTCCATTCGTTGAACGAACCTGTCGATGTGGCGCACCTGGAGTTGAACCCGGGGCTGGTTCTCCCAACCGTTGTCCTCGCCCTTTAGGAAATGACCGAAAAACCGCTTCTGAAGATCCACGCCGTAGTCGGTGTAAAACTCGGTCCAGTGCTCGATTCCGTGCACTTCGAGCCACTTTTCTTGCGCGGCTGCCCGCACGAAGCCCTCGAAGTTTCCCCGCGGATGCAGGCCATTGCCGCCCCAATTGGCGGCGGATAAAAACGGCGTTCTGACCTTCGACCAGTCCGGCATTCGCGATTGCCAATAGGGGTCACTGTCCAGGTTATGCGAGGAGACATCCTTGGCAAAGTCGCAGCGGTTGGCCCCGAGTTCCTCTTCGCACAGCGTCTCGGGTCCGGAGACATAATCGGCCACCATGCTGCTTCGGTGACCGCGCTTGCCGACTCCGTGCTGTACGCTTTTTACCTGCATGTCGTACCAATTCGCGCCGAAGGTACACAGGATGCCCCCGTGGCGGTTCATGTCGCGGTAAAAGTCGGCAGCCCCTTCCCAGATGCACATTGCCGCAAGGTGCGGGGGCTGCAGCGACGCAACCTGCCATTGGTTCATCGCATAGTAGGAAATGCCGTTTAAACCGATTTTCCCGCTGCTCCAGGGCTGCCCGGCCGCCCATTCGATGCAGTGATAAAAGTCCTTTGCCTCGCGTGCCGACCACAAATCGATATATCCGGGCGAACGGCCGCACCCGCGGGAGTCGACGCGAACAATGGCATAACCGTCGGGCACCCACTTTTCAGGATCGGCGACTTCCCAATTCTGGTATTTGTTTGTCGAACCGGCGGTCACATCGGGGTGGTCGGATGCCATCCGCTCCCAGGCGGTCCGATAGCCCTCCTGGAAAGCGAGGTATTTCCCATAGGGACCGTAAGAGAGGATCACCGGATAGCGGCCGTCCGCGATCGGTCGATAGATGTCGGCCCGCAGAACGATCCCGTCATCCATCTCGATCGGGATGTCCCAGTCGATGCGCATACCGTCCCTGATTTCGCGCTTCTCGTTCATAACTCCTCCCAATCCTTTTTCTTTTTGAGTGACGGCGAAACACCGCCTCAAACCGGCACCGCGTACCTCAGGTCATTTTCGCCGGCAGCCAGGTGGCCAGTTCGGGGAATAGAATCAGTATGAGCAGCACCACCAGGATGATCGGCACAAAGATAGCCGCTCCGATGAACAGGTCCTCGAGGGATATCTCGTCGCGCAGGACACTCTTCATGACATAGACATTCAGGCCCAGGGGAGGGGTGATGGCGCCCACCTCCACCAGAATTGTAATAAACACGCCAAACCAGATGAAATCGATTCCTTTGTCAACCATAACCGGTACGACAAAGGGCAAGGTCAGGACCATCATCGATATGGAGTCGAGGAACATACCCAGGATGACGTAAAAAATGGCCAGGAGTCCCAGCAAAGCATAGAGGGGCACATCCAGTTTAATGATCGCGGTCGTCGCCTGTGCCATCAGACCGCTGCGCGTCAGGAAAGTGCTGAAAACAGATGCTCCGGCCAGGAGGAGGAATATCATGCTGCTGGCTTGCAGCGTGCTGAACACGGAATCTTTGAACGCCGGCCAGTTCAGCTTGCGAAGGAACAGAGCCAGGAGCGTGGCGCCGAAGGCCCCCAGGGCGGCAGCCTCGGTGGGGTCCACCAATCCGGAATAAATGCCTCCGATAACGAGCAGCGCCAGCAAGAAAATGGTCCACAACTTGTAAGAATCACGAAGGCGCTGTTTCAATGGAGGGGGTGTGAAAACTTTCCCCTGCAGCTTCCAGGTCGAGCTGAACCGGACCAGGGGGATAATTGCGATGGAGACGACAAGAACGTAGACCAGACCGGGGAAGATTCCCGCGATAAAGAGTTTCCCGGGAGATGTCTCGGTCAGAATCCCGTAGATGAGCATGATGATGCTGGGCGGGATCAGAATGGCCAACCCCCCGGCCGTCGCCACGATGCCGGTGGCCAGACGCATGCTGTAACCGCTGCGGGCCATTTCCGGCACAGCGATCTTGGAGAAAGCGGCACACGCGGCCAGGCTGGAGCCTGCGGCGGCGCCGAAGATGGCGTTGGCAATCACTGTCGCGATACCCAGTCCCCCGGGCAGATGCCCGACCCAGTCTCGTGCGACACGATATGCATCACTGGTGAGTCCGGCATGAAAGGTGAAGTAGCCCATCAGCAGAAAAAGCGGGACGGCGATGAAGGTGAATTTGGACAGATAATTGAAGAGCTGGGTGGGAATATACGTGATGGCAGCGTCCAGCCCCATGAAATAGATCAGGCCGCCGGTGCCCACAGACAGCATGGCGTAGGACATAGGACATCGGATAATCACGATTATCAGCAGGAGTGCGACGCCCATAATGCCGGCAATGACGTCAGCGTTCATCATCTTCCTCTCGATTCACAATTACAATCTGCGGGTCAGAACTCACGCCTCTCTCCCCAGCGCTTTTCTGACCAGGGTGACGACGCTGAATAACAACTGCAGGGCAATCAATCCCATGCCGACCACGAATAAAAAGCGGAAGGGCCAAATGGGCCAGGGAAATGCGCCCAGCCGGACCTCCCGGATCAGGAACCATTTCCAGGCAAGTCCCCAGCTTGACCAGGTCAGCAGCCCGAATACCGCTGCGGCCAGCAGCAGGACGCCTGCATCCATTATTGTCTGAACCCGGGGCGATAAACGCTGTGTAAAAAGCGTCACATTGATGTGCCCGCCCTGCAAAGCGACGAAGGCCATACCGAGAAACACCGAAGCGAACATGATGGTCTCGCACGCCTCCAGGGAGTTCGGCACCGGGTGACCTAATTTACGGCCAATGGCCCCGGCGGTGGCCAGCAGCATGAGTATGACAATGCCGACGCTGCCGGCCACCGCTCCTATGTTAGAGAGCGTTTCTACAACCCTGTTGGAAGTCTTCAGCAGATTCACGGCAACTGCCCCCTGTATGTATATCCTGAATCGCTTTGTATCCGGCAATAATACAACATCTCATCAATGTTCATGCAAGATTCGGATCATGTGCCGGCGGCTTACCTCTTGGGGGCCCAGGGATAGCCCTTGGTATCAACAATATTCTGATACTTGTCTCTGAGTTTCTGGTAATGGACCCAGACCTCTCCGGCATTCTTCCCGCCGGGCATCTTCTCCACCTGTTGCACAAAAGCCTTTTGGGCGGCGGGCAGGATTTCTTTATTCAGCTTTGCTTTGTCCGCAGGCGTCATGTCATTGATGACGACACCGAAGTCCTGCCACTTCTTTTTCAGCATGGCCGTCTCCGCATACATGGCTTTGGAGAAGTAATCGATCCAGTCGGACTGTAATTTCATTAAGATGCCCTGGACATCCGCGGGCAGTTTTTTCCATACATCGAGCCGTGTTGAACGCTGCGTGCCGAGGGAGTAACCGGCCCCAACCTCAACCACGCTCTTGATCACCTCCCAGTGCTTGAAGCCGTCGCTCACGATATAGGTGAAGCCGGTGCCGTCCATTGTTCCACGGGACAATGCCTCATAGATATCGGCGTAGGACATGAATACGGATTTCAGTCCCATCCGCTTCTCCGCCTCGAAGAGCGAGCCTCCGTAAGTGCGGACAATCTTGCCCTTCATGTCATCGAAGGTGACGACCTTGCTTCTGAAACCGTAGTGCATCAGTCCGCTGTGATGAGTGAACAGCGGCTTCAACCCCAGTTTTTCCTGCTCCGCTCTGACGTAAGGGTCCTCGTTGTAGAGGTCGGTAGCGGCTTTCTGGGCGACCCATAAGTCCGAGCTGACTCCGACCATCTCCGCCATCATCGACAGGGGCATCTCGCTGGGGAAATAAGGGGGACACACCTGAGTGACATCGGCCAACCCGGTCTGGAGGGCAGGCAGCGCTTGCGGCCATCCGGAGAGGGACCCGCCGAAGTATTGCTGGACCCTGACCCGGCCGTTGGTGCGCCTCTCTACCTGGTCTTTCCACCAGAGCAGGTGTGGATAGAAGAATCCGGCCGCCGGGAAGGCTTCGGCATGTTTCAGGGTGATGATAGGTTGAGATTCTGCGGCTGCCGCTGGTCTGGCAAAGACGACAAGTGTCAAGCCAACCATCAGAAATAGTACGATTACCGTTAATAATCCCTTTTTCATTTTACCCCTCCTTTTGCTTGGTGTTGTCACAGTTAATATGAATAACGCGTGTATACACGTCCCAAGGACTTAAGGATAAAATAAGGATCGTTGTTTTTTTACAGGAGCGACTATGTCAATAAAGAGATCGTGTGTCAACAAAAAAATGGAGATGAAACCGGCTTGACACGGATACTCCGTTTCCCTATATGCTTTTCGGATAAACGCTGAAAATAGGAAAGAGAGGACACACAAGATCATAACATGAATGGCACATGCTTTTTAGAGGCATTATCGGTTTTTATCGGCCATCTGTCGCAATCAGGTTCCGAGCGGTCATTTCCTCCGGTATATCCAGGCCAAGCAGGTAAAGAATCGTCGGGGCGATGTCGGAAAGTTTCCCGCGCTCGATAAGCCGCTTGCCCGGCGAATCCCTGGCGACATAAATCAGTTCGACGGGATTGCGGCTATGGCTGGTCTTTGCCATACCGGTCTGATGGTCGATCATTTCCTCCGAGTTCCCGTGGTCCGCCGTGATGAGGATATGCGCATCGAGTTCGAGAAGGCGATTTACAATCCTGCCCTCGCATTCGTCCACGATCTCAATGGCCCGCACGGCAGCGCCCATGTCTCCCGTGTGCCCCACCATATCACCGTTTGCAAAATTCACTGCGATAAAATGATAAGGGTTGTCCTGCAGCCGTTTCAGGAGCTCATCGGTTACACTGCGGGCCTCCATCTCCGGATGACTGGCGAAGGTCGCCGGATCGAAACGGCTTGGGACTTCTACCTGATCTTCGTTTCTGTATGGAGTGGTGAGCTTACCGTTAAAAAAACTCGTGACGTGCCTGAACTTCTGTGTTTCGGCTATGCGCAGTTGCCGAAGACCGCTTGCGGATATCACCTCGCCTAGGAGATGTGTCATCCCTCCGCCGGCGTCGATGGCGCCTAACATGTAGTCGGTGAACTCATCCCAGTATCGCGTCAGCCCGACGTAGGTTACGGTCGGTTTCGTCCGAAGGCTCCCGGGATACTTCGGATCGACAAATGCCATGGAGAGTTGTATGGCACGGTCCTGCCGGTAATTGGTGTGCAAGAGGCAATCGCCGTTCCTGACACCATCATAGTCGCCGATCACGTGCGGATGGATGTATTCGTCGCACATCTCTTTGCCATCGGGGGTTCTGTCCTCGGCATAGGTGGTCTTCACAGCGGTCTGGGCATCGACGGCATTGCGGCCCTCGCAGGAAACAATGCAATGATAGGCTGCGTCGGTCAGTTGCCATTTCCTGGAACGGTCCATGCCGTAGTACCGGCCCATCACAGTCCCGATCGCGCACCCTCCGACTTCCTGCATCACCCGGGTTAGGGTTGCAAGGTATTCAAGACAGCTGCGGGGCGGCGTATCGCGACCATCCAGGAAGGGATGGATGATGATGAGCCCCTCGGGATAATCCAGCCGTGCCCGTCGCATGATCTTGAACAGATGCTCTTGATGTGCATGCACCCCCTCATCCTGGAGCAGACCGAGCAGATGCAGACGGCTTCGGTTTTTCGTCCAATCCGTGATGATTTTTCCCCACGCCCCGCCGTTAAAGAGTTTCCCGGAGCTCAATTCGTCGTCGATACGCTTGAGTTCCTGGGTGACGATTCGCCCGGCCCCCATATTGAGATGGCCCACTTCGGATGAACCTTGATATCCATCCGGAAGCCCGACCGGTTCACCGGCAGAGTCGAGAAGCGTCCATGGATACCGGGTCGTGTAAAAATCGTTGTTGGGCGTCCGGGCTGCGAGTACGGCATTGCCTTCCGACATGTCACTGTATCCCCATCCGTCACGAATGATCAAGCATACGGGCCGCACGTCAGGTTCCTCCTTTCCATTATCCGTACTATCTCGATGACATCCCAGTGCAGCGCCTTGAGAGAGATTGTCTTGCCGAGATACCGGGCCAGCCTTATCCGGTCCCGCGATGTCGCATCACCCCAGAATCAGTAACGCCACGTATCGGTTCAGGCCGGTCGTATTATACGCCACTCACCATTTCTTGTCAAATTATTTTTACAAAAATGATTTGCATAGAAATGATTAATATGTTAAGAAGCGATCGTATTTAACCGTCAGGCGGAGGGGGTTATGGGCAAAAAAGTTGTGGTTGTCGCGGGAATCATCGATGATATCAGAAGGGTCTTCCAGGCCGTGAACGAACAGTCAAAAAAGGCCAAGCGAGAAACCGGCCTCACCGGCCCTCAGCTATGGGCCATCAAGATGATCGAGGAATTGTCTCCAGTCAGGGTGTCTGATCTGGCGGCCAGAATGTACCTCCACCCGGCTACCGTCGTCGGAATCCTTAACCGACTTGAATTGCACGGTCTCATCAAGAGGATGCGCACCAACGAAGATAGGCGCGTTGTAAAAGTAACGCTGACGGATGCGGGCAATGCGATAGTGGCAAAAGCGCCGCAGGTCGCACAGGGATTGCTTGTAGCCGGATTGGAGGGTCTGCCGCTGAAGAAACTGCAAGATATATCAGACAGTCTGGAGGAACTGGTGCGTATACTCGGTGCGCAGGAGCTCCCCCCGCGATTGATCCTTTCTCTCGATATCAATGTGAGGAAGAAGAAGGCGCAGGGAAGAGTTCCGGATGGCTTCACGCAAACAACGGCATGAAAACAAGGATCGTGGTGTGGATGGGTTATTACACGGACTTGTTTTGGATCGTAAAATACTTGCGGAATCGAAGGAGCATTCCTGTGCAATTGATCATTTTTACGGATCTCGACGGCAGCCTGCTTAACCATGAAGATTATTCCTTCGCTGCGGCAAGACCCTCCATCGAAAGGATGAAAATGGGGGGCATTCCCCTGATCATTACAACAAGCAAGACCAGGCCGGAAGTGGAACACCTACAGCAGGATATAGGTATACGGGAACCGTTCATCGTCGAAAACGGAGGCGGCATCTTCTTCCCCCGCGGATACCGGAATTTAACGATCGAGAACGGGGAGCGGCATGAGGATTACACCCTCATATGCATCGGGACGAGATATTCGATGGTTCGTCGTTTTATAAAAAAAATTGGTGCACGGTTTGAAATAAGGGGTTTCGGCGACCTGACGACCGAAGAAATATCCGAGCTAACCGGTCTGTCTCAAGGCCGGGCAGAAATGGCAAAGGCGAGAGAGTTCACCGAGCCGTTCCTTTTGAAACGGCCGGAGGGTATCGACTGCTTGAGCGCACTGGCCGCGGCAAAAGACTTGAAAGTGACGCAGGGTGGGCGTTTTTATCACTTGATGGGCATAGAACAGGACAAAGGGGTGGCAGTCCGGACTGTCATGGATATCTTCAGGATCAATTCCGTCGAGGAGTTGACGACTATCGGGCTCGGCGACAGCGAAAACGACCTGCCGATGCTCGAACAGGTCGACATCCCCGTTCTGATACCCCGCCCGGGGAAAGGTTTTCTGGATGCCCATCTGCCGGGGATGATCCGGGCGAAGGAACCGGGGGCGAGGGGCTGGAACGATGTCGTGCAGAAGCTCTTGAATGAAAATCAGGAGTTCACCATTAAGAAATCATAAAAAGACAGGAGAGGAATCCATGACAAAAGTGACCCGGTTTTCCACGGCATTGAGACCACATGTCACAACGAAGATCGAACAGCTCGGATATGCCGACATCGTCATCGGAATCCCCGCATACGGCAGCGGCGACTCCATCGTTCATGTCATCAAGACCGTCATCAAGGGAATCGAGCAATATTACCCGCAGATGAAGGCCCTCATCATGGTTTCGGACGGCGGTTCAACCGATGACACGAGGGATCTGGCCCGCTCCGTCGATCCGAAATCGTACAACATCGAAAGCATCGTGACCATCTACCGGGGCATCCCCGGCAAGGGGTCGGGACTGCGGGCCGTTTTCGAGGTAGCCGCCTTCCTCAAGGCAAGGGCTATTGCCGTTTTCGATTCAGACCTGCTGTCGATTACACCGGAATGGGTGCGCAACTTTCTGGAGCCCGTCTTCCACGGTTACGATTATGTTGCCCCCTTTTACAACCGTTACAAGCTCGACGGGACCATCACAAACACCATCGCCTACAACTTGACCCGGGCGCTCTACGGGCAGCGGATCAGGCAGCCGATCGGGGGGGATTTCGGCATCTCCCCAGAGCTGGTCAAGCACTACCTCGATCAGGATGTATGGGCCACGGATATAGCCAAATTCGGGATCGATATCTGGATGACCACATCGGCCATTGTGGGAAACTTCAAAATCTGCCAGGCGAAACTGGGTGCAAAGCTCCATGACCACAGGGATCCCTCCTCCGATTTGGGTCCCATGCTTCGCCAGGTGGTCGGGACCATATTCCAGTTGATGGATCAGTACCAGGATTACTGGCTGAAGGTCGATGGATCGATGGAGGTCCCCACTCTTGGAAAGTTCGCAGGCCAGAAGGCCAAAGCATTCGACATCGACCAGGCCAACCTCGTAGAGTATTTCAAGGTAGGCCTGAATAATTTCGGCGGTGTCTGGAAGAATATCATTGAAGCAAAGGACTTCAAAATCATCCGGGAGATTGCGCGAATCGATAAAAGCGATCAATTCTTGATGCCGCTCGACACCTGGGTCCGGATTGTCTATCGGTACGCCGGCGCCTTCCATGCGACACCCCGGCAACGGTTCAAAGTCCTCGATACACTGACGCCCCTGTATTACGGGCGGGTCGGCTCCCTGGTCAACGAGCTCCGGGACAAAACGCCGGAGGAAGCCGAGCAGCATTTTGAACAAAATGCCCTTGCCTTCGAGCGAATGAAAGGGTACATGGTCGGGATCTGGAAAAGAAAGGAGGAATAGAAATGGCCGATTTCAGTCAAAGCGGCGTGATCACGACACTGCAAAAACTGAAGGCAAGGCCGGTAGAGGAGATCGAACGGGAACTGAAGGTGATTTCCCAGAAGCGGAAAATGGTCCTCCTTCTCCCCGCCCTCGTGACGGAATTCGATGGGGATGCCATGCCGCGGATCATCGAAGAATTGAAGGGTGTGAGCTACCTCTATAAGATCGTCCTCTCGCTTGATCGGGCAAGTGAAACGCAGTTCAACAAGATCAGGAAAATCATGTCGGTTCTCCCGGGACAGGTAAAGGTGATATGGCATGACGGCCCCCGCATAGAGGCGCTTCTGAAAGAACTGATAGAAGCGGATTTCAATCTGGCGCACCCGGGGAAGGGACGCTCCGTCTGGATGTCTCTGGGTTATATCCTCTCAGAGCAGGATATCTATGCCATCGCCATGCACGACTGCGACATTCTAAACTACGAGAGGCAGATGCTCGCGAGGCTCATCTATCCGGTCGTCCACCCCGCTCTCAGCTTCGAATTCAGCAAGGGATACTATGCCCGGGTGACCGACAGGCTCTACGGCCGGGTGACGAGGCTGTTCTACATTCCGCTGATCCAAACCCTCAAGCGGATCCTGGGATACAACGCATTCATCGAGTATCTCAACAATTTCCGGTATGCCCTCTCGGGTGAATTCGCCTTCGACAGCAGCCTGGCAAAAGGCATCCGGATATCGCCAAGCTGGGGGTTGGAGATCTCCATGCTCAGCGAGGTCTACCAGAAGACCTCGGTGAACCGGATCTGCCAGGTGGAGATCATCGACACGTATGAGCACAAACATCAAACTCTAAAGAAGGGCAAACCCGCCGAGGGGCTGATCCGCATGGCGACAGACATCGGCAAGGCCCTGTTCAGGGTTCTGAGTCAGGACGGTCTCATCATGAGTGACGCCTTTTTCCGGACGCTGCTGACCGCCTATATCCAGGAGGCCAGGATCGCGATCGAGAAATACAATGCGCTGGCCCTGCTCAACGGCCTGATCTACGACCGGCACGAAGAGATCGAGGCGGTGGATATCTTCGTCGGCTCCCTCAAACTGTCCATCCAGGAATTTATCAAAGATCCGGTCGACATTCCCATGATGGCGGCATGGGTTCGCGTCGTTGCAGCCATTCAAGATTTTTCCGACAGGCTGTTTTATGCCGTGGAAGAAGACAATCGATAGACAGAACGGGGCATCCGCATGACGCTCTGGGTCAAGAGAACCGATAAAAATATGCACAGGGCAAAATCGCTTGGAAAAGATCAAATCTTCTGCTGTTAAAAGGGACACATGAATCTATCGAAACGTATCCAACAGCCTGTTGCGGTCCAGGGAATGCCTCGGGGAAAGGGGAGCCCGTTAAACAGATGGCAGATTGTTGTGCTGCTGGTGTTGTTGATTTCCCTTTCCCTGTTTCTAAGTGCATTCCTTACCCGCCAGAGCCATTTCAGCGCTCCCATATATCAACCGGGCGATATTGCCCGCGCCGATATCATCATCCCAATGGATGCCCTTATCGAGGATAAAGCGGCTACACAGGCCCGTCGGGCAGAGGCGAGGGCCCATGCATTGCCGGTTTATCGATTCAATCCATCGTTGCACAATGACCAGGCAGCCAAGCTGAAGACGGCATTTGACCAATCGCGGACCCTGTTGGGGCTGAATCCGATGGGAAAAGATACGTCCGGAAGGACCGGGCATACGTTTCGAACCCTGCCGACTGCCGTGAAAAAGCAGCTTCGGTCGATTATACACACTCTCGACATAAAACCGCCCGTGGATGATCTGCTTGTTTTTCTGACCAGGGGCGGGTTTACATCGGCCATGGAGGAACAACTCATCCTTCTGCTGAAGGATGCTTCTTCGGCAAACCTCGTTTCCGACGACACCCTCTTCGCCAGGGACAAGGAGAATATCCACAAGCTGAACATCGTCACGGGGAAAATGGAAACCGTCCCCGCGGGCCTCCTCTCGGCACCCGCTCAGGTCCGAAACAACGTCGGCAAGCAGATCGGCCAGAACTCGCGTTTTGCCGCCTCCGACCGCCCGCATGTGCGTCGCATCGTGGAGGGCATGATCGTTCCCAACGCGACATTTGACGAATCGATGACGAAGTCAAGCCAGGAAGAGGCTGTAAGGAATGTCGACCATGTCCTTCGAAAACTGAAAAAAGGGAAGGTTGTTCTTCGTCAGGGCGATGAGGTCGGGGCGGACCACCTGTTTCAGATTGAGGCCATCCGTAAAATTTCCTCGACGGGTTCATCGACAATGCAAACCATCGGGATGGCCTTTCTGATCGGCATCCTTTTAACGATCTTTGTCTTTTTCGTTCGCTTCATCTCCTTGAACCAGTGGAGCTACCTGCGACTGGTGGGGTTTTTAACCCTTACGTTGACCGTAAACCTCTTGATGCTGAAGGCCTCATGGTATGTCTGCGAATCCGTCAGCCAAAGCTTCCTCGCCTCACCTTTCAACGACAAAACCTATTTCTTTTACCTGTTGCCGTTTGCCTACGGTTCGATGCTTGTGACTATTCTGGCGGGTGAACGATGCGCGCAACTTTTTATCATTTTCTTCTGCGTGCTGGCGGGGCAGTCCTTCGGCACAGACTCCTATGGCTTTTTCTACATCCTGATCACCAATCTGACGGGTATCGTCTTCATGAGGAAAGCCACACAGCGAATAGGGCTTATAGGGGCCGGATTCAAACTCGGTTTATCCGCAGCGTTACTTTTTCTCATTCTCCAGACTACGCGACAGGCGCCGCCGGATTGGATCAGTGGAAGTTTCGGGGCTGCCCTGGCGTTCCTGTCCGGGCTTGTCAACACCCTTTTTGTTGCCTTCACGCTTCCGTTGTTTGAGCGCATCTTCATGGTGACGACAGAGGTCCGGCTGTCCGAGCTCGGCAACCTGAATCTCCCGCTCATCCGGGAAATGATGATCAAGACGCCGGGAACTTATAACCACTGCATTGCGGTGGGGACCCTGTGTGAGGGGGCTGCCAAGGCTGTCGGTTTGAACCCGCTTTTTCTACGCGTTGCGAGTCTGTATCACGATATCGGCAAAACCGTGCAACCGGAATATTTCGTCGAGAATCAGCATGAAGTCAATCCCCACGATCAGATCGGTACGCAGCAGAGCGTCGATATCTTGAAGGGACATGTGATCGAGGGAATCAGAATAGCGAAAAAGGAGTATCTTCCGCCGTCCATCGTTGATTTGATCCCCCAGCACCATGGAACGAAATTGATGCGTTTCTTCTACGAGAAAGCGAAAAAAGAAGCAGCGGTGTCGGGGGGCGAGATTCAGAAGGATCCATACCGCTATTCCGGCCCAAAACCTCAAACAAAAGCGGCGGCCATCCTCATGCTGGCCGACTGCATCGAAGCCGCAGCGCGGACACTGAACGACCGTTCGCAGCAACAACTTCTCGTTCTCATCCAAAAAATAATCTCCGATACGACAGAGGATGGGCAATTTTCGGAGTGCAGCATCACACTGTCGGAGATGAACCGTATCACCTATAGTTTTCTGGAAACCCTTTCCAGCTACTACCACGGGCGCGTCGCCTACCCGGGGTTCGACTTCAACAACCCCCTTTTGCCTCTTCCACCACAAAAGAGTTGATTAATCAACGGTCAAACAGGTACGCCGCACGCAAAACCGCTTTTGCAGGCAAGGGGTTTCACTTACTCTTTTCCTGCTCATAGTTCAGAGCCCTGATCGGATAGGGGATTACGATCCCCTCCCTCGCAAAACGCCGGTGGATCCGCTTGATGAACTCGTGCTTGATGAGAAACTGATCCACAAACTCCTTTCCTCGCATGATCACCGAAAAATCGATGCTGGACGCCCCGAAGGTGTGGTACCGGATGAAGGGGACGAAATCGGGAACGCCTCCCATCACCTCCCTCATCACTTCCGCCGCCACCTCGCAGGTCACCCGTTCGACCTTCGCAAGGTCGCTATCATAATGGACGCCCAGGTCGACCAGGACCGCCATATCCTTATCCGGCAGTGTATGATTCGTCACGATCAACTCGGTCAACTTCGAGTTTGGGACCAAGACAAGATTACCCGCCAGGGTCCGGATTTTCGTCGTCCGCCAGCTTATGTCATTCACATATCCCTCTTCTGCGGACGAGAGCCTCAGATAATCGCCCACCCGGATCTGTTTTGTCGCGATAATATGAAATCCGGCGAAGAAGTTCGAAAGGGTGTCCTTGAGGGCAAGGGCGACGGCCAGCCCGCCCACACCGAGTGTCGCCAGGATAGGAGCGATAGAGATCCCGAGTTTGTTAAGGACAATCAAGGTCCCCACCCCGTAGACGATGATCCGGATGATGTTCTCGGTGAGGCTCGTTACCGGGAGGACCGATTCGATCCGTTCAGCGCGTATCCTTGCGAACCCGGCCAAGATGTTCGCGGTGACCAATGCCACGGCGAAGACGGACAGGACGGACAGCCCCATGTTCGCTCTGGCAATAAAGGCCGTGGGAATTTTCGAAAATTCAAGGGCCGCATAGATGCCCAGTATGATGCACATCACCAGGAACGGGACTCTGACAGCGGAGAGAATCACATCTCCCGCGGGGGAATCGGTCTTTCGCGCCCATCGGGAAAGTCGGGCATTGAGATATCTCCTCAGGACATATCCTGCGGACAGGGTAATCAAAAAGATGCCGAGGGGAAGAAGTATCTCCACGGATTTTTGAATGGATTGGAAGAACAGCGTATTCATGCGGATATCCTTGCCCTTTCAAGAACCTGCTTCACCTATCGGCATCGGCCGGGGTTAGCGATCATCCGGCGCGAAATGCCCAAGACAGCGCGGGGTCTTGAATTGGATGATGCCGCTGGGGATCAAATGGAAGGAAAGGGATCCGTTCCTGCCTTGCCCTGTCCCAAGCGATCTTCCAATTCACCGATGTAAGCTGCAAGCGTATTTCCGGCCTGTTCGACAACGGACTGAAGATCTTTGTCAAGCCGATCGAGGCGCGTTTCCACGACTGTTTGCGACTCGGCGATCTCCTTTGTCAGTTTCGGCAGCTCCGCCTCCAGATAACTGCGCAGTTCGGCAATACGGGAAGCTTCGGCCTGTTCGGCAAGCGTGCGCTGGACCTGTAACTCGCGCGCATGGCGGCGGGTGTCCATAAGCAGTGATGCCTGCATGTACGCAATCAACAGAAGGAACAACGCCGTCAGCAGCGCGGTAACTCCGAGCATGATCAATCCCAACGGCGCCTGTATGGTCGCAAACAGGAGCGACAGGGTCGTCGGCGCCATGAACGAGCTCCAGTTGATTGCTGCAAATATTACCATTACCCCAAGAACGAGCGCGACAAACAAGGTGCGTATGTGCATGTGTCCCTCCTTATCTTAAATGAGAGCATCCCCTTCAGGATCACGTTCATACCGTTCTCATCGCCAGCCTATTTCGGGTTTGTTTCGAGGGGGCATTCGCTGATAGCGGTACATCGGGTAACCGATCATTACAGCGCCGTAAGGCAGGTGACCTTTTGGCAAAGCCAGGGCATCCTGCAGCGGGGGATAGAAATTGGCTGCGGCAGTAAAATAACCGGCCCAGCAGGTGCCTAACCCAAGCGACGGCGCCGCCAGTTCAAGGTAAGTCAGGGCAATGAGGCAGGATGACTGAGAAAGGGGCATGGTCGATAACCCGTGAGCCACGATCAGATGGGGCGCGCTCCGCAGGATTCGATCGATCCCTCGCTCCCAGGAGTCAATTACCCGGTCCATGTGCATAGAAAGGGCATATTCAGCACTCTCCGCAAGCAGGGAACGCATCCAGTCCGCCACCAGTCCGCCCAGACGCCTTACCTCTGTCGCGTCTTCGATAACCAGCCAGCGAATGGATTGACTGTTGTGACCCGTGGGAGCATAGCGAGCGATGCCGATCAGCTTCTGCAAGAGATCGCGCGACACCCGTTTCTCCTTATAACTGCGGATCGATCTTCGGGAACGCAGAAAGTGTTCGCATTGTTCAGGGCTAAGAAGGAGCTCTTCACGGACTGGAAGACAATCTTTCGGAGACACCGTTTTTAGGGACAACGCCCGATGCGGGCAGATGGAAACGCAGTGACCGCAGTTGATACAAAGCGCCTCGGCTCCGTCAACAGGAGCGGGAAATCCATCTTTCCCTATGATTTCAATTATTTTTGCCGGGCATTCGGCCACGCAGAGCCCATCCCGCCGGCATTCTTTTTTATCAACGGTAAATAGCGACACGGTTTATCCTTTCTTTGAAGAGCGGTGTCATCGACCCTGACTGGTAGGTTTCATCTACCACATTTTGAGTTAAAGTTCCGCCATTTTTTGTTTCTCAATACAGATACGCCTAAATCGATAATCATTGACAAACCGATGGCACAGGTGCGATTGTACCGACGCTACCCGACATCATCACGAGCGGCGCCGAAACCGATTGAACGTTGCACCGGACATGGAAAGAGACAAAGAACCCATGCAGGATCATGTGATCAAAACCCAAACCAAAAAGGAGAACGGAAATGAGCACCATTGCTGAAGCGGCCGCCATCCTGACCAGGGGCCGCATTGTAGACCTATCGAAGAAGGTCGTGCCGGGCGGCGCGCAAGGCCCCCCGGGGGCGCCCGCACGCTGGTACCAGATCGGGCAGTTCGTCTTCCCGCCGGGCGAACTGATGCACTATATCGCCATGGAGAGCCACATCTCGACCCATGTGGAGGCCCCTTCCCACTTCCTCCCGGCGTTGCACAACCGGCCGGGTGACGACGTGAGCGAGGTTCCCGTGGAGAGGTTCTTCGGCATGGCGGCACTGGTCGACTGCAAAGATATGGCTGCCGGCACCCAGATCGGACCCGAGATACTCAAAGCCCTCCCGATCGAGGTCGGCGACATCGTGGTGGTGGGCAACTCGCCCTGGCTGGCCACCCAGCGACCGTGGCTCAACATCCAAGGGATCGATTACCTGGTGGACAACCGCAAGATCAAGATGATCGGCCTGGACGACACCGTCTACGTTGAGCGGCCCGAGGTCGCCCGCAAGAATCTCGCGGGCTACTACCTGCACGACAAAACCCTGTCCAACGGCATTCCGGTCATCGAGCAGATGGCCCACCTGAGCGATCTGTCGAAGACCAGATTCTTCTTCATGGGTATCCCGGCTGCAATGGGCGGCCTGGACTCATTCCCGATCCGCGCCGTGGCGATCGAGCCGGGGGATTGAGGGGCGCACGCAAATCCATTACCCCCCGGTCTTCATTCATCCGGTTATTATCGATTCATGGCCCATACTCATATTTTTTGATGCCGATCTATTTTTGTTAATACCATGAGAGGGGGAAGGGCATGCGAAAAGAAGTGAAGGACCCGGCCGCCTGGGTGGAAAATGTGATCAAGAATTTCATCAACTCCCCGGAGAACACACTGAGGAACAGGGAGAACGAAAGGGCCTGGGCCGAACCGCTGGTCGGCTTTTCCAGCGGGGACGACCCGCTCTTTGATACCTACAAGGAACACGTGGGTCCCTTTCATTTCACGCCGTCGGAGCTTTTTGGCCTGACCTTTCCCCATGCGGATTTCAAAGCCGGGGAGTTGACCGTCATCAGCTGGGTCCTGCCGCAGATGGAGAAGACGAAGGCCGATGACCGCCGCGAAACCCGTTACCCTTCTGAAAGCTGGGTCAGGGCGAGGATCTTCGGCGAGGAGGTCAACGTAAAGCTCCGCCATCATGTCGTGGCGGTTCTGAAGGAAGCGGGAATCGAGGCGGTATCTCCCATGCTCTCGCCGCTCTGGTCGAGAAAGGACTCCGAGCGCTTCGTCTTTGCCTCCAACTGGTCGGAACGGCACGCCGCCCACGCCGGCGGTCTGGGAACATTCGGCCTCTGCGACGGGCTGATCACCCCCCGTGGCAAGGCGATGCGCTTGGGCTCCGCAATCGCCCGCATCAAGATCCCGGCCACGCCACGGCCCTACCGCAGCCACCGGGAGTACTGCCTTTTCTTCTCAAGAGGGATCTGCCGCGAATGCATCAAGCGCTGTCCGGCGGACGCCTTGAGCGAACGGGGCCACGACAAACTGAAGTGCAAGAGCTACGTGGATATGACGAGAAAGTATGTGCCGGAACATTTCGGTTTTGAGGGATACGGGTGCGGTTTCTGCCAGACGGGGGTACCCTGCGAGTCCAAGATTCCGGGGGAGTTGTAGAGGAAAGCCCCACAGTGGGAAGGTCCAGCGCGCGAAGGGGGCATGATTTTCAACGCTCCCGCATCGGCGACTGGTTCATGGATCACCTTTGATAACAGTACAGGATACCATCATTTGCGTCAGGAGGGTCGTGCTATGAGAGAAGCAAAACATTCCTTGAAACTTGCCGCTTTCGTTTTCTTTGCCGTCGTTGTCATCTTCACCCCCGCCATCGTGTCTGCAGACGACAGGCTGCACCCGGGTGAAATGCTCAGAGCGGAAGAGTATCTCACGTCGCGCAATCATCAATACAGGCTCGTCATGCAGCGGGACGGAAATCTCGTTCTTTATGGTCCGGGACGACATCCGCTGTGGGCATCCAATACAGAGGGGCAAAGGGTAGAGAAATGCATCATGCAGAGCGACGGGAATCTGGTGCTCTATCATCGCAACGGTCAGCCGGTCTGGGCTTCAAACACAGTCGGCAAACCAGGATCATATTTATTGATCCAGAATGACGGCAATATGGTCATTTACCAGCCTCAAGCTGTCTGGGCTTCTAACACAGCTCGATAATCGTTATTGATGGACAGACCGGATCGATGTTTGAGTTATCCCTCGCGCAATGTCAAGCGCTGGTCGATTCGATTCGAAGATCCAAACCCCGGGGGGTTTAATGATGAAGCTGAGAATACTAAGTGGTGGCGCGGCACAGGGAATCGTGACGGCGCTGGCTAAGACGTTGAAGACCGAGACGGGCTGCGACATCGACGGAACCTTCAGCGCCGTCGGTACAATAAAGGAAAAGCTCATCGGCGGGGCGCCCTGCGACCTGATCATCCTCTCCGCGAAACTGATCGGTGAATTGGCGGAAAGCGGACACCTCGCGCCCGGCACCGTCACCGACCTGGGGGTGGTCTTCACAGGGGTGGCCGTGAAAAAAGGCGATCCGCTGCCGGCCATCGACGACGCCCGGGCGTTCAAGGGAAGTCTCCTCGACGCTCGGGGCATC
>Ga0209212_1002281_pt1 | contig 27774 bp, 30 predicted proteins | sample RifGroC2_FD_183996 | JGI IMG/M metagenome (GOLD analysis project Ga0209212, IMG submission 183996) | Groundwater microbial communities from Rifle, Colorado, USA - Groundwater C2 (SPAdes) (version 2) | ecosystem: Environmental > Aquatic > Deep subsurface > Groundwater | place: Rifle, Colorado... | reverse complement strand
AACCACCCAGTATGATTCCAAGTAGTTGTGGATCAGACCCGCAAAGGGAAGCAGGCTGGTCCTCCCCCTGCCCTTGACCTCGATCCAGGTCTTCTCGTTCTTGTCGAAACCTGCGATCATCCCCCGGTCGCGGAGATAGGAAAGCACTTCTCCAACCTCATCCGGATCGCTTTTCTGATCGTCATAAATGAATTCATGCCGGAAGAGGCGCTTGAAAAAAGAGTAGTCGTCGTTGATGCGATTAATGGGGATCATGTCCTCGGGACTCGTCAGGATAGAGGCCGCCACGAAGCTCACGGGAAGGAAGAAATGGAGGATGGTGTTCTTGTAGTACTCGAGATTCATCCGTTTGTCATCCTCGAGAGAATAGACGATCTCCTCGATCTCCTCTTCCTCTTCTTCCGTCCCCATGCGGGAGATCAGCCCCGACTGATTGAAGAGGTGCAGCGCCTCGGCGACCGCTTTCTCGCGGTCGGCGAAGGTCATGGCGAAAGAGACCTTGCGGAAGGCGAGATATTCATAAAACAGCGCCAAGACCTCCTTGAGCTCTCCCAGAGAGATCCCCCGGCGGTCATAACAGAGAAGCCCCACGGCCGTCAGCGCAAAAGGGGTCACCACCGATACCTTGTTGATCGCCTTGACGATCGTATAACCGATCCGGCGGTAGAGGCTCTGCCTCTCATCGATCGTCATCTCCTCCAGAGGTTTTCCCTGGGCCGCGAGATAGGATTTCAGCAGGATCGGGTCTCCCACATTCATGTAGACGCGACCGTACCGTTTCCGGAGCAGTTTTCCGCTCTTGATCATCTGGGTCGCTTTTTCCTTCTCCTTCTCGGCGCCGCCAAGCTCCTGGAGATAGGCCTTCTCCTCGATCACCCGGTCATAGCCGATATAGACGGGGATCGCCGCCAGATCCTCACAGGCCTTTTCCCGATAGGCATCGATGATCATGGAGAGTATCCCATATTTGGGCATCACCATCTTCCCCGTCCTGCTGCGGCCTCCCTCGATGAAGAATTCCAGCGGCAGTCCCTCTTTAAGAAGGACCTTTACGTATTTGGCAAATACTTCGGCATAGAGTTCGTTTCCCTTGAAACTTCGGCGCAGAAAGAATGCCCCCGATTTCCGGAAGATGTATCCCATCGGGAAGAAGGAGAGGTTTGTGCCGGCTGCAACGAAAGGCATCTGGATATTGTGCTTATAGAAAATGTGGGAAAGAAGGAGATAATCGATATGGCTCCGGTGGCAGGGGATGATGACAAAGGGCATCTTCTTTGAGACATTTCTGATCTTCGCGATGCCTTCAATGTCGACGACTACTCCGTCGTATATGTTGATCCAAAGCCAATCGAGAATCCTGTCCCAGATCTCGACGAAGATTTCACTGTAGTCGGAAGCGATCTCATCCAGATATTTTCTCGCCTCTTTGCGGACGGCATTCATATCACGCTTTGCCTTTTTCGCTTTCGCCGCCGCCTCCTCCATGAAGGCTACAAGCCCGCGGTCCCGAAGGACCATCCCGATGATCTCTTCCCTGGATTTCAGAAACGGCCCTACGATGGTCGCCTTCTCCTCATCGATCCGGGCGATCAGCTCCCCCCGGAGCTGCGGGATGAGCGCTTCGCGGGAGTGACCCTCGTCCGTCTTGATAAACTCGGTCAGGTCGACCGGCTCGGCGGAGATGACGGAGGCTTTGTTGGAATACCGAAGGAAAGTAATGACCCGCAGCACGGGGTCGGTCGTATCGCTCTGGCCGAACAGGATGTTGATCAGGCTTTCCTCTTCCTTCTCTCTTCTGCGCCCGTAAGTGATCAGCTCGGGACAGAGATAAATCGGCCTATCGAGTGTCGTCTGCGCTTCCATCAATTGGGAGAGGGTCTCCTCCACAAAAGGGTTTTCAAAGAGTTCCGATTCCCCGAGATGTATGATCACGCTCTTCCCCTCCCCCACGAGCGCTTTCAGATGACCCGTCGTTTCGGTCTCAACGGAGGGTTTCTTGAAAATCCGAAGTGAAAGATGGGATATGACCACCTTAAGTGCGATGGAAAACGGCTGCCAGGTGATCATGTTGATGCCGTGACAGTATACCGGTTGAGGGATCCCTTTCCTGGCACAGAGTTCGCGGAGGATCAGGCTGTTGAGCTGGCTTTTGTTTTTCAGGACATAGACGACCACTCCCTTGGACGAGAGCGACTTCAGTCTTTCCGCCGTCTCATCGGAGATCCTGACTTTGGAGAGCACCTTCCGGACCAGCCAGTAGAGGGGAAAATTGTCCTCCTTGTAGAGACTCCCCGCGTAGTAGAAGCCGATCTCCGTGGTCCATGATCGAATAGTCGCCAGGATGGACATGCTCTTTCAACCCTTCTATGTTTTCACTGACCGTTCACCTGAAATTCCTCCGGGAAGCGTTTTCGCATGACCGCATCGACAAGGGCCCGGATCTCCGTGCTGGAGGAAAGGGTCATCACCTTTTTCAAAAGGGCTTTCGACTCCTTCAGAGTGGACCCCCGGATGATCTTCTTCACACGGGGAATGGCCAGAGGATTCATGCTCAGTTCATCCAGTTCCAACCCCAACAGGATCATGGTATAGATCGGTTCTCCCGCCATCTCTCCGCACATCGCCACCCGGATCCCCGCCCTGTGACCGACGTCCACGACCGCTTTGATCAGGCGCAGGACCGCGGGATGGAGGGGTTCGTACAGATAGGTCACCTGTTCATTGATCCGGTCGATCGCCAGGACATACTGGATCAGGTCATTGGTCCCGATACTGAAGAAATCGACTTCTTTGGCCAGTTCCTCCGCAACGATCACCGCCGAGGGGACCTCGATCATGACCCCTATTTCGATATCCTTCCCCACCGGTTCCCCTTTTGCCAGAAGCGCCTCTTTCACCTCGGCCAGGATCGCCTTGGCCGCGCGAATCTCCTCGATGCCCGAAATCATCGGAAACATGATCCGGAGCTTCCCTTTGACACTTGCCCGGAGTATCGCACGGAGTTGGATCCTGAAGAGCTCCACCTCCTTCAGGCAGAACCGTATCGCCCGCAGTCCCAACTGCGGATTCAACTCACGGGAGGTCTTTTTATCCAGGTAGAACTTGTCGCCACCCAGATCAAAGGTACGGATGGTCGACCAGGAAAGCCCCTTGACGCCGACCACAGAACGGTAACTGGCAAGGTGATCCTCCTCGCTGGGCAGTTCCTCCCTTGTGATGTAAATGAACTCCGTCCGGTAAAGCCCGATCCCGTCCGCCCCGTGGGCAATCGCGGAGGGGATCTCTTCGACGAATTCGATGTTGCCGCCGATCTCCACCCTGTGGCGGTCTTTTGTCACCGCCGGCAGATGAGCGTAGTCTAATAGATTGTCCTGGGCGGCCTTATACAGTCTCTTCTTGTCTTCGTAACGTCTGCGGACTTCGGGATCGGGGTGGACGATGACGACACCGGCCGAACCGTCGATGATGATATCATCGTTCGTCCGGACATCGCGGGTGACGCTCACCAGGCCCACCACGGCGGGGATTTCGAGCGACCGGGCCACAATCGCCGTGTGGGAGGTCTTTCCCCCGATGTCCGTGGCGAACCCGAGCACACTGTCGAGCTTCAGCTGGGCCGTATCGGCGGGCGACAGGTCTGCGGCAATAATGACGACCCTTTCTCCGATGTCGAGAACCGCCCGTTTTTTCCCCGCGAGATTCGCAAGGATCCGCTGTCCGGCATACTGGATATCGCTGATGCGCCCCCGGAGATAGTCGTCCTCCATCCGATCGAAGATCTCGCGATATTTGTCGACGGTCATCCGGACGGCCCATTCGGCGTTGACTTTCATCTTCCGGATATTCTGGATGGTCTGGTCTACAAATTTCCGATCTTTCATGATCAGGATATGGACGTCGATGATGTAGAGCGGATCCATGCCGCCGCCGAGATCGCCGAGCCGGCTTTTCAGTTCGAGGAGCTGCTTCTCCGATTCCCGCAGCGCCTTTCGGAAACGCTGGATCTCTTCGTTGACCAGGCCCGGATCGCTCAGCTTGTAAAAGGGAATCTGAGCATCCAGCCGATCAAAAAGATAGGCCTTGCCGATGACGACACCCGGGGAGACGCCGATTCCCTTAATAACGAAAGTTTTTTTCAGCTCTTTGTCGCTCATGAAATCCTCTATCACTATCGATCAAACAACGGCCACGTTGCCCGCGCCTTCACGTCTCTCCGAATTTCTCCGCAATCAACGATGCAAGGGCCGCCATCGCTTCTTGGGCATCGACACCCTCCGTGCAAATCGTCAACCGACTCCCCTGAGGGCAGTAGAGCGCGAGAATACTGAGGATGCTCCGCCCGTTGACCTCAACCCCATCTTTCTCTAAAGAGACCTCCGCCTTGAAGCGATTTGCCGTTTCGACCAGCTTGGCGGCCACCCGTGCATGGATCCCCAGCCGGTTGGTGATCTCGAATGATCTTATTATAACCATATCATGCGCCTATCAATGGCGCTGCGTAACATGAACGGCCCATGAAGTCAATCTATTGAAGATCTCCGCAGCAAGCTTCTGAGATCTTCAATTTTTTTTAAATTTTCTCTTGACAATCTCTTTGTATTTTGATAGCAAGTCTCGCCCTTGAGGAAAGGGAATTGCCGACTCGACTTGGCCATGACTGTGGCTTGGAAGCGGGTCGGTTTTTTTCAATATTTAAATTGGGATATTAAAAAAACACAGGAGAGAAACATGATTTGTCAAACAATTAAAGCCGGCATCGATTGCGGCTTCATGGCAAAAAAGGGTTGCGGATTCAACGGGGGCCACTGTCTGACGATTATCGACAAGTGCGACGGATGCGGCAAGGTCATCGTCTGCCCGACGGGAAATTACTGCCGGATATATCCGGACCCGGCCGGGAAATGGCGGACAGGGAAATGTCCGACAGCTACCCACATCAAGGCCGAGGTCAAGGAAGAGTCTCAAAAAGTCAATCCGCTCAAAGCCTCAAAACGGGCAAACAAGAAGTAGTCTGGAAAGGGTTAAGCGACGATTTCTCTGATCTGCCTCAGACCTTTCTCTATTTCCGCAAGAAGCGCATCCTGCCCTTCCCCCCCGGTAGAAGGAGGGGTGGGAGGTTCCTCGCTCCGCATTTTCCGAAGCTGTTTTCTGGCGCCGTTGATCGTGAAGTTCTCCTCATAGAGGAGCTTTCGGATCAACATCAGTTCCTCCACATCCTTTCGCCGGTAGAGTCGCTGATCGGATCGGGTGCGGATCGGTCGGACTGTCTTGAATTCGGATTCCCAGTAGCGGACAACATAAGGCTGAACCTTCAACAGCCTCCCGACTTCACCGATCCGGAAATAAGACTTATCGGGAATCGATTCATCCATAATCAAATCCGATCATCACGGGGAAATTTGGGACAGCTCCAGGGAAATCTGGGACAACTCGCTATTTTTTCATGGAAAATAGGGAGTTGTCCCCATTTTCCACGTCCCTAATTTCCCCTACTTCCGAATTCGCTTCGATGCAGATCAGTCGTTCAATGCCTTGCGAAGGACCTGGCTGGACTTGAAAGTCAATACCCTTCGGGCCGAGATGGCGATCTCCTGGCCGGTTTGGGGATTTCTCCCCCGGCGGGATTTCTTTTCCTTGACGATAAAATTACCGAATCCGGAAATCTTGATCTTCTCGCCACTGGTCAGGCTGTCTTTGATGATATCGAAGACCGACTCGACGATCCTCGCCGAATCCTTCTTCGAAAAACCCAACTTCTCGTACACATCCTGAATGATATCAATCTTTGTCATGTCCTGCCTCCTCCTGTTTTTTTACTGATTGGTCTGCCCTTATCGAATTGCCGCCCCTGTCACACGGACAATTGCCTGAACAATCCTCCCATGGACCTCGGTTACCTCGTCATCGGTCAATGTCCGATCCGCGCTGCGATACGAAAACCGCAATCCCAGGCTTTTCATCCCCGCAGGGAGATTTGTGCCTTCATATATATCAAAAATTTGAACTTTTTCAAGTAATTCTTCATGGGATTCTTCCGCCGGCAAGAGCACCTCGCACGCCTCGAGTTCGCGACGGATGAGAAAGGCCACATCCCGCGAACTCGACGGGAACCGGGGGATACTGCGGAATGACGTCTTTGCCGAATACAGGGCCGCCAGGCGATCCATATCCAGTTCGCACACGACAATCGGACCCGTCAAATCCATGCGCGCCAAAACAGCCGGATGTACCTCCCCCAGAAAGCCGATCCTTGCCTCCCCACTGAACACCCCGCACGATTTTCCCGGGTGCAAAAAGGGTTCATGAATGCCGGACCGAAATGAGCATACGGGAATCCCGAGGTCATCCAGTATATTTTCAACGCACCCTTTCAGATCATAGAAATCTGCCCGCAGATCCCTAGAATGCCACCGGTCTTCGTATCTGAGCCCCGTGATGAGACATGCCATGCGGTTCGCTTCCTGCGGCAGTTCTCCTTCCCCACACCTTATGAAAGTCCTGCCTAGCTCGAAGAGCTTGAGATCGAAACCGCCGCAGTCGGCGTTTTTCTTAGCGTTGAGCAGGAGAGAGTAGACCATGGTGGTCCGCAGGACCGCCTGTTCTTCGGTCAGGGGATTTCGGATCCTGACATGGCAACGCCGCTGATCCGCTTCTCCGATATCGAGCCGATCGACGGCCTCGGGAGAGATGAAGCTGTAGTTGATCGCCTCCGTATAACCCGCGCCGGTCATGATTTCCCGGAGGCGCTCTTCGACCGCCCCCTTCTCCTGACGGACTCCTGCGATCACCGACGCCGCAGGAATGGTCGCCGGCACCCGGTCGTATCCATACAACCGGGCGATCTCCTCGATAAGATCGATTTCCCGGACGATATCGATACGGCAGGTCGGGGGAGTGACCGCGAAACGCCCTTCGCCATCGGGTTCTACCACCATCTCCAACCTTTTCAAGATGTGAGCCATCTCGCTCTCGGGAACAACGGTGCCGAGAATATCGTTCACCCGCCGTACCCGGAGAGGAATCCGCCTGGCCGTCTCGACCTTCCTTGGATAGCGATCGATCACCCCTTTGCAGATAGTCCCCCCCGATACCTCGCCAATGAGGCGGGCTGCCCGATCGAGCGCCCGGATCACCCCCTCCGGATCGATGCCCCGCTCGAACCGGAAAGCGGCATCGGTCCCCATGGCAAGCTCCCGCGAGGTTCTGCGGATCGAAAAGGGATTGAAATAGGCGCTCTCGAGCAGGACCGTCTCCGTATCCGGCTGGATCTCAGAATTGAGGCCGCCCATAATCCCGCCGATCGCCACCGGCTTGACACCGTCACAGATCAAAAGCGTATCGGCGCTCAGGACCCGCTCCTTCCCATCGAGGGAAATAAACGACTCACCCTCCCGGGATCTTCGGACCACAATACGCCCCTCTTCGAGAAAACGGTAATCGAACGCGTGCAGGGGCTGGCCCAGTTCCATCATCACAAAATTGGTCACATCCACGATATTGTTGATGGGACGGAGTCCGACCGCCTCCAGCCTCTGTCTGATCCATAAAGGGGAAGGTCCGATCCGGGCGCCCTTGATGATCCTTGCCGTATATCGGGGACAGAGATCCGGATCGTCGATGGTCACGGAGGTGATCTTTTCGATATCCTCATCATTTTCGACGACATCGGTGACGGGAACACGCAGTTTTCCTCCCGCAATGGCTGCCCATTCGCGGGCCACCCCGACAATGGATAGGCAATCGGCCCGGTTGGGGGTCACACCGATATCGAGCACGGCATCCCCCAGGTCGAGTACATCTCCCAGTTCTCCGCCCAACGAAAGATCGGGAGGAAGGATCATGATTCCCGAAGCGTCGGAGCCGATCCCCAGTTCCTCCTCGGAACATAGCATCCCTTCGGAAGCCTCGCCCCGGATGCGCGAACTCCTTATGACCAAATCACCGGGGAGGGTCGCCCCGACGAGAGCCAGTGGTACGGTGTCGCCGACGCGGATGTTCCCGGCGCCGCAGACGATCGGATAGGTCGTCTCGCCTGTCGTGACTTCGCAGAGGGATAGGTGATCGGCATCGGGATGGGGTTTGAGGGAAAGGATCCTGGCCACACGGACACCGCTGAAGGCAGGACCCGTTTCACTGAGCGCGTCCACCTCCAGACCGGCCATGGTCAGCCGCTCGGCCAGTTCCGCCGGCGTTACATCCACATCCACATAATCGCGCAGCCATTTCAGAGAGACTAACATAAAGGTTTTTCCGATTTTACGAGGTCCTTAAAACTGTTCAAGGAACCTCATATCGTTTTCGAAAAAGAGACGGATATCCGAGATCCCAAACTTCAGCATCGCGATCCTCTCGAGACCGAGACCGAAGGCAAAACCGGTAAATTCTTCCGGATCGTAACCGACGTTCTTGAACACCTCGGGATCGACCATCCCGGACCCCAGGATTTCCACCCAGCCGCTCGAGCCGCAGACCCGGCAACCCCGGCCGCCGCACATGACGCACCGGATATCGACCTCTGCGCTCGGCTCGGTGAAGGGAAAGAAACTGGGGCGGAATCTCAGCGCCGTCTCCTCGCCGAACACCTGCTTGAGGAACATCGTCAGGACCCCCTTCAGATCGCCGAACGTGACGCCCCTGTCCACAAGAAGGCCCTCTATCTGATGAAACATGGGGGTGTGCGAGATGTCCGAATCCCGGCGGTAGACGCGACCCGGGGAGAGTATCCTCACGGGAGGCTTCGTCTTTTCCATGATCCGGACCTGGACCGGGGAGGTATGGGTGCGCAGGACGATGTTCTCTTCTATGTAGAAAGTGTCCTGCATGTCCCGCGCCGGGTGGTTCTTGGGGATGTTCAGGGCCTCGAAATTATAGTAATCCAGCTCGACTTCCGGCCCTTCCACAACCGAAAAGCCAAGGCCCGCGAAGATCCGGCAGATCTCCTCCCGCACCTGTGTCACCGGATGGAGTGTGCCGCGACGAATCCCTCTGCCGGGAAGCGTGACATCGATCCTTTCGCGCAGAAGGGCTTCTTCTCTTTTTTTCAACGCCATCCCGGCAAGAAGACGATCGATCCGGGCGGAAAGATCCTCCTTGATCTCATTGCAGCGCTTGCCGAATTCGGGTCTCTCCGCCGGGTTCACATTGCCGATATTGCGGAGCAACCCCGTGAGCAGCCCCTTCCTGCCCAGATAGCGGGTGCGGACGGTCTGAAGCTCCTCTTCCGTTCCGGCTTTCCGGAGCTCGGCTTCCGCCGCTTCCCGAAGCGCCGTCAGCTCTCCCGTCATGCCGTCCGGTCACCCTTTGCGATGGTCACAATCTCGGAAAAACCACGGGGATCGTGAATGGCAAGCTCCGAGAGAACCCGCCGGTCGATCTCAACACCCGCCTTGTGCATACCGTCGATCAGGCGGCTGTACGAGATATCGTTCAGGCGCGCGGCGGCGCTGATACGGGTAATCCACAGTTTTCGAAAATCCCTTTTTCTGACTTTCCTGTCCCGGTAGGCGTAAGCCATCGCGTGGTCCACCGCCTCCGTAGCGGTCCTGAGCAATTTGCTCCTGGAAAGGAAAAAACCCTTTGCCGCCTTAAGGATCTTTCTTCGCTTCTTATGAGCCGTCACGCTTCTCTTTACCCTCGGCATTGCTCTTCTCTCCTCATCTCGTTGTTTTCATGCAGTTCATAAATACTCGTCTGATTACAGATACGGTATCAGTTTCCTGATCGCCTTTTCATTCGTCTGATCGAGAATGACCGATTTCCTCAGATGTCTTTTCCGTTTGGTCGTCTTTGGCGTCAGGATATGACTGGTGTTGGCTCTGCTTCTCCTGATTTTACCGGTTCCCGTTACGGAAAACCGCTTCGCCGCACCCCGGTGTGTTTTAATCTTTGGCATTCCATCTCCTTGGTAACATTTATTTCTTTGGTGAAATGATCATGATCATGTTTCGCCCTTCCAGTTTCGGATGCTGATCGATCACACATCCATCGGCAAGGGTATTTTTGAGGTCCTCCATGATTTTCCTGCCGATGTCGGTATAGGCGATCTCACGCCCCCTGAACATCATCGAGATCTTTACCTTGTTGCGCGCTTCGAGAAACTTTCTGATATGCTTGAGCTTGACCTCCAGGTCATGTTCCTCTGTTTTGGGCCTGATACGGATCTCCTTGACCTGAATCACCGTCTGACTCTTCTTGGAGACCTGAACCTTCTTGCTCTGCTGGTATCTGAATTTTCCATAATCCATGATCCTGCAGACCGGCGGCGCCGCCGTGGGCGATACTTCCACCAGATCCAGCCCCGCCTTGGCCGCCTCAGCAAGGGCCTCCGCGAGAGTAATGACCCCCAACTGCTCTCCGTCCATGCTGATCACTCGAACCGACGCAGCCCTGATCTCACGATTGATCCTTAAATCCTTAGCTATAGGTCACCTCCAGACGTTATACAATCATTTGAAATTCGCACACTGCCGGCGGACGAGGGCAACAAACGCGTCCACCCCGATGGAACCGAGATTCTGCCCATCCCGCTGCCGGGGAGAAACCTGACCGGATGCCGCCTCCCGATCACCGATCACCAGCATGTAGGGCGTTTTCTGCATCTGTGCCTCGCGGATCTTGTAGCCCAGTTTTTCATTTCGGAAATCGCCTTCCGCACGGATACCCTCGGCGAGCAGCCGCATCCGGACCTCTTCTCCAAACGGGATATGCTTCTCGGTCACAGTCACCAAGACAGCCTGCACGGGCGACAGCCAAAGCGGAAAAGCCCCCGCATGGTGTTCGATGAGCACCCCCATGAACCGCTCGATGGCGCCCAGGATCACCCTGTGGAGCATCACCGGACGGTGTTTCTCCCCGTCTTCTCCGATGTAACTCAGGTCGAAACGCTCCGGCAGGGTAAAATCGCATTGGATCGTCGCACACTGCCACTTCCGCTTCAGGGCGTCCTTGAGTTTGAAGTCGATCTTCGGTCCGTAAAAGGCGCCGTCGCCTGCATTGACTTCGTAAGTCATGCCGCTGTCCTTGAGCGCTCCTTCCAGGGCGGTGGTGGCCAGTTCCCAGTCCGCATCGGAACCGATGGAATTCTCAGGACGGGTGGAGAGCTCCACCTCATAGGTAAATCCGAAGATGCCCATCGCGTAACCGACGAAATCGGCGATCGCCCGGATTTCGCTGTTGAGCTGCTCCGGCGTGCAGAGAATGTGGGCATCATCCTGCGTAAACTGGCGCACGCGCATGAGACCGTGCAGCACGCCCGCTTTTTCATGACGGTGCACCGTTCCCAGTTCGAAATAACGCAGCGGCAGGTCGCGATAGGAGCGGAGCTTGGATTTGTAAATCAGCATGTGGGAGAGGCAGTTCATCGGCTTGATCCCGTACATCTGCTCATCCACCTCGGTGAAGTACATATTTTCGCGGTAATGATCGAAGTGACCCGACCGCTTCCACAGATCGACCTTGAGGATCTGCGGGCCGATGACCAGGTCGTAACCCCGCTTGAGGTGTTCCTTTTTCTCCCAGTCTTCGATGATCGTCCTGAGCAGCGCCCCCTTGGGGTGGAAGATGACGAGCCCGGGACCCGCGTCTTCGCTGAGCTGGAAAAGATCCAGTTCCCTGCCGAGGCGGCGGTGGTCGCGTTTTTTCGCCTCCTCGAGGAGTTGCAGATATTCATCGAGCGCATCCTGCGTTGCAAAGCCGGTCCCGTAGATGCGCTGAAGCATCTTGTTGCGCTCGTCGCCCCGCCAGTAAGCGCCGGCCACATTGAGGAGTTTGAAAGCCCGGATCATCCCGGTCGACGGGCAATGCGGCCCGCGGCAGAGGTCGACGTAGCCGTTCTGGGTGTAAAGGCTGACTGTTTTTACCCCTTCCGGCAGGTCGTTGAGCAGTTCGACTTTATAGTTTTCCCCCTTGCCCCGGAAGATCTCAACGGCCTCTTTACGACTCACCTCGCGGCGTTCAAAAGGATAATCCGCCTTGGCGATCTCTCGCATCCGGGATTCGATCCCTTCGAGATCCTGGGGTGTGAAGCTCTCGGCATATTCAAAATCGTAATAGAAGCCGTCTTCGATGGAAGGGCCGATGCTCACCTGAACACCCGGAAAAGAGTCCTGGACCGCCTGGGCCATCACATGGGCCATGCTGTGGCGGAGGATCGAGAGTCCCTCCGGCGACGCTGCCGAAATCGGCTCGATAGTGGCGTCGCCTGTTAGAAAGAGACCGAGATCGACCGGCGCCCCGTTTACCTTCGCTGCCACCGTCGATAAGAGCTCCGCCTCGTTCCAGCCGGCAAGGACCTCTTTCACCGTCAGCCCGGACGCATACAAAGCTCGATGTCCGTCCGGTAGGGTTATGTTGACCTGCTCCGCCATTTCCCGATTCCTATGAAGAAAGGGCATCAGCACTATGTGATGACGCCCTCATCAATACCTGCCTCCCGTTATGGAAACAATACACACTGCCCCTTATCTTTTATCGTCAAGGAAGAGCTATCTTTCTAATGGTAGGCACGCAGGGATTTGAACCCTGGACATCCACCGCGTCAGGATGGCGCTCTCCCACTGAGCTACGTGCCTACAGAAAATCCTCTCCCCGGAAAGGGAATGTTCTCTAACAAGAAAATACAGTGATGTCAAGGCAAATATCACTTTTTTGTGTCCTGATTGATGAGTTTCTGGCCCCTCATTATGTAATCCAGGCCCGAAACGATGGTAAAAGAAGCGGTTAACCAGAACAGACCCATCAGCCAGATTTTATGGATATAGCCGGGAAAACAGCGGTCGGAAAGAACCAACAGGACCGCGGCCAACTGCATGGCTGTCGTGATCTTACTGACAGCGGTCGGACGAATTTTTACCTCGATCGACATCATGGTGAGCACCAAAATGCCTATCAGAATGATGATGTCCCGGCTGATGACGATGACTGTGAGCCATCCCGGAATGACGCGCAGGACCGAAAGTGTGACGAATGAGCTGGCCAGAAGCGCCTTGTCGGCTATCGGATCCAGATAGGCGCCGAGTACGGTCTGCTGCCCGAGCGTTCTGGCTAGAAATCCATCGAGGGCATCGGAAAGGGCTGCCGCGACAAAGGTGATCATCGCCTTCCCGAATGAACCCTGGATAAGAAAGATGACGACGACTGGAACCATAATGATTCGCAGCAGCGTCAGAAGATTCGGTATGTTCATTCTTTAGTTCCCGCTGGTGTCCGGGCTATCCGGCAGGGTGTCCAATGCCTTATTTACGCAATCTCCAATCGCCTGCTCATAGACCATTGAAGATTTTAACTCTATATTGTGGCTTGAAAATCCATAGTTACGGTATACCTCCCGGTGCCGAACACGCCAAAGGATCTCTCCGGTTTTCGTACTCCTCAGTTCAAATTCGGCCTCCGCAACCGTCGATGCATAGAGGACGCCGCTGCCCCTCTGACTTTCGTGCAGGGTCGTGTACAGGGCCGCATCGACTTTCAGTATTTCTCCTACCGCCTGTGGCGAGACCGCTACCTCGCTGCCGGAGGAAACTCCGGCAAGCCTCTCATCGATCAGGCGCAACGGGATTCTGGGGTAACCTTTAAAATAGAGTTCATCAAACAATTTAGCCCGCAGCATCGCCCCGGACTTTACATCGGATGAGACGTTTTTGACGGGCATGACGGCGATCAGTCTTACTCCCTTTTTACCGAAATCGGGTACCAGTGCATGGGGGATTTTTGCAGCACAGCCGGCAATAAAAATCAACACCAGCAGCAGCGATAAGGGGCGGAATATTTTCATCATGATCTCAGAACCCTTTTGAAGCTCCCCGCCCATAGGGCGGGGCTTGCGGGATGCGCTCCCGGTCATCTCAGATGAATTTCCAGGCTTTGGTCATCCTGACTCTTAATTTCTCCCGTCAATTTTTCCCGGAGCCGCTCAGCGACAGACGGGATCGTTCCTTCTGCCGCCACGTCAAAACGGGCCGACCCCCATGACGCCTCGCGGGGGACAGCCGCCCTGATCCCTGGTGTCCGGTCCTTCAGAATTCCATAACAGCGGGCATAATCGCCGTAAGAACGGATCCCGTGTATGGTCAGGGAAATCCCAGCCGAGACAAGATTATGCTGATTCGGCCTGATAAGCCCTAATCCGTGCAGCTCGTCCCTGATGCCGTCTGCAAAAACTGTCACCCGGATTGCCACGGTATAGACATCCATAGCGGATGATTCGGAAATGAGCCTGTAATCCTGAATGAATCCCTCTGCCTGGGAGTAAATCTGCTCGTTGAGCAATCGGGATTTTCGTTCCGCATCCTGCGGGGCAAGGAAGCGGTTTGCCACCTGCACAACCGCCTTTAGCAGGGCATCCCGAATGGCCTCATTCCTTGCTCTGGCAAGATCAAGACCGATCACATATGCATTCCCTTCCGCTTCCACCACCTGCGTCGCCATCATCTCTGCGCAGGAAGAGACCGGGGGAAAGCCGATCATCACCGCAAGAAGAAGCAAAGCGAATGACGATACTTCTAATTTCTTCATGCGTCCCTTTTCAGTTTTTCTATCTCCTCACGGATGACGCGCTCGGCCACAGCGGGAATGAGCTCCCGGGAGATTTTTTCCACCACGGAAGGGACGACCTCCCGCGAGATTTTTTCAGCGATCTCCGAAGCCCGCTTCATGATCTCGTCGCGTAATCCCGCATCGACCAGCGCCATACGGGGCTTCTTTTCGACGACATCCACCAGATCGTATATCTTTTCGCGAACGCTCCCCTTCCCCGGAAAGCCGTGAGCCGGGGTAGCGGAAAAGTCTCCCACACCCAGGACATCCACCAAATCATAAATCTTGTCTTTCGGTTTCAGCACGCGCCCTTCGATCATCATAATCCCCATCCCGTCTTCCCCGGACAAACCTTCTGTCACGGTCATGATCGCCTACTCTGCCCTCTTGCCGAAACGGCGGTTGTTCCACCGGATTTCCCGACCGGGAGCGCATCCCGCAAGCCCCGCACATGGGCGGGGATAAGGGGCGCGATAAAAACTGGCGACTTCCTTACCGGGAAGTCCCCGCCCTGGGGGCGGGGAGCTTCACATCCGCGGCATACATCTATTTCGTCTCTGACGGCTTCGTAAAAAGGCCGCAGGCAAGGCGCGCGAACCCTGAGGAGTGAGGCTTACTTTGCTGTACGCCGCAACGACGAAGGATGAAGCGCAACGCCGCATCCGACCTTTTTACGAAGTCGCTGTTGGTTATCATACCTCCGACAATAGTTCAAGGAAATAGTAGGAGGCGGTATATCCGCCTCCGGGAAACGCCGGTCTCCCGCGCGATCCGGTCCGCCATATCCCGGAGGGAGAGTCCTTCTCCACCTTCCTGCCGCACCTGCTGGTGGTAACGATGGAGCTCCACATCCGAATATTCCGGCGCCTCGCCGGAGCAGCCTGCCACGATCAGTGTTACCTCCCCTTTGACCTGCACGTCCCCCAGGCGGGTGATCAGCGTGCCGGCTGTTCCTCTCAGAAACTCTTCGTAAACTTTGGTCATTTCCCTTGATACAACTACCTCTCGCTCCCCCAAAAGCTCATCGATGTCGTGCAGAGCGGACAACAGCCGGCGAGGCGATTCATAAAATACCAGGGTCCTTTCATCCTGCTTGAGAGAGGCGAGCAATCCCCTGCGCCGGGCGGGCTTGGCCGGCAGAAAACCGAGAAAAACGAAACGGTCCATCGGCAGGCCGGAGACACTGAGGGCGGCAACCAGTGCCGATGATCCTGGAACCGGCGCCACTCGAATGTTTTGAGAAATCGCCTCTTTGACCAGGATATAGCCGGGATCGGAGATTCCGGGGGTTCCTGCGTCCGAGACATAGGCAACATCGTCTCCTTTTTGCAGCTTCGCGAGGATCAAACCGCTTTTCCCCCGCTCATTCTGGTCATAGAGGCTGGTCAGCGGGGTCGGGATCTGATACTTGTCAAGAAGAATACGCGTCCGGCGCGTGTCTTCGGCGGCGATCAGGTGAACCTCTTTTAGAACCCGGATCGCCCGGATCGTGATATCTTCAAGGTTGCCGATCGGTGTGGCGACAATATAAAGCGTCCCCGCTTTTCCCCTGCCATCGATTTGTGGATTCATTGTATAAGAGTATCATAAAATGATTGACAGATAAAATGCTTATGTGATTTATAGCAGGCGGATTGAATGAGGTTGGACTCATAGAAGTCAAAAGTCGCGATATTTATCTCGGTGAATCGATGATGAAGCGGATTCTCATTACCGGCGGGGCCGGCTTTCTCGGTTCGCATCTCTGCGAGCGGCTTCTTGTCGAGGGACATGAGGTCCTGTGCCTCGACAACTTCTTTACCGGAAGCAAGGACAATATCCGTCACCTCCTGGGAAATCCGCACCTCGAATGCATCCGCCACGACATCATCAACCCTATCTATCTGGAAGTCGATCAGATCTATAACCTGGCCTGTCCGGCCTCCCCTGTCTATTATCAGTACAACCCCATCAAGACGATCAAGACCAGCGTTATGGGCGCCATCAATACCCTGGGGCTCGCCAAGCGGGTGAAAGCCACCATTCTCCAGGCTTCCACCTCCGAGGTGTATGGCGATCCGGAGGTCCATCCCCAAAGGGAGGATTACTGGGGACGGGTCAATCCAATCGGGATCAGGAGCTGTTACGACGAGGGGAAGCGCGCCGCCGAGTGCCTGATGATGGACTACCGACGCCAGAACGAGGTGGATGTAAAAATCGTTAGAATTTTCAATACCTATGGACCGCGAATGGCCGTCTCCGACGGACGTGTCGTCAGTAATTTCATCGTTCAGGCCCTCAGGGGAGATGAAATCACCGTCTACGGCAAGGGGGAGCAGACCCGTTCGTTCTGTTATGTGGACGATCTTGTCGATGGCCTGATCCGGATGATGAACTCGGAGAAGGGTTTTGCCGGTCCCGTAAACATCGGTACCCCGGCGGAATTCACGATCCTCGAACTGGCCAGGACGGTGATCCGGATGACCGGCTCCCCCTCCAGGATCGTCCATAGACCGCTCCCCCAGGATGATCCGGTCCAGCGACGGCCGGATATCGCGCTGGCCCGGGAGAAGCTCGGCTGGGAGCCCCGGGTGCCGCTCGCAGAAGGACTGGAAAAGACGATCGCCTACTTTCAATCGGTGCTCTGAAGAAAATTCACGAGGATGCTATGACTTTCGAAAAGAGGATTCTCTGCATCGGAGCCGGCTACGTCGGCGGCCCGACCATGGCCATGATCGCCTTCAAATGCCCCGGCTGCCGGGTCACGGTGGTGGACATCAACCCCGAGCGGATCGCGGCCTGGAACTCCGACGACCTCCCCATCTACGAGCCGGGGCTGGACAAGCTCATTGCCGCGACGCGCGGGCGAAACCTCTTTTTCAGCACCGACATCGAAGCGGGAATACGGGAGAACGAGATCATCTTCGTCAGCGTGAACACCCCGACCAAAACCTTCGGCCTCGGGGCCGGGATGGCCGCCGATCTCCAGTACTGGGAAAAGACGGCCCGGCAGATCCTCGAGTTTTCGGAATCCTCAAAAATCGTCATCGAGAAGAGCACACTGCCGGTGAAGACCGCGCTCGCCATGGAAAGGATCCTCAATTGCCGGGAGAACGGCATCCGTTTCGATGTCCTGTCCAACCCCGAGTTCCTGGCCGAAGGAACGGCGATAAGCGACCTGGAAGAGCCGGACAGGATCCTCATCGGTTCCCGGGAAACACAGACCGGTCTGAAAGCCCGGGAGACCCTGGCGGAGATCTATGCCCAATGGGTGCCGCGGGAGAAGATCGTCACCTCCAACATCTGGAGCAGCGAACTTTCCAAACTGGTCGCCAACGCCTTCCTCGCCCAGAGGATCTCATCGATCAACACCATCTCGGCCCTCTGCGAAAAGGCAGAGGCGGACGTGACGGAGGTTGCACGCGCCGTCGGGATGGACAGCCGGATCGGCGCCCGGTTCCTCAACGCCAGTGTAGGCTTCGGCGGTTCCTGCTTTGCGAAAGACATCCTGAATCTTGTCTACCTCTGCCGGCATTACGATCTCGATGAGGTCGCCGATTACTGGGAGAGCGTCGTCCATATCAACCGCTACCAGCAGGAACGCTTCATCCGGAACATGCTCGGGGCGATGTTCAACACGCTGGCCGGAAAGAAGATCTGCCTGTGGGGTTTCGCCTTCAAGGCGAATACGGGCGATACCCGCGAGAGCCCGGCGATATTCATCGCCCGGCGGCTCCTCGAGGAACATGCCGAGATCGTCGTCTCCGACCCGAAGGCGCTGAAAAACGCCCGCGCCGATCTCGCCGGAGCGGAAGGAGCGATCGCCTTCATCGAGGACCCCGTGCGGGCCGCGGAGGGCTGCCACGCCATTGCGATCCTCACCGAGTGGGACATCTACCGGGATCTCGACTTCCGAAAGATTTTCAAAAAGATGATACAGCCCGCTTTTATCTTTGACGGCAGGAACGTCCTGGATCACCACCGCTGCTTCTCGATCGGCTTCAATGTCTATCCCATCGGGAAACCGCCCCTGACCCGCTTCTGAAGGAGCGAGAGCTCTGAAAATCACGCTCCCTCCGCGCGCTGGACATTTTTCGACCCTGCTCCTCCTCGCTTCGCTGCAAAGACGAAACTCGCGCTTCGCGCTCAAACAGTCGTCTTTGCGGGCGCTCCGCTGCGGGGGCAGGGCTCCCCGAAAAATCTCCAATGCGCGCTTCCGGGATCATGATTTCCAGAGCTCTCGAGGGAGCTACTGTTTATGCGAGTTCGAAGGCGTCGCGTATCAGTTCGATCGCGGGCCCCTGGGGCAGCAGCATTACCGCCACCACGTCGAACCGTGCCGGACAGTGGCGCAGGTGTTTTTCGGACAGGTAATGAAGCGCTATTCTCGATATTTTTTTCTGCTTCTCACGACCGACAGCGAGTTGCGGGGTCCCGTACGCATCGGAGCGCCGGCTCTTGACCTCGGCAAAAACCAGTGTTTCACCCTCCCAGGCGACGATATCGATCTCGCCGAAGAAGCACCGGTAATTGCGCTCGACGATACGGTAGCCTGCCCCGGCCAGATAGGCCGCTGCCAGTTCCTCCCCCTTTTTCCCCGTGTGTTTCCCAGTCAGCGACATGATTGTTTTACGCGAGCGTCAATTTTTCATTTTCCTGAACGGTTTCGGTTTCGGAAACACGGAAAGAACATCGGTGAATCTTGCAGCGGCCGTATTTGAGGATTGCCTCCAGGTGCTCCGGTGTGCCGTAGCCCTTGTTCTTGAGGAAATTGTACTGCGGGAACTGCCGGTGATACATCTCCATGATCCGGTCGCGGGAAACCTTCGCCACGATGGACGCCGACGCCACGGAGATGCTGCTGCCATCGCCGCCCACAATCGTTTCCTGAGGGAGGGCAACCGCGATCCGGCTTATACCGTCGATGAGCAGATAATCGGGAGGGGGAAAAAGGTTGAGGACCGCTTCCTTCATTGCGGCGAGCGTCGCCTGTAGGATGTTCACCGTATCGATCACCTGCGGCTCGACCACTCCGATACCGATCGCAACCGCATCGCGCTCGATGACTTCAAGGAGTCGCTCCCTCTGCCTGGGGGAAAGCGTCTTGGAATCTCTTATCTGGGGGTGACGGTACTCCGGCGGCAGGATGACGGCGGCGGCAATCACCGGGCCCGCCAAAGGTCCCCGGCCCGCTTCGTCTATCCCGGCGACAAGACGATAGCCTCTTCCGCGGGCTGCGCGTTCAAAACCGCCCATTTCCCGGGCTGCTCTCATACCCTCGCCTTCGCCCTCCGGTCTGCGGCGGTGATCGTTGCCGAAAGGAATCCGAGACCTTAACGCAATTTGAAAACCTGATCCCGGAAGCGCGCATTGGAGATTTTTCGGGGCCCCCTGCCGCCGCAGCGCAGCGCCCGCAAAGACGACTGTCTGAGCGCGAAGCGCGAGTTTCGTCTTTGCAGCGAAGCGAGGAGGTGCAGGGTCGAAAAATGTCCAGCGCGCGGAGGGATCACGTTTTCAAAGGTCGCAATCCTACTTTCCGACTTCCCTGACCCGCGCTTCTTTGATGCGGGCCTGTTTGCCTCTTAGGCTGCGCAGATAATACAGGCGGGAGCGTCTGACCTTCCCGCGGGTGACGACTTCGATCCGATCGATGACGGGGGAATGGAGCGGAAAGGTTCTTTCCACACCGACCCCGTAAGAGATCTTCCGGACGGTGAAATTGGAGCGTACGTCCCCTCTTCTCCGGCGGATGACGACCCCTTCAAAGGCCTGAATCCGCTGCTTCTGACCCTCGACAATCCGGACAAAGACCTTGATGGTATCGCCCGTCCTGAAATCGGGGATATCTCCCCGCATCTGTTCCTTTTCCAGAATTTCCATCACATTCATAAAACCGAACTCCTTCTTTATCCCATACAGGATGTTTTATATGAAAACGCCCCCCTCCCTGAATCCCTCCCCGCGAGGGGGAGGGAGGGGTAGGGCAACTCTCATCTTTGCCTCTCTCCCCATCGAGGGGGAAAGGTGGGTCGTTTTCGTCTTTGTCTCCCTCCCTCTTGAGCGGAATGGAGGAGAGTGGTTTCCACCTTTGTACCCCTCCCCCTCGACGGGGGAGGGAGGGGTGGGGGCGGTTATTCCGAAGCCAGCCAGCCTGTCTCCTGTTTGGTCAAAACCATCCCCGTCAGCAGGTCCGGCCGCCGCTTTTTTGTCCGGAGAAGAGATTCCCTCCGCCGCCACATTTCGATTTCCCGGTGATTCCCCGAGAGGAGCACGTCGGGAACCTTCCAGCCCCGATATTCCGCGGGCCGCGTGTAATGGGGATATTCGAGCAACCCCATCGAAAAAGAGTCCGCCCCGGCGGAATCACAGTTGCCCAGCACACCCGGAACCAGCCGGGAAACCGCATCCACCACCACCATCGCCGACAGCTCGCCACCCGTGATGACATAATCGCCGATCGAGATCTCGCGATTGACCAGCTTTGACCGCACCCGCTCGTCCACCCCCTCGTAATGGCCGCAGACAAGGACAATCTGCGGATGCCCGGCCAGTTCTTCCGCCGTTTTCTGGCAGAAACGCTCGCCCTGCGGTGTCAGCAGGATAACCGGAACGTTATCCGCCGCCATCGGAATCGAGCGGAGCGCCCGGTCGATCGGCTCTACTTTCATGACCATCCCGCCCCCGCCGCCGTACGGGGCGTCGTCGGTCATGCGGTGCTTGTCCAGGGCATGGCTGCGGATGTCGTGCAGCTCGATGGCGATCAACCCGTTGTCCAGCGCCTTCTTCAGGAGGCTGCAACCGCAGGGAGATGCGAACATCTCGGGGAAAACAGTCAGGATATCAAACCGGATCATGATTCGGCAAGCCCCTTCAAAAGCCGGACCACCATGATTCCGCGATTCCTGTCGATCTTCAGGATGCAATCGCCGATGGCTGGCAGCAGGATCTCTTTTTCGCTCCCCCGGCAGACAAAGACATCGTTGCTCCCCGTCGGAAACACGGATTCGATCCTTCCGAGGGGCAGGCCCTCTTCCGTGACGACATCGAGTCCGATGATTTCATGCCAGTAATATTCGCCATCGGGGAGTTCTTTCATTTGTTCTGAAGGCATCCAGACGGACGATCCCACCATATTTGAAGCCGTATCCTTATCCTCGATCCCCCTGAGCTTCAGAATGAAAAATTCTCTCCCCTTCTGAACGGAGTGCAGTGGAAACACCGTAGCATCCTGAGCATTCCGACCAATGAACAGCTCGGCAAGCCCATCCAGCACATCCTGCGATTCAAGATACGACAACACCTTCAGACGGCCTTCAAGGCCGTGGGGCCGGATGATCCTGCCTATTTCAAGGAGCTCCATCGGACATCATTCGATGATTTCTAAAACGGTTCTTTTGCGAATCTTTGTTGACGCCGCACTCAGGATGGTTCGCATCGCCTTGGCCGTTCTGCCCTGCTTACCGATGACCTTTCCCAGGTCTTCCTTGGCAACCCTCAGTTCGATGACCGATGTCTGCTCCCCCACAATTTCAGAGACCGAGACCAACTCAGGTTTATCCACCAAAGCTTCAGCCATGTACTTGATCAACTCTTTCATCGCCGCAACCTCCAGAGTTCCCAAAAATTAACTCTTGATTCCCTTCTTTGCAAGCAACTGAGATACCGTCAATGTCGGTTTGGCGCCCTTCGACAGCCATTCGCGGACGCGTTCCTCTTTCAGAGTCACTTCTGCGGGGTTCTTTCCAGGATTGTAATTTCCCAGAATTTCAAGGAATTTCCCGTCTCTCGGGGATTCGGAATCGGCTACCACCACCCGGTAGCTGGGCTTGCCCTTTGCGCCTACACGTGTCAACCTTATTTTTACCGCCATCCTGTGTATCGATCACCTCCTGGTCATTATTTGTTAAAAGATTTATCTATATAACACACCTTTGGGGCAATTGCAAAACTCAAAATAAGTGTCGCCCCCACGAAAGCGGGGGTCCAGAAGTTATTAAAAAGACTGGATTCCCGCTTTCGCGGGAATGACAGAGAGGTGCGCGGGAATGACAATTGCGGACTTTTGCAATTGGCTCCTTCTAATGTATTAAAAGGGGAAATTGCCCCTTCGCAGCGATTTTATCCCCCCCTTGGTCATCCGTTTCATCATTTTCCGCATCTCCTCGTAGTTCTTCAGCATGCGATTGACGTCCTGGATGGTCGTGCCGCTGCCCCGGGCAATCCTCTTTCGCCGGCTTCCATCGATAAGCAGATGGTTTCGGCGCTCTTTGGCCGTCATGGAATCGATGATCGCGCCGATACGAACAAACTCCCCGTCATCCGGCGCCATCTCACCCAGGTTTTTTATCTTTTTCATTCCAGGAATCATGCCTAGGATGTCCTGGATCGACCCCATCTTCCTGATCTGAGTCAGCTGACTCCGGAAATCGGCGAGGGTAAATTCATTCTTCCGGATCTTTTGTTCCAGAGTCCTCGCATCCTTCTCATCGACTACGGCCTGAACCTTCTCCACGAGGGACAGGACATCGCCCATGCCGAGGATCCGGGAAGCCATGCGATCGGGATGGAAAACCTCCAGGGCGTCGACCTTCTCTCCGACGCCGACAAACTTGATGGGCTTGCCGATGACCGCCTTGAGCGACAATGCGGCGCCGCCGCGGGCATCGCCGTCCATTTTGGTCATGATCACGCCGTCGATCCCCAACAGTTCGTTGAAGCGGCCCGCTGCATTGACCGCGTCCTGCCCCGTCATGGCATCCGCCACGAAGAGGATCTCGGAGGGGTTGATCAGCGTCTTGATTCTTTTCAGCTCATCCATCATCTCCGCATCGATCGCCAGTCTGCCCGCCGTGTCGACAATAATGACCTCGTAACCGGCTCGCCGGGCCTCCTCTACGGCCCGCACGCAAATTTCCACCGGATCCCGCAGATCGGCCGAATCGAAAACCCCGGCGCCGATCTGTGCTCCGAGGACTTTCAACTGCTGCATCGCGGCGGGGCGGTACACGTCGGCGGAAACCAGGGTGACCCTCTTGCCCTGGGCGGCCACATGGCGCGCCAGTTTGACCGCGGTGGTCGTCTTCCCGCACCCCTGGAGGCCCGTCAGCATAATCGGCGCCGGGATGCGGCTCCCGAACTTCAGTTGGCTGCTCACACCGCCCATCAATTCGATCAGACGATCGTGGACGACCTTCACCACCTGCTGGCCGGGCGTGATACTGTCCATGATCTCCTGTCCCACCGCCCTTTTCTTGACATCATCGATGAAATCGCGGACGACGCGGAAATTCACATCGGCCTCGAGCAGGGCCATGCGGATCTCCTTCATGGCCGCTTGGATATTCTCCTCATCGAGGCGCCCCCGCCCCTTGAGTTTCCTGAAGATACCGTCCAGTTTTTCGCTCAGGTTCTCGAACATTTTCTACCACCGCAATCCATCTTAAGAAATCAGCAACCACGCCCCCCTCCCCTGGCGGGAGGGGATTAAGGGGAGGGGGGAGGGAGTTTTGGACTTTCTACGAGGTCATTACCCCTGGCTGACGCGCGAATCACGCATTTGATTCCGCGGAACCTGGCGACTATCCGTTCGGAGGCTTCCTTCGCCTTCTCGCGGTTTTCGAAACCGCCCACGATCACGCGAAACCACCGCCCTTTTTCGGAAAAATCCTTCATCACGACATGGGGCGAAAACCCGAGGGCCGCGAACTTCTTCACCATCCGCTGGGCCTGCCGCTCATCCCGATAAGCGGCCACCTGGATCTCAAAACGGCCGCTACCGGCAGGCGGAGCCGTCTTGGCCTGCGGCGCCGCCTTTTCCTGCGATGCCGACGGGTCCTGCGTCCCGGTCGTTCCGGCCGGCCCTTCCGCAAGCAGGGTCTGTCTCTGACCGCCTTCCCCTCCCGCACGAGCCGGGGGAGGCGTTTGACTCGCTGCAACCTCGGGAGACGCAACCGGCGCTTCTTTTCGGGGCGCGCTCGCCGGCGGGGCAACCTGCTTCTTCCCCCCCAATGTGTCGTAGAAAGTCAGATTGAAATCCTCTTCCTCGACATCCCCTGCATCCTTCTTCACTGCCTTCGGCGCCGCGGCAATCAGACGGTCGCGGACCAGCCCCATCATCCCGAAGGCGTACTGTTCCGGATAGGCTTCCATATGCTTGCCCACGATGACGCCGATCAGGAAGCCGGAAAAGAGCAGGAGGGACATCCCTATGATAAAAAGGCTCAGCCCCAGCTTGCCTAACCTGAGTTCAAACAGGCGCCTGTTTTTTATAGCCATGGTTGTATACGCCGCCGTTACATCTTATCCGGGGTGGAAACCCCCAGCAGGGTCAGGGCATTTTCCAGAACGGTCCTTACGGATTTGGCCAGAAACAGCCTGGCGCCTGTCAGGTCGCCGTCATCGGAAATGACCTTATTTTTGTTGTAGTAGCTGTGAAAAACCGCCGCCAGGTCGTTGAGGTAAAAGGTCAGGCGGTGCGGCTCCAGCGTCCGGGCCGCACCCTCGATCACCTCGGGGAAACGTGTGATCGCCTTGATGAGGTCGATCTCCTCCGCCGATTTCAGCAGATCGAGCCTGGCCTCGCCGTAATGCGGCGCCGCATAGCCCCGTTCGGCCGCCATCCGCAGGATGCTGCAGATCCGGGCATAGGCATACTGGACGTAGTAGACGGGGTTTTCGCTGGACTGCCGCTTGGCGAGTTCGAGATCGAAATCGAGGTGAGAGTCGGAACGCCGCATGAGGAAATTATAGCGGGCCGCATCCTTCCCCACCTCGTCGACGACCTCGCGGAGGGTGTCGAACTCGCCGGAGCGCGTCGACATCGCCACGGGTTTCCCGTCCCGCAGGAGGTTCACGAGCTGGACGAGGATCACCTTCAGGGCCTCCTTCGCATATCCCAGGGCCTGCACGGCAGCCGACATCCGGGGGATGTACCCGTGGTGATCGGCGCCCCAGATGTCGATCACGGTATCGAACCCCCGGAGAAACTTGTTTCGATGGTAGGCGATGTCGGCGGCAAAATAGGTCGGATCCCCGTTCTGCCGGATGACGACCCGGTCCTTCTCGTCGCCGAACGCGGTCGTTCGAAACCAGAGGGCCTCCCCCTCGCGATAGATGAAGCCCTTTTCCTCGAGCGCCCGAAGGAGTATCCCCACGCCGTCTTCGCGGTACAGTTCCCGCTCGCTGAAATAGAGGTCGAAGACGACGCCGAATCTCCGGAGATCCTCCTTGATCCCCTCGAGAATCGCCCCCCCGGCATAGGTCGTCAAAAGGGGGATCGCCGCTTCGGGATCCATGTCGAGATAGCGCTCTCCCTCGCGTTTCAGCAGTTCGGCGGCCAGATCCCGGATGTACTCCCCCTTGTAGCACCCCTCGGGAAATTCCGACTCCCGGCCCAGGAGCTCCCGATAGCGCAGGAGGACCGATCTTCCCAGGTTGTTCATCTGGTTTCCCGTGTCGTTGATATAATATTCGCGAAAGACGTCATAGCCGACGGCCGCCAGGATGTTCGCCACGACATCCCCCACCACGGCGCCCCGGGCATGGCCGATGTGGAGGGGTCCCGTGGGGTTGGCGCTGACGAACTCCACCTGGATGCGCCGACCTTTTCCCAGGTCCGACGACCCGTACCTGCCGCCTTCGTCTTCCACTTTTTTCAGAAGCGGGGACCAGCACCCTTCCCGAATGAAAAAATTCATGAACCCGGGACCGGCGATCTCCACCTTCTCCAGGATCCGCCCGGAATCATCGATCCGCTCCAATAGAATCCCGGCGATGTCACGGGGGTTTTTTCTGGCCGGCCTGGCAAGGACCATGGCCGCATTGGATGCGTAATCCCCGTGGCCGGCATCCTTTGTCCAGTCCACTTCGACCGGGGGAAGCGCCCCCGCGGGGAGAAGGCCGTCGGCGACGGCCGATCGAATCGCATTTTCCAGAAGCGCTGTTATAACCTGTTTCATCAGTGCGTGTTCCTTAACGGCTTAATGATATTTTACGTAGTCGTGTTCCTTAATACGAAAAAAAAGTTGGCCGCTGGGCCAACCCGTCGCCTTTGGGTCTGTAACGGAATACCTATTTCATTCATGCATCTCATATTCAGATCATCTTTGCCCGATCTTCAATCGCAAAATCCTCGAAATAGCGCTGCTATTCCTGCGGTTTTGCTCAATCAGATCAGTCAAATCTGACCCAAATCTGAGCGCCTTCACGCAACAGTTATTCAGTTACAGACCCTTACCAGATCACTAAAAACCGCCCCGCCCTGAGACCGGCACATTCTCTGTTGCGGGTCGCCCCGAACCGCCGACAGTCCGATATTTGACGACTTCGTAAAAAGTAAATTTTCCCCTCCCCTGGCGGGAGGGGATGAAGGGGAGGGGGAGGGATTTTTGTACTTTCTACGAGGTCGTCATATTTCCCGGCAGGCCCTTTCCGCCGCGTCGATATCCTTCTCCTTGATCGAAAGGTCGCGCGAATACTCGGGGCAGCGGACGCACCCCGATGCGTCGGTCACGATGCTGTACTGCTTCTGGCAGTTCTGACGCCAGGCGCAGATAGCGCAGTACTTCTTCTCGGTCCCCATGATCCTTACACCCCCATAAGCAGCCGTTTCCCGTTGCGGTATGAGTGTTACCCTATCTTCATCCGGATTTGAAGTCAAGAGAATTGATGGTCTGCTGTTACAAAATTCATTGATGTTCTTTATTAAAAAGGCTATATATCATTCCAGATTTCTCAATTTCGGCGACAGAGATTAAATTGCATGGTTGATATAACGAAACAGATCGCCTTTTGGCGAGACAGTGCGAACGAAGATTGGGAAGTTGCCCGGCAGCTCGTGGATAATGGGCGTACAAGGCATGGCCTTTTCTTTGCCCACCTGGCTCTTGAAAAAATTCTCAAGGCAACTGTATGCAAACAGTCACAGGATCTGGCGCCCAGGCTTCATAATTTGTCCCGGCTTGCCGAACTGGCAGCCCTTACGCTGGATACCCAGAGAATGGAAGTATTAGCTGAAATGAATGCCTTCCAAATCGAAGGCCGATATCCGGAATTCCTGACGAAACCACCTACGAAGGAAGAAGCATTGAAATACATAGCCGGAGCAGAAGGGGTTTTCCAATGGTTAATGAATCAGTCTTAAATGGGGTTCGAAAATATTTGCGCGCCTTGCAGGATCAGGGCGTTGCCGTAAAGTTCGGCATTGTATTCGGTTCACAGGTTGCCGGAAACACGGATCCCTGGAGTGACATTGATCTGCTCGTT